>CETC01005052.1_pt1 | contig 27860 bp, 28 predicted proteins | sample 326911 | NCBI WGS metagenome assembly CETC01 (sample SAMEA2622694, study PRJEB7988) | marine metagenome | isolation source: saline water (ENVO:00002010), including | reverse complement strand
TAGTGTAATTGCGCTATATTGAACATCTAGAACATAGTCAGTAGTAGCCCCATCGATATTTTGCGTCTGTGGATCAATTGTAATTGTGCCTGAACCCATATTTTTTACCCGAATCTCAGCCCCTGCGCTGATGCCGCTTGTGGGTAGAGTTATAGTAAATGTGCCTGTGCAACTATAGTGATAATTGGCCTGAGCATTGGCAGGGTCTGCTGTGATTGCGCTATATGTATAGCCCCCACCCCCTGCAGATTGATCAACCCAATCCAGATTACCTGAGCCATCACTTTTGAGTACTTGATCAGCAGAGCCATCAGTATTAGGAAAGGTTAAAGTATAACTAGCAGCAGCAGAGTGAGGAGGCCCCTTTAATGTGATGCCATGACTATTATTTTCACAGTTTAACTTGATCTGCCCACTGCCCCCTGTGGCATTGCCTTTAATAGTTACCTGCCCTGAGCCATCAGGTGCTAGATTAATAGCACCATTAGATGCACTTACTATATCATTGCCAGATACGTCTAAATTACCGCCTAGGCTTGGAGTGCTATCATCAGCAATACCTAAAGCGGCATCTACCCATGCACTGCCGTTATATCTAAGATACTCGCCACTAGCCGCCCCTGTAATCGTGACATCTGATAAACTGCCGATGCTCTGCCCTGTAATAGCTGTTAGATAGCCTGAGTCATTTGTAAAATCAGAGACATTAGTAGGTGTGCCACTTAACTCAGAATATGCGAGTGTAGCATCTACCCATGATGAGCCATCATACTTGAGCACCTCGCCACTAGCTGCCCCTGTAATTGTCACATCTGATAAGCCTGCAAGTGAGCCGGCAGAAGCTGCAGAATTGACCCATGCTGAGCCATTGTAACTAATTACCTGTCCATTTGTGGCACTTGTAATCGTGACATCTGATAAACTGCCGATGCTCTGGCCTGTGATATTTTGTAGATAGTTTGAGTCATTTGTAAAAGTGCTAATATTAGTAGGCGTGCCACTGATCTCAGAATATGCGAGCGTAGCATCTACCCATGCACTGCCATCATATTTAAGCACCTCGCCACTAGCTGCCCCTGTGATTGTCACATCTGAGAGACTGCCGATGCTCTGCCCTGTGATATTTTGCAGATAGCCTGAGTCATTTGTAAAATCAGAGACATTGGTAGGCGTGCCGCTTAGATCACCATAAGCCCCTGATGTGGCCACTGCTGCCAATGTGGGTGTGCCGCTGACTTCAGAATATGCGAGTGTAGCATCTACCCATGATGAGCCATCATACTTGAGCACCTCGCCACTAGCCGCCCCTGTAATCGTGACATCTGATAAACTGCCGATACTCAGATCATTGTTAAAAGAGCTTAGGGCAATGCTTGAGACATTGTTAGGCACAAGGGCCTTGTTAGTTGCTGTGGCTGCAGTGGCTTCTGCATTAGTCGCTATCTCTATGACTCCTGCCACAGTCTCAGATGCAGGGGTATCAGTATTATCAATTTTATCAATTTTAGAATTGGTAACAGATCCCCCCATATCCTCATTAATCAGCAGGTGATCACCTACAGCCCATGTTTGACCGTAAATTGTGCCGGCTGTATCAATAATATAAAAATCACCTTTCTCAGCATTAGCTATAGAGGGTGTGCCGGCTGTCGCATTAAATGCCCCTTTGTACTCTAGCCCCCCAGTAATATTTAACGTACTAAATGAAATAGCCCCTGAGCCATCTGTAGATAATACCTGATTAGCAGAGCCATCAGATGTAGGCATAGTGTACGCAGTGCCTATGCTCAGACCGCCTACTGTAACTGCATTAGTAGTAGTAGCCCCTCTGCCTGTGACATCATCAAGCGTATCTGTAGAAGCCCCCCCACCTCCTGAAAAACCACCTAGTGAAATAGCCATTTTTTGATCCTTTCTTAAAGGTTAAAGCCTGCATAAATTACAGTTTTATCAGTGCCGGCTGCTTTAGCATACGCTATAGCAGTAACTTGAGTAGTTAGGGCCTGTGTGTCTACATCAAAGCCGCCAAACACAGGAATTACTCCATCTGCATTAGTTTTGCCATCCCCTGCCCCTGCTGCTGCTCTGAGTTTGAGATAGCTGAGATCAGAGGCATTAGATAGAATAGCCACATAAGCAAATTTGAGGCCATCAGTAATTTGAGCCCCTGTCTGCACATTATAAAATTCATCAGATGTTAGATTGTGCCAATCTGTATCATTTACAGAGGTAGCATTATAGCTGCCTATAATTTGCCCTGCTGTGATTGGATTTTGTACGCCTAATTTACTCATTTTTTTTTCCCTCTGTTGTTATTGGTGGGGTTCTTTTACTCATTACATTAGCACCGGCATAGATAAAAAATAAGGTGTCAATTAGTCCTAATACTTCCCCCTTTGCTTTATCGAGTAACGCTAATAATAGACAGCTAGCCAGAGTTGCGTAAAAAGCAGCAGCTTTACGCCCTCCTGCTTTATCAAGTGCTGTTTGTTTCTCACTCATCAAAATCACCCGCTAACAATCTATACACGTGTGCAATCTCATCAGTGGTGCGCTCTCTAGTAATGACCCCCTCACCTCTTGCCCCATCTCCTAGCGTGCCATGAGCATTACCCTCAATTGTTTTAATATAGCCCTCAGCTATAGTGCTAGCGTCTACACAGAGAGTGATATGATCCCCTTGTACTGATCGTTTGCTAGTATACACTATAACTATATCACCCGCTTGCACCTTTGAGGGGTCAATATGTCGAGAGGTATTAGACCAATTTGAATAAAGCCTATAACATGAGGGAAAGATCTTTTTTCTAATTTGCGCCCTCACCTCTGTATACGCAAATGCAGCAAAAGCCCCACACCATGCAAATTGTCCATTACGTACATAAGGATCGAGCCACGTCCAACCAAGGCCCTGCGTGCTTTTATTGATTTTATCACCTATATATACACTAATTCTAGATGAGGGCTCTGGCACTACTAGATCAAGCTCAGCTTTAGCCCTTTTAATGGCCCTCACTGCTTGTTCTGATATTGCAGGAGTAGGGTAATTGTGAGCCTGAGTAATTGTAAGATCTAGGTCAATTTGAGCTTGCCCTAAAGCTCGGCTCATGCGCCTTACATCATTTTCTAATGACTCAATTCTAGTTTGTAATTCTGCCTTGCTCGCTTTGATGGGCATTAACTGTACTCCTGTGCTGCATCTGTTGAATTTAATAAATCAGAGTTATCTGCTAAATATGCATCGGCTTTGTGGGTATTGCTAGCATTTGCATAGGTGGTAGGCTCAAGCGTGCCCCCTGCTAATGATATACCATGAGCCCCTGTAAATGTAATTGTATTACTCGATATGCTATCAATAGTAAGCCCTGTGATAGCTGTATCTTGTGCCCCATTTGGCACATAATCAACTACATCCCCTACACTAAAAAAGCTTACATCATCTATAGAGCTATTACTAAAATCATCAGTGTTAACTGTCACAGATGTAGTATCTGGCACAGTGGCCACTGTCGCTGAGCTATTCCATGCCACAGGAGCTAGGCCACTAGTAATTAATTCTAAATCGCAGCCCTCACTCATCAGCTCTTGTCTAATAGAGCGCACCATGCCGATGCCATCTGTAACCCCATAGCTATCAGAATAGCCCCTGAGGTGAGGTGATGAGCATTTAACATATGAGCCTAGATCTAATAATGCGCTATGACCTGAGCCAATTGAGCCACGCCACACCCTGAGAGGGTTACTAAGCAAATTAAAAATTCTAGCTGAAGTGGGCAAAAATTCTGCATAGACATTACCGGCCCCCCTGCCAAATTGCTCAGAGCTAATGCCGGCTAGAGATAAAGTGATTTTTGATTGCTCGCCACCATACCTGCTAACAGCCTCCTGATTATTAAAAAACACCTCAGATTGATACTCATCAGTTTCTACATCATAATCATACTCATATTTAATTTGAGTCACTATATCATCAAGCGCATCCCAATGTGGGGGGGGATCGGTGAGCCAATCATCAGCACTAATTACAGTGTCTGCATTAGCTGCCCTCTCAGCCCCTATAGGCACTAGAGCAATTTGACTAGCCCCTGTCTCAGATCGTTTCATAATCATAACAGCCCCTATGAGCCTTAGCAGGCTGTTTATCATTTTTCTCACATCTGCCCCTACCCCTGCGAATTGGCCTGACACAGTAAAAGGCGATGCGCTATCAATACTAAGAAAGGTGTCTTCATCGATATGCTCTAGTTTTAAATTACAGCCCACGCTAAACACATCATAAATGCTATTTACAGAGCCCCCGCCACCTGAGCTAAGCAATTGTAATAACGCAGTGCCTATGCGCTCATTTTTAAATCTGCCCCCTCTACTAATTAATGCCCTCTCACCATCTGGCCAATCACCAAATGAAATACACTCACTAAGAAATGATCTATTAATATGAATGTAATAACCTACATTAACACTATTATAAGTAGCAGTACTTTCATGAGTCGCTTTAAAGACCTGCTCTCTCATTGATTGAGAATTTCTATCATAATAGCGCACCACTATATCAAAAAGATCAGTTGTAGCAGTAGTAGGCAGGCCTAAACTGCTTTCTACTAATATGCGATCCTCAAAAATTTGATAATACGCTAGTGCAATGCTTTTTAATTGCTGTGTATTTGATGTCTGGCCGGCACTAATCTCAATCGTTTTAAATTGCCCGCTCTCTCTGTTAGCAGTGCCCCTGTAATCCTCAAAGGCCGGCTCATCACCTGTGCCTAAATCAATGCCATACCACACCCTATACATTGAACCTGCATTTAAACTAGTCTGATTATCATCTAAAAAAGCACGTGCCTCAGACCACACTGGAGGGGCATTATTTGTAAAAGCTTCTGCATGAGTCCATAAGTACAAATTAGCTGCTGTGTTACTATATGCATTGCCGGCAGTTAATTTAGACGTTCTAATTTTAGAGTCTTCTGTTAGTCTCCATTTTAAAACCCCACCTGAGATGCCTGTGACAGTAGATGGCCCATCTGTCTCTAATGTCTCATTAATTATCTGTGGCCATTTTTGCAGGCCGCTAATTGTATGCTGTTTGATCTCTACAGGGCTATGCACATTTACACTAGCATTAGACTGCAACATAGATACAGTAGCAGAATTAGCAAATGCATTAGCGTTTATGATATAAACATCACGCCCTGCTACATTACTGCTACTAATAGCAGTAGGATAAACAGGAGCATTAGCCCCCCCCATAATTCTCATAAATGGATATCTTGGATGGGGCACAGGCAATAATAGCTCATCATTACTATCTAGCCCGGTAGGCCTGCTAACATCATAATGTAATTCCAATGCTTGGCTAATAGTAAAAACATTAAATGTGCTAGCAGTAACCCCTGCTGAGTGCTGTATATCATATTTAAGCATTCCTTGATCTGGTTTTAATTGCATTGCATATTCTAGCACATTGCCCCGATTACCATAATAATGATAGTTGTGCAGTAGTTTGCTTTGATTAATGCCTTTGTCTGTTACTATATTGTCAATCAGTGCCACCATAGGCACAATACTTAAGCTGACGCTATCCCCTTGCTCTATAGCAGGGGTGCTTTCTATAAATCCGTTTATTACTTCTACCCATGCGCTCAATGTCTGATCAGGGTATTGATGAGCGCAATAGAGCTTAACCCTGCGCCCTCTAAATGTAGTAATTTCATCTGTGACCTTTGGCACTGTCACACCCTCAAGATCTATTGAATGGGATTGAGTAGGCGTATTAGCTACCCCCCTGCCGGCTGTTACTGTTAGCACTGTACTAGTTGCACTGCTAACTTTTACAGACTCCCCACCAATATGCATAATTCTAGGATAGCTTAAATGAGTCAAATCAGTATCTACTGAGATTGTGCCATCTGTCCTTCTTACATTGTCTGTTATGCGTGCCACAGTGCCTGCAGAGCGTGCACCACATCTGCCAAAGATCACCCCTGCATCTGATGCGCTAGCTTTTTTATTTATGTTTAATGTCACAGTCACCGGCTCATATATACCGATGCCCCCAGATGGGTCTATAGATGCACTAAATGCAGAGACTGCACTAATGCCCTCTACATCTACAAAATCAACTCCTGACACTGCTAGAGTATTTAGGCCGGCACAGCCTGCCCCGCTATGATAGCGGTAAATAAGCCCCCCCACCTCTAGAGCAAATACCCTGCGCCCACGATCTGATAAAATGCTCATGGTGTCACCTCTAGCTGATATAAATCATAAATATGCACAGCCGTTAAACTCATGCTACTGATTACAAATTGTATGTTTAGTAATTGCCCTCTATTTGCTGAGGGTACATAAAGCGGCCTAGGTGTTTCAGGGCTAGTATTAGTGGGGGCAGGTATTGGTCGAGTGCCAGAAAATGCCCATTGATCAGGGCTAATGGCATCACCAAATGGCACATCATACGCATCTAAATGCTCAGGGGCTGTAAATTGCACCCCATGATCTAGCACTGTGCCGCTATAGCTATTGCCGGCAGTGTCTAGCAGTGTAATAATTGTGCTCACTGCTGCTGCTTGATAATCAGAGCCATAGACAAAAAGAATAGCTAATCTCTCACTGAGAGGCGTGCTTTGATATAAAAAATTATACTCATAGGAAGAGTAGCTTTTTAAAACTTTCGTGCCGGTGGCTAGGCGTGCGCCAAATTGCTCAGAGCCCCATTGAGTGCTATATGTGCTATGGCTAATTTGATAATGGGCCTCGCCTAAAAATTTGCAGTGTGACAATTGGCCTAACGCTGCTGACATTTGAGCCACATTGCCCCCCATAACAACCTGACCGTTATGACAGCCGGCAGCATTTGGCATCGTTCTATAGGCTGAGGGAATAAGCATTTTTTATACTCCTATAATACATAATCCGGCTATATATGGTGTGGCAGATGGTAGGCGAATAGGGCTAGATACAGCATTTATCTGAGCAGGGGAATTATCAACCCCTGCAGCGTATATGCTTAACCCAAATTGATTAGAACGTGATAATTCAACTTGTGTTAAATCAATATTAAATGATTGCCACCCGCTCTGATCTAAAACTAATGTATTACCCATGACATCAAAATTTATAGAACCTGAACTATAATTATCTAGATGCACCCATACCTGAATTTGTAAATCACTGCTTTCTGATGTGCCGGCAAAAATGGCTACTTCAGAATAAAATGAGCTTAGATCACCTCTGCCAATTGCTTTAGGGCCTGCCCCTGCTTCTGTGATTGCTAATGCAGTAGAAGCATTTTTAATACCTGACCAACTAAACAGCACCCTAGGCCTGCGCCTAAGGGTGTTGATATTTTCTATCATTTGCACCCCCCACCTAGAGCAGAGGGGCAAATCTGCACCCTGTCTAGTTTGGCCCATAGGTGTAAATACATTAGTGTATTGTAATAGTTCACCGGTTGTAAGTGGAGAGCTAAGGGCCTGCCAATTTGCTTGTATACTAATTAGCACTAAATCAGCCCCTGAGACTGCTGCTAGATCTATAGATAAAACGCCATATTCCTCAGCATGGCTGCCGGTTATGCTAATAGTGCCAGAGTTGAAACTGCTTTGATATCTAGTCTGATCAGTAATGCTAATAGTAGCAGTGTATTTAATCCCTCCAATTGTATAACCGGCTGTAACTGTAGGATTGGCTACAGAATTAGAATATGCCTGAATGTTTACAACTAAGCTATTATGATGATTGCTCAGGCGAGGCACTATGTACTCTACCATTGTCACATTAGTAGTAGAATTTTGTATAAAGGTTTTATCATCAAAATGCTGTGAGACTGCGTTATGAGTGCCCCCTGTAGCAAAACAATAGTTTACTAAATCACTCATTCTAACGATCTCTGTAGACCGGACAGTCTGAGATGCTGTTAGCCGGCTAGGGTCTGTGAGAGTGGGGGGGGATGTATAACTATTACTCATAAATGCTCTATTTCCATATTTACCGGCACTCTACGCCTAAGCCTAGTAGGATAGCTTAGATCAAATTCAGCAGTCAGGAGAGTGCCCCTAATGCGCCCTGTGTCACCATTACCCTCAGATGTATATAGACTATCATAGGCCGGCTGATCTGCATTAACATCCTCACTAATCAGGGTGCGCCTACTATCCCCCCATGCCTGATAGAAATTAACTTGCTCACCATTGCTGCAGAGGGGCGCAAATTTATTAGTCATATGCCTATAATCATCATGGCTATCTAAATTGGCATCTAGATCAAATAGTAGTGAGCTAGTCACATATGTACCAATGTAATTAGATGTATAGCCCCCGCCTATTTTGCGCCTACTCTGGCTAAGATTTTCTACTTTTAAATGATGATTTTGATAGGGCCTTGAGGGGAATAAAACGCCCTGTATTCTATAGGTGCTAGTTAGCCTGCTGCGTGTACCATCTACTACAGCAGTTTCTAGGCCGGTAAACCCTAACAGATTCCTAAGGGCTGTGCTTACCCATGTAATCCCCCCTAATGATGTTCTAAATGTGCATTGAGTAAATCCTGAGCTTGTTAGATTCCATGTAATATCATCAGCACTAGCCCCTGCGGCATCATTATCTAAAGCCTGTAGGGAGGTGAGCCCCAAATCATCAGCATCCCCTGAGCCTGATGCCCTTAAAAATGTGGTCACGTCCTGTACATCTGTAAACACAGCAGGGATATTAAATGTGCTACTGCTGCCCCCTACCTCATCTATTTTATAGCTCATGTCTGATAGATCAACTAGACCCCTAATCCAATCATTAGGGGCTGTAACTGTGTATGTGCTGCCAGACAATACAGCAGAGACAATAGATGAGCCATAACCTAGGCGGTCTATTGTGCCGGTATTTGTCACAGTAAAATTAGTATCAGATGAGATCTGTATTTTATCAGATGAGTTAATAGAGATAGCCCATGATGAGCCAAATGTAGCCACTGAGAATTGACCTGTGCCATAAACAGACCCCGAGCTTATGCGACCATTAAGAAAAAATAATACATCCTCATACACCCCCTCACCGGCTGAGAAGGTGGGCAGGGTGATATTATTAGAATTTCTAGTAAAAACTACAGTATTAGACAAGCTTCTCATATCCCATGCTGTGAGTAATGCAAAATTAGGCGCAGGGTTATTTAGTGGCATGATGCTTCCTTAATGTTTCACGTGAAACATTAGATTGTTTAACATGGTTGTAAATTGTTTCACGTGAAACATTAGACCCTCCTAGCAGCACCCCGCCTGCGTGTATTCTGTAATGATGTAATCCGATCAGCTAGAGCCTGCTCTGCACTGCGTTTAGTGTCATAGATCACAGCCCCACCAAAATTAATATTAAACACCATAGGCGCACTCTCTACCTCCTCACGCTGAGGAGTGGGGGCTACTGATGGTGAGCCAGAGGGTGAAGCCCCTGCGCCACCCCCTGCGCCACCCCCTGCGCCACCCCCTAAACTTTTGCCGGCTACCCCTGCAGCCCCTGCAGCAGCTAGAAACATTCCACCTGCTTTAAAATGGCCGGCTGCTATAGCCTGACCTGCCGGTAAAAATAAAGCCGCTGTGCCTTTTGCAAATTGCATGAGAGCCTCAATCGATGCCTGCCTGCCTAACGCTATAAGGATCTCGCCTACCGACTCACTAAAGCTTTCACCAAATAGCAAATTATTATAAGCCGCCTCTGCTATCCCACCTGCATACTGTGATGCAAATTCACCTACTAGATTAATTTGTGCTCTAGTCGCATCGGCATTGATCTTTGTTCTTTCTGCTGTCTCACGTCTAGTAAGTTCTGTGATTTCTTCTTGAGTCTGAGCATTAACCTGTTTTTCTAAATCATATCGCATAGACAGCACCTTAAGCTCTTGATCTGTCTGTGCCTGTAGCTCACCTAGCCTATTAAATAAAGGCAGCTCATCAACTATGCTAGCTTTTTGAGTCTGCATTTCTAGATCAAACTGTAAAGACTCAAACGCTAATCTCTGTGCATGAGCAAATCTTTCCTCATCACGTCTAGCCCTTTCTGCATTATCTCTATCTGTCTGTGCACCGGCTGCTAGTCTTATGCGCCTTTTTTCTAGCTCAAAACGCTTTAGAGCTATTTTCTGCTGTAATTGATTTTTGCCGGCTGCTGCTAGCTCGTCATCATATCGCTCTTGAACAATCTGCAGAGCCGATGCCCCATTAAGCATTAATTCTTGTAACTCTATTTGTCTTAGCTTTTTAAGATCAGCCTGCCTTTGTCTCTCAATGGCCATCTCTCGAATACGCTTATTATTAACACGATGAGTAGATCGTTTAGCGGCCTTATTTTCTTCTGCTTCTGCATTTCTTTTGCGCACTTCTGTTAGTCTATTGAGCTGATCTAGTTGATTAAACTCTGCAATGCGTGCCTTTAAATTGTCCTCTATTTTCTTGAGGGCCTTAGCATCCTCTTCATTTTCCTTAACTCTAACTAGTGTGCTTTCTTTAGCTGCATTAATCTCAATTTGTCTCACCTTCAACTGAGTGCCGGCTAAATCAATTTCTGCCTTTCTTAATTCTAATGTATGCACTAGAGCAATGTTTTCTTTTACTCTGGCTAGTGTCGATTCTGCAGAATTTTCTTCTAGTGCCTTCTCTTTTTTAGCTGATGTATCTAGGAGAGGTAGCACCCTTTTATGAGCATTAATTACTGATTCTAGCTTTTTATTATATGCAGCAGTCGCCTTATTTAAATCCTCTTGTGCTATTTTTACACCACTCACTCCCCTTGCCCCTGCCTCTAATACAGTGCCAAAACCTGCCTGACCTGTGCGAGCTTTTTCTACATTTTCCTCTGCTTCTAATAATTTTGTGAACTCATTTTTTAGTTTTTCAACCTGCTTTTGTAATATCTCTTTAGAGAATTGGGCCCTTAAATTAGACCTGATAAAATCATCTAGAGCTTTTTGAGCAGGCACTACCCCTTTCTCTGCTAATGCTTCTAGTTTACTCTCTAGATCACTCGCAGCAGCGGCCATAGCCTCTGTACGTGTTTCAGCTTCTTCAGCAGCCCCACTAATATTAATAAATGTCTCATATAGGGCATAGCCTGCGCCTACCACTGCACCTAAAGCCGGCACTAGAGCTAGCATACTCATCTTAGAGCCAGAGCCTACAGTAGTTGCCACCTCTCCAAATTCTTTAAATGAGCCTACTAACCCCTCTACACTGCCGGCAATCTCACCTAAGCCCTCACCTAATTTACTATTCTCATCAGTAAAACGCTCTGCCATTTGGCCGGCTGTTTCACCTATGCCCTTGAGCCCTCTGCTTGCTTCCTCAGCCCCTGTAAGAATGACATCAATTTCAACCTGATTTGACATTATGGGCCTCTCTCATAGCACGTTCATTAGTTCTGTACTGTGCTTCATCTGCATTATAGTGTAGAATTTCAATTGCTTCAACTAGAGCGCATGAGGGGGTAGGATAGCTTTTATCTATGGATAATATGCCGGCCCTATGTCGCTGATACGCTTGCACTAATGGAGCTACTCGATTAGCACCGGCTACAGGGCATGATCTGATTTCATAGTCTGCATACTCCTCACCACAATCAGGGGCAACTCTATAGCCCATAATATAAAGGCCCTGAGCATCAACTTGAGCCTGTGGTAGGCCTTGCTTAAATGGCCCTCCACAATTGCCCCTCAGGGCTCTCAGCCCCTTTTTAGATCTACATTGATCACAGGCCCACGATCTGCCCCTGCTATGATTGAGCCATATAGCAGAAGCTAGAGCGATTTTCCCTCAGGGCCTAATATACTGATTCTCTGAATGTGCATCACTAGCTCTGAGATTGTGGTAGCTCTCACATCATCAGGCCTAATCAACTGCACTTGCTCAGCAGTAGCCTGCTCACCGTCTATATGAGTTAATGCGCTGTTTAGCATTTCAATATACACCCTGTTTAAATAAGCTTGATAATCACTCATAGCCGCTCTCTCATCATCAGATAATTCATGATGCCATCTGGCCCGCTCATTTTGATCAGTGGGGGCCTCTGTCCACAGCAGCCGGCCTAGCTCAGATCGAACATAGGCCCCCGCCCTCTGCTCAGCGTGCTCACGCTCTGAGGGTGAAAGGGCTTTTAATGTAAAAGTTGTAGCTGCATCCCCCACATATTCTAGCTCATCTAAATTGCCATTTGATAAATACTGCACTCTCTGCTCAGAAGTGCACTCTATAGCACTGTCACAGGTGACTACTACATTAATAATTTGATCTGCTGAGGTGAGGAATGTTAAAGCCATTTTATACACCTAACCCTAATCTAAATGGTGAGCAGCCTGCATTATCCTCATAGGCATCAGCCCCTGAGAAATCACCTGCATAGCGGCTTTGTGAATATGTAAGAGTCTGTCTGACTATATCATTACCAGATACATCATAGACATTAGGGTCTGCTGTGAGCATAGCAGCCGGCAGCATAATAGCACAGCCTAGGCCATTGCCTACAGGGCCTGTGCCTACTAATACCTGTCTCACTACTCGGTTTAAATAATCATCTTTTACAGTAGTATTTACAGTGCTGAGGGTAAGACTTAGCTCTACACTTACATCTGAAATATCCATATTACTCATAGCCAATATGCTATTAGAGTGGCCTAGTGGTGTTAGGGTATTAGTTAATGTTAAAGAAAAATCCTCTACATCTATAGCAGTGCGCCCCTGAGTTTCACCGGCTGTGCCATTAGTTAGGCTAGCAGGTGAGCCATTGCTAATGACTACATATGAGCCCCTAAAAAATGGCGCATTGCCTGCATTATAAGTAGGCTCAATAGGGCCTACTGGATTATCATGGTCGTCAGTAATATAGGCTGAGTTATAAGTGAATTCACCCATTAAGCGGCCATTATCTAGAGTAATTGATAGGCTCTCAAGTACACAGCCAAATGCAAAAGTTCTAAAATTTACGCCATCAATTCTAAAGCATAATGATCTAGTATATGTGCCGGATGCTGTTCTGCTTGGTACATACCAAGTTTGCAGGCCCTGTACATCTGTAAATGAGGTAGATGAGAGGGCCGGTGAGATGGTTACATCACCTGTAAGATCATTATCAGTTACAGCACTATACTCAGCACGCCCTGCAATTGTAGTGCTTAAAAGTGTGCCTATGTCTGCCTCTGCATAAGCGGCAGAGGGGGTAAACTGATTAACTGATGTTTTAGATGAGGGGGTGTCTGATTTAGCATTAGCAGAGGGCACTTGAGTTAAAAGGCCTGCGCCTAGTAAGTAGCCTAGATAGTTTGATGTATAATCAGCAGGGCTAGAGCCTATAGTCGTTAGATCTACTCTACATACAATTTGACCTGTACGCCTATGCACTCGATTGCCTGATGTATTAAAAACTGTATCATTTTCAGGGGGCACAAAATAAGGGCCATCTCTGGCATCGTTTCTCTCACTAATGACAGGCTCACCACTAATTACAATAGGGTCTCTTTCACAGGGGATAGACACAAAAGTTAAGCCACCTGCCGAGGGTAGGCCATCAGAATCTAGATTTCCAAAATTGCCAGAGCCCTCAAGGGCCACTGATAAAGATCTGTGTGTAACTGCCATTTTTTTATACCTCCAGATATAAAAGATCAAAGGCTAGAGATAGCATAAACGCTAATGTATCACCCTGCGCATCTAGCACAGGCTCTAGCAGTGGTGTGAGGGGAATTAGAGACACAATACCGGTGTTAATTGTGTCATAGTTTGGGCCTTTAAGTGTATTGATCAGGCTGCTTACATCCTCATTAATTAGGCGTTTAACATAGCCCTGATCATGGGGGATATCATAGCGCACTCGACAATTAACCCTGATGCGCTTGCGGCCACTAAGGCCTGCCTGCCCATCATCCTGAGCAAGGCCCTCAAGCTCTAGCTCAAAATATCTATTTGAGTTAGGCCTATCATTAAGAGAGGCAGTGTGGCCATCTCCTCTATTAGTAGCAACAAACCCATGATGCGCATCTGATTTAGGTGTAATACCCTCTATCAGATTCTCTAAGTATTCGAGTGCTGAGAAAGTGCCTTGACTCATTTAGATAATCCTAGCTTTTTTCTGATCTCAATGTTCACAGCATTTGTGAGGATCTCTATATCATCATCAGAGAGCCCTAAGAACTCACGCTTATCATTCACATGGTAGCCATAGCTTTTAACGTGTTTAGTTAATCCTATTTTAAACGCTGTGGCAGTAGCATCTATAACAATTAAATTATTCATTAATTGGCCGCTAAGGACTAAATCAACTATTAACTTTTTTTTACTAGTGCGCTTGCTCTCTGCTTTGTATTGCTCATAGCCCTGCGCATAGTAGACACTATTGCCAGTGCGTGAGGGTCTACCCCCCTTAGGGCTTAAGCGTGCCCCTTTTTTAGCAACATAAATAGGCTCTGTACTATATTCCTTAAACCCCTCACCATTAGCATCTATGCCCTTTGAGGTGCGTAATTTTATAGACGCTAGGGTATTCTGAGCTAGTCGCATAGTATCCCGAGCAGACCACAGGGTGCGAGGTACATTAATATTTACTGTAGCCCCCATTAGTGGCGCATCCCTCTGGCAGGGATAAAAGTCAAATCATTATCTTTTTTAGTGTATGACTTCCATGATGCCCTGAAGTCTCTAGGGCTGCCCCCTGCCCTCTGTAGGCTCTCCTCGCCTTCATCAATTATGCCATCCCCATCTAAATCTAGAGCTATACTCTGCAGGGCTCTATCTAGCAGATCAGCACATCTAGCTCTCATAGCTTCTGCATTATCAAATTGTAACACTTGCTCATAAATGATAGCAGCTGTGCAATAAGCATGAGCAAGTTTAAATGATTCAGGATTAAATACCTCATCTTCTGTAATATCATCACTGTTTAGATGAGCCCTAATTGCTAGTATTAGCTCATCCTCAGCCGCTTGAATTTGTTGTTCAAAATCAGCCTGCCTTCTAGGGATCATATCAGCCAGATTAGCAAATAGGGCCACTAGCTCTGTATGTGTCAGGCCGGTATCAAATGGCCTAGGAGTAACTTTAATTAAGCCCTTATCTTTATAGGGCTGAGACATATAGAGCTGTGTGTAGTCTACCTGCCATGTATAATAGCCTGATGTAGTCAGCACCCCTGCACCTATATCTACATACCCTGTAGGCAGATGTAGAGTAGCATTAGTAGTAAGATCTATCTCCCTAGGTAGGGGCTCTGCTAGTAGGGCCTGTGTGCCGCCTAATCTAACAACTCTCACAGAGTAATGTGTATCTCTGGCAGTGAGCACAAATCCGGCCTGCTGCTCTCGATAATAGTTAGCAGGGGCAGAGCTGAGGGTTAAAGTGCGCCTATCACTTGCTATAGCTGTAATCGTTAGATCATCAGTAAACCTAGTAAAACTACTACTCACTGCTATAGGGCTTGCTATGCTTAATGAGGGTGTGCCGGTTATAGGGGTTTGAGGTGTCCATATAAATCTATGGGCCTGTGATGTAATTGATTTTCTCATTTTTTACCCCCCTTATTAGCATCGCTAATGTCACTAGGTTTAGCTCTAGTTAGATCTGCACTCTGTATAAATGAATCAGTAACAGGACTCCAAGAATGCCGGCAGTTATAGCCACCTCCTGAGATTTTTACACTCAGGCCCTGCCCATTGTTTAATTTATTCATCTGTGACTCTGTAACTACTTTATTTACTAGAGCCCTACAAAAAGACCTTGTAACCCCATCTCTAGGCCCTGTGTATAAATAGTGGTCTAAGCCGGCCACCTCAGCCGCTATAGCTGTGATGCCCCTGCCATATTGGCTGATCTTTGTTTTGATCTTTGTGAGCTGAGAGCCCTGAGCCCTTTTCATAGTAGTCTGCAAATTACTCATCACAGTATTAAGGGGCACAGCTAGCTCAAGATCTCTTAAGCTGTCTCTTATGCTCTGTTTAACTGAGGGCACTACTATACCCTCAAAGATGTCAGTAATATTTTGACCTGATAGAGTATCAATCTGATTAGATAAGCTGTCTAGGTTAAAGTCTGGCTCTACTGCTGAGAGCGTTTTACCTATGCTTGATCTAATCTTATTTTGCTGTGTAATAAAATCATCAATAGCCACCCCTAATCCTCCTCTGATGAGGAGATCTAGAAGCTGATCATCTGATGCATTTAGTATGAGATCAGGCCCTGCAGTCTGCACAGCCTGCTCTATGGTTTCGAGTAGTGAAGAGGTGCTTTTATTCATAGCAATCTCAAACTCACTCTCAGCAGCAATCTCAGCTTTTAGCTGATCTCGCCTAGCTCTAATCAATGTGCCCATAACCCCTGATGAGTTCTTAGCCTGCTGATTCAAATCATTAACAGCACGCTGATCAGCATCAGACTCAGATAATAATGTAGAGATGGGGCGACCACATGAGCAGAGCATTGAGTCACCTTATGCAAAACAACCGGTGAGGACATGGCCTAGAGTGCTATCTACAGCATGGAAAGAATTAACTTCTTCACCCCATACATAGCGTCTAGTTTTATCTAGGCTGTCATATTGGCCGGCTACCATATCGCTATAGCGTAGATCGAGAGCTGCCACAGGCATCCCTTTCACATTACCTGATTTTTGAACCACTGCATCAGAGCCACGCAAGATGCCCATAAAGCATTTAGCCCCATCCCAGATGTAAGCTTCTGAGCTAGTCGCACCGGCTATAGCTGTTTCACGTCTAGCTTGCCCTACATGGATGTTAGGGATGCCTAAAACATCTCTTAGCACTGCTAGCACAGCACCATCATTAAGGATCTGATTGCCAGAGCTGAATGCACCGTTTTGGCTTGCATCACCTACATAGCCACGCACCTCAGGATTTTTAGCAAGGGCTCTAAAACATTGGCGACCTAAAATTAATGTATCAGGGTTAATGCCATGAGCCGCCTCAAATACAGTGTCTTTGAGATCAAATAAAATGCTTAGGGGCTCTGCACCGGCTGCATTAAATGTAGTAGCTGCTGCTGAGTTAGTAAATGAAGCAGTGTCAAATAAAAGATCTGCGCATCTTTTCTCTCGATCAAGCTTTAATACACGAGCCACTTTTTTAGCGATGCGTGCTTCCTCTGATCCTGCATATTGAGAATCAAATATATCTTCCATAGCAATGCTGTCAGACGCTGAGAAAATCTTAGCTTTAAACGTCTGTGAGCTGCGATCAAATGAGCCAATCATCGCTCTAGACGCACCTACAGCACGCTCTAGATCTAGGCCTGTGCCTGCACCCATGAAATTGCGAGTCTGCTCTAATAGCAGTGTGCCAGATCGCTCAGGGATCTTAATATTTTCAAGAACTTTATCTGCAATTAACTGATCATCACTAGGCACTGCTTCTGCTACAAGGCTGGTAAGGATCTGATCTACAGGATGTATATTACTATATGATGAAGCCATTTATATTACTCCTATGCTTCTACAATTGTAGGGCCTACAAACATGACCAAAATTTGATCGCCATCTGCAGCAGTAAATTGATTTATATTGGGAATCATGCGACAGACTGCAAAATCACCTGATGCCACTACTTCTACTTTACCGGTTGCACCGGTGACGGATTTTAATCTTGGCTCTGTCGCTGCAGTAATAGCACCACCTGCAATAGCTCTGCTAAGTCCTGAGATCACTACATCCACAGTCTCACCTGCAGAAGCTGCTCTTTGTGCTATACCTACACAGGCCTTATCAGTGCCTACAGTTGTAATTTGCACTTTGCCGGCTGCATCTAGTGACACAAGGGCAAATTCTGTAATTGCACCACCTGCTACAAATGATTGTACTACCTGATTCATTTAAACACCCATTGCCTTATTATAAAATTCAGTTTCATTTTTTTGTACGTGCTTTAAAGCTTCTGAGAATAAGATGCCCTTATCCTTAGCCACTTCTTTAATACGCTCATCTAAGCTCGCCTTGTTAATCTCTGCGCCACTTGCGCCATGCCCAATTTGCTGCAAGGGTACTGCAGTGTTAGCAGGTCGCTCTGAGAACATTTGCCAAAATTCCGGTTGTAGCTCTTTTAGCTCATAGGCTTTATTTGCAAAATTCTCCTCTGATGGTGCGATGCGGCCCTCTCTGAGTAGAGCACCTACAGCCGCTTTCATCTCTACAGCACGTTTCTCAGATTCAATTGTTTCTAATCGTTCTGATAGCTGTGCATTAGCTTCTCTAAGTGCTGTCACCTCTGAGAGCATGATACTGTTCTCATTCATGTTGTAGCCTTTTTTATCATCGTTATGATCAGGAGTATGGGCTAACTTTTCTGCCTTCTCCTCATCCTTTTTCTCAGCCATTTTCTCAGCATCTTCCTCATCCTTTTTCTCAGTGAGTTTAGATTCTGCATCGGCTTTCATCTCTTTTAATTTGTCTTCCAACTCGCGCACCATCTCATCCTTAGCAATGAGCATTGAGCGCAAATCATCAACAGACATAGACTCTAGATTATCAATCATAGAGGGCCTTTCTGATAGTGTGACCCTGCTAATTTTATCATTAGATTGCGCAGGGCGTGGAGTTAAAGTGATTGCTAGTAATTGTGCCGATCCTATGGGTTTACCTCCATCTCTTGTAAACACCTCACCGGCTATAAATTCAGGGGATGACCACAACACACCCCCTGCATTTTTGACGACTTCTAGCCCCCGCTCATTATAAGCAGGGGTAGCATATAGGCCATCATCCCTGAGATCTAAATCAATGATTAGGCCTAGTGCATTGCCTGATTCGGGGGGGGCAGGTGAGCCCCCATTAAATGGGCTAGTAGCGTGCTGCCAATCAATAATAACCGGATCTGAAATCTTTCTTTCATTATACACTCTGAGCATTTCAGTGAGTAAATCAGCATCAATGGCCTGCCCTATGGCATCGCCATTCATTCTGCTGCTTACCTGACCTAATGCTAAAGTTTTAAACGGCTTGCCTATGGTCAGGCCCTCTGGCACATCATAAGCCGGCATAGGTTCTGATAGTTGCAGAGCTTCACCATAAGCAGTAAATGTTTCTATTGAATTAACACAGGCTGCATTATTGTTTACTTGTGGCTTAGATTTCTTTTTTCTGCGTCTAGCCATTTTGCCCCCTCCTCTTAATCAATGTTTCAGCAAATGAGGACAGCCCCCCCTTAGCAGTGGCAGTGCGCTCAATGCTTGACCTTTGTGCCTCCTCTGGCAGATCACCTGCGCCTAATCTCTCTCTAATAGCCCGCTCTAGCTCATCATCAGGAGTGAGGATGCCCGCTGTCACTAATTGAGGTAGCATACCCATGCTCTCTGCTAGGTCATCTGTATCTAATCCGGTATGCGTTAAACGTGGCAGTTTAGAGGGGTCTATGCATCCATAGTTCCACCTGATGAGCCGGCCTATAGTGCCCCCGCCTCTGCGATCTACCCCACTAATAGCAGTGGCTACAATATCACATAGATTGATAGCACACCTGCGAAAAATTGAAAGGTGAATTTCACCTACTGATCTAGCCCCTACTTCAGTATTCCCTAGATCTGCAAACTGAGTAAGGAAGGCAGAAGCAATTTGACTATCACATAGTCTAATAATATCTAAAGGGCCTTGAGCATATAAATTAGGCTGCTGTGCATAAGTCTCAAATTTAACTACTGAAGTCTCTACTAGATAGCTCTGCTCTGATGAGAGAAAGGCCTGCGCTTGATCCTCTGCATCGTCAATCATGGCATTAACATCTGCATCGGTGAGCCCCTGCATTTCTGCCTGTGATCTATCAACAATTACTTTAGGTGTAGGCACTGCCCACCTATCCAAACCTACACACATTAAATTACTAGCACGTTGCTTGTGTCGCCAATACCACCACACAGGCCTGAGCATACCCACACCCTCAAAATTAGAGCCGGTTTTATTTAGAGTGAGTAATAGCAGCTTATGAGCAGGGATAGGCTCAGGAGGGTATGAGCTGCCCGCCATATTCTGCATCACACCATCTAGATTTTGTGAATCCCTACTAAGCCATTTATTATGCGCTGAGGGCTCTCTATCAGCATAATGATCTAGCCAAACTTTAATGCTACCCTCTGAGTCAGGGCCTACTTTATATATCTCCTCAGCATAGCGATAGCCAAGGGGTACAAATTCAAATAGATAGGCGAGCTGATCCTCAAAGCTCAGAGTCATCTGCCCTGAGTAACCATCAAAGCCATAGGCCTCATTTGCATAGCGTGCTAGCTCTTCTGCTACCTTATCACCCTCTACCCCTGCTACAAAACGCCATGATGCAGACAATAAAGTCTGTCTAAGCATATGCCATGATCTGCGCACTATGGGGTCTGTCCTTAGCATCTCCTCAGCTTCTTGCACCCAATTCAGGCCGGTTAGCTGAGGGTTTTGCTCTTTGCCACTGATTGCCCCTGCATTGAGCTGAGTGCCGGTAATACCTCTAGATCCAAATCTAGGCGCATTAGCTCTTATATGGCGTGGGTTTCGCTGCTTAGTCATAGTACCCCTGCTATAGTTTATTCAGTGGCTTTAACACGTATTATAAGCCCATAATACATATTTAGCAATATTTGTATAATTATGCTTGTGTTAGTATAGTAAACAATGCTAACATAATAAGCTAACTTTGAACCCTGCCCCTGTCTAATATTGCCGTATTAGACTAGCACCACAGCATAAAGGGGCAGGGGTTCATTTAACGCTTGAACCAGTTGTTTAATAGTGTTAGGATTGCTAATCCTTGCTTGTTGAAGGTTTCTTTGGTTTAGGCTCATATTTGCTCAGGTCGCCATATCTCACAAAGATAATACTGACAAATATGATCCTAGCTTTTTAGCTCCACTCTGATAGCCGTCGGAAAGTTATGCAGAGTTGGAGCTCTTATTTATCTAGCCATCTCTCCACATCAGGATGCAGTGTTACCTCATCCTCTGATCTGCGTTTAACAGGTGGCTTATCTGAAAACATACTGAGCCGGTTAATGATGGCAGATTGCAGATCTAGCAGGTGATCATTTTTTAACTGCATTTGAATCTGCGCATCTCTTAATCTGGCAATGAGGGCCTCTCTATCTGCATTAGCTGAGCTGAGCTTATCTTTTAACTCTTCCACTTCTGAGGGATCTCTGCCACTCGCTATAGCCATCATGCTAGAGATAGAGCCTGTGATCATGCCTAAGATACCTACTAATACATCTCTATTCTCATCAACTATTTTTACATATGTTAGAAACAAGATTAGGCACACTACTATTAGCAAAAAGATCACACTAAACCACCACCCCCTGCGCAGCTTCTGATCTCTCACGCTCTCTGCTGCTGTCTGCTCAGCCATTAATTAGCCCCCCTAATATCATGCTAATAAATAAGAGCACATCATCTACCCACCAAAAAAGGCTCTCTAGCTCACTCATTCTGCGTGCATGAGGTCTAGTGATGATGGGCCATAGGATAGAGATAAACCATACCAAATTAATAAGGGCTAGCCTTGTGAGTGCCCACCATATCCACTCTCTTAATTTTCGATCTCTCAGCCGGCTTTGTATCTTGCTAGGCCCTGCTATTTTCTTTGCTTTATCTGTAGAAGGTGGGGGTTGCAGGCTCTCAATGGTTGCACCTACTGTATAGATCATTTGAGGAGACTTAACGCCCTTAAAACGATACTCACCCGCTAGAGCATATCGAGTGCCTTTTGGTGTAAATGCATTAGTTCTGCGCTTAACTGCTCTCATTGCTTCTGCTGTAAGTAGCACTTGCCCTGCTTGGCATAGGCTCATGGTGCGTGCTGCTATATTTTTAGCAATGCCCTCTAACTCTACCTGCTTTGCCCCCACTGCCACTAGCAATTCATCCTGAGCCACCTCTACCACCCTGCCAAAATGAACACCTATTCTAGCCTGTAGCCGAGTCTTAGCGGGTATAGTCTGCTGATAGATAAGAGCAAAATTAACAGCATCTATAGGCCGCTCAAATGAGAGTAAAAACCCATCTGATCTATCTATTTCTCTACCCTCAAATTTATAGACTAATGAGCGTGCAAGTCTATCGTGATACTGCAGCCATTTAGCCCCCTGCATAGCTCCGGCTCTCTGCATAAAAGCTGTGCTGCCTATAAGGTCGAGTAATACAATTGCGAGATATCTTTCTTTGTATTCCACAGCCCCCCCTAAAATGTTCTATCTGAGTTACTGCCTATTCTCACCTTTCGTCTATTAGTACCACTACCCCTACCCCTTTTTCTAGATGTATACTCCCTGCGATCTACTTGTAGCTCATGCCAATTAAACATAATGCAATCGTATCTAAGGGCATCTAATGGGTCCTCTCTGCCGTCTTTTTTTGGTTGTTCTTTATTATCCCATGAGTAACTCAGGAGTGCCTTTCTTAAGCTGTTACCTCTGGCCCTCTCACCCCTCTGCCATAGCTCAGAGGTGATGAGATATTTTTTACTATCAAATGCCCTTTTGAGTCTCTGTACTCCATTTAATATATCTACCCTTATAGGGTCTGTAGTATTGCGTAGTACTAGCCCTATGCCCCCCTGGTTAGGTGGCCTGCGCATAGCCCGAAAAGCTGATGCCCCTGTCTGATCATTTCTTGCCCTGCCGGCTTTATCTGCTACCCCATCATCTAGCCATATTTTAGGCCCTGTGGCCTGTGCTCTCAATGATCTAGGCCATGCTACCTCTAAGATCATATTAGCTAGCTGTGAGGTAGTGACTTCTGCAGGGTTAATCTCATGGCAGATCACAGTGGCCCCTCTGCTTTCATCATAGGCCATGATTAAAACTGAGGGTTTTCTAAACCCCCAATCTATAGCGATGCGCCCTGTCATGCTCTCATTATACTGCCACCCCTCTATGACATGAGCTGAGGTAAACTCATTATAGATCAAGCCTGATGGGGGGGCAGGCTTATTCATCACCATAGCCTCACGCTCTGCCTGTGGTAGCAATTTAGTAGACTCAAACCACTGCTCTGAAAGATTGGCTTTGTTCACATAGCTTGTATAGAGCAGGGGATTATAACCGGCCCTCTCAGCCATATTGCACCACCATGCATCTACCACAGGCAGCCCTACTAATATCATTATAGGTGTAGGGCCTGCTCTTAGCCGGCCAAGGGCCTTATGGGCTACCTCAGCATTTAATGTCTGGCACTCATCTACTAAGCACACTCCTGAAGTAACATTAAGACCCTCAAGGGGGTTGTGTGTAGCTTCTCTAGTGTTAGGCCTAAAGTAAGATCTACACCACACAGTAGAACCGGTGTGTGTATCTGTCCACTGTCTAAGAGTGTGGTTATATGTCCACCCCATAGGCTCTAGCCATTTGCTAATTTCAGGCATGAGTACAGAGTTGTATCTAGGTGTAGTGTCTGTGATTAATAATGAGCTTCTGCCTTTGCGCCATTTGGACACCATGAGCAAAGCAAATACTAGAGCAGATGTCTTGCCTGATCCCCAGCCACATCTGGCACTAATGATTTCATCCTCTCTCATAATGCGTGCTATGATCTCACGCTGCAGAGGGTTTAGACTAATCATCACCCTGCTCAGATTCTAGCTGTAGCATATCTGCTCTAGCCTGCTCTATCATGTTTACTACTACATCAGAGCCATCAGGTTTATTAATCGTAATCTCTTGCTCACGCTTAAGCCCATACCTCTCAGGAAACCTACGCTCTAGCAGCCATGCATCGGCCCTCCAATCCTGCCGAGCTTCGGCTTTTGCCCTCATCTGTGCTAGTATAACAGCCTCACTAAAATCTTTGGCTGCATCTACCATCTCAGCAAATTTAGGATCATCCTTCATCCATATATATAAAGTTTGCCTACATATACCGGCCTGTGTCGCTGATGCTTCTATGCTCAGCCCATCTCTCAGATTAGCCAATATGGCATCAACTACCTTCTCTGTTTTCTTGCTCTTGCGCCCTGCCATGATTGCCCCCTAATTCATTTAGTAATGTATGCTCTATTAGCTCATACAATGCTTTTGATTCACTAGCTAAAGAGTCTGAGCTGTTTAGAAGTAGCCTGTGTCTCAGCTTGGCTAGTGTCCTCTGTGTCTCTGCCCTGCCAATAGTCGAGACGTGCTTTGATGATTTCGACATATTCAGCCTGCCTTTCTATGCCTATGAATTTGAAGCCCTCTAAATGGGCTGCTATGAGTGTAGTGCCAGAGCCGGCAAAAGGCTCCAATACTGTGCCATCAGGAGGGGTGATGAGCCGGCATAGATAGCGCATGAGGGCTAAAGGTTTAACAGTGGGGTGTATATTAGCTCTTTGCGGTATAGGGCCTCCTAATGAGCCATCTGCGCTGCCTTCATAAATGCCGGCAGAGACTTTATCAAAATGAGACAACCCTGCTTCTCTCTCTGCCTTGCTCGCCTTAGCACAAAAGTAATACCTGCCGGTTGATCCCATAGCTTTAAGGGCTATCTCATCGAGTAGGATGTTAGCAGGCCATCTGCCATTATCACGATCACTAGTATCTAAAGCAGGGCTTGGAGTTGTGCTTACTGCCCAAGTCACACTCGATGAATAAGGGCTTTTGTGATGCGGTGCGACCTTGCGCCCTAGTTTCTCATCAGTTTCTACCCTACACCCATCTATATTCAACCCCCCCACCCCATGCAGCAGGGTGTTATTAGCTATGCTGCCTTGTGGGGGCTTTCTTGCTAGGATGATGGGCTCATAAGCCGGCTTAAGGGCTGTGCCCCATCCCTGCCACTGTTTAGCGTTTTCTGTGGCAGGGGCTGTGAGTTCTATAGTTGTCTCTACTCTCTCGACTGACAGCCCTGCTTTAGCGCACCCATGTGCCTTGCCATCTGCTGTCTTTCTAGCTGTGCCTCCCATCTTCTGATAACCTACCACCTCCCTCTCTACCCCTGCTGCCTTATCAATGGCTAGACTAATATTATGCGACTTAGGAAACCCTGAGGAATAGAGCCACATAAGACAATCTCTCACTTCAAAACCTGCTAGTCTGAGTGATATGCTCATTAAGTCCTGAGTACGTGAGCCGGCAAATACTAGAGCATGGCCACCATGCTTAAGCACTCTTAGCACCTCACGCCACAGCTCAGGAGGAGGCACCCATGCATCCCATTGTTTAGACATAAAGCCACTGCCCTTAGGCTGCCAAGTCTCACCGGCTGCCCATGCTTTAAGGCACTCAGCCACATTAGCTGAGGAGGTATTACCTAGGCCATATGGGGGATCAGTTACAATGCTATCTACTGAGCAATCAGGCAGGCTTTTGAGTTCCTCTAAACTGTCACCATTGATGATCATAGCGCGCCTTTCTGTTGAAAATGTAAATTAATATACATACTGTTTACAATAATCAGGATTACGCTTGCGCCATGCTCTCATTTGCTCAATGCGCTTAAGCCTAGCCGCCTCCTGCAGGGCTTCTATCTCCTCAGCAGTTTTGCCCTTATGGCGTGGGTTGCGCTTGCCAATCTGTGAGTTAATCCCGGCCACCCACCCCTTAACAGTGCTAATAGTAAAGGGCCGGCCTGTATTTGGGTTAGTATATCCCTCTTTTTTTAGGATCACTAAAAGCTCTGGCACTGTTAACCCCTGCCGTTTTAGCTCAATAGCTCGATCAATTACTGCTCTCATCTGCCCTCCTCTAATATCATCAGGATTGTGTTGAGGGCTTCTTTTAGCTCAGTCACCTGTGTTTCTAGATGTGTGATGCGCTCAGGTGAGATAGTAAAAAGATTAAGCTGCTCAGAGGTAGTAGACTTTAAACAGGGGCTTATTGCCGGCTGCTCTTTAATGTTTAACAGTTTATTAATTGTACTGCGCTTAATATCCATAAACATCTGAGCCTGATAATGGTATTTAAAAATCTTACCGGCTGATGTTCTAGCTGTAGTAAATGACACGCTATTTAGATGATCAATAATGACATTATAGTCTAATGCTGTTGGCTTATATAAGTGCTTTTTTAGGGCCTCCTTGTCTAAATCTTTTAAAGCTTTTTTATATCTATACTCAATAGATTTTTGATGAGCCTTAAAGTCATAAAGCACAAATTGCTTAGGTGGCATCCTTTCACGCAGCTGCGCTACTTGTATAGTATGTCCAAGACTTTTAATTTCTTGCTCTAGCTTTTTAAAGCTTTTTGTCTTTTCAAAAATCACTTTTAAAAGCACATTGATTTCTATGTCTTTATCTGTTGGCTGCCTTTGTCCTATGTACTCTATAACATAATTTTGTTTATTGGCTTTAATAGGGTCTGAGGGCCGGCTGATATAGCTTTGATAGTCTACCCCATTAATGAGATCTATGGTCTCACCCATAGAAGCTTTAAACAGCTCTGTAACATCAAATGTAGGCCTATCTCTCAGAGTGCCCCTAATCACATCAGCATGACAGGGCGCACCTTTAACCTGTGCATATCGCTTATAGAGTGGGGTTAACTCATCAAGGGTGCTTACTTGATAAATATGCACTTGCACCCCTTGCCCCATGCAAATTAGGTGCTGAGCCGGTAGAGCTTCTAGCCCCTGCCATGATTGCTCTAATTCATTTGTTCTACCCTGATATAGAGTAAGTATAACGCAGTAGGGCCGGTTAGTAGCTGCCAGAGCACGCCACTGCTTATAGATGCCTTTGCTCAGCTCATTTCGATGATTATGTATATTTTTTTGTAGAACGTGTAGAGGATGCTGATATTCTCGCCACCATAGCCACGTTTTACACTCTGTATAGCTTATGGGATTGCCGGCCACATCTAACTCTACAATATCACAAATATATGTCTCATCACGCTGAGTAGAGGGCACAACCTTATTAGATGACTGATGCATAATGTATAATTCATGCTCAGCTTGTACTAGTTGCCAGAGGGGTTGATGTGTGGTATTTAATTTTTTATTCATTACGACTCCTGATGCCCTGCCTAGTTTTTCTTAGGGGTGAACTAGGTAGGGTGTTAGTTATTTAATAGTGTAACCCCATGGTGATGTCTTAGGCTCATTAACCGGTTCAGGGCCTAGTAGCTTATCTGAGGGCTGATAGTCTGCATCATCATTTGCTGATTTTTCGAGTATGCGCCATGTAATAGATTTTACATCCCAGAATTTGCTGCCCTCATATTCTCTAGATTTTAATTTACCCTCTACATAGATCATAGTGCCCTTTTTTATACGCCTAGCCGCTATGTCAGCAGTGCGCCCCCATATTTTTATACTGTGCCATTCTGTATTAGTCTGCCAGACACCATGCGCATCCTGATAACGGTCATTAGTCGCTAGAGTAAATAAAGCATATTGCTCAGCCCCTGCGCTTTTGAGTACTGCATCTTTGCCGGCATTGCCGATTAGTGTTATTTTGTTGATCATGTTTTTCTATCTCACTGCGTATTTTTTGTAGTCTACCTGCAAAATAATCAGCCGTTTGCGCTGCTGTCGGTAGATGCCTGTTTTGATCCCAAAATTCGTAATACATTAAGGCCTGCCTGAGATCCCTTTTTAATTTCTCTATAGTCATTAAGCCCTGCTTTCACCATAATTGCGCATACTCTACTTCTAGTATGCAGGTGATCTGCTGCGATTTCATCTAGTAATTCAATGTCTTCTAAGGGCAGCCGGATGCCTACTGTATCTGATTTAATAGTCTCTGATTTCATAACACCTCCTGTGTAATAGAATAACGTGGCCCGCTTTGTTAATGTTACTAACAGTATGTATAAATTAGGTGTGAGCCCTGTTAGAGATAGAGACTTCAAAAACAAAGGTTTGAAAAAGGGGCTCACGCCTAATTTGTAACCATACATTAATTTTTTATCAAGAATTATGTTTCACGTGGAACAAATCCTTATTGATG
>CETC01055893.1_pt1 | contig 28220 bp, 16 predicted proteins | sample 326911 | NCBI WGS metagenome assembly CETC01 (sample SAMEA2622694, study PRJEB7988) | marine metagenome | isolation source: saline water (ENVO:00002010), including | reverse complement strand
CTTTATGTTAATGAAGTAAGACTATTTATTTATAAGGGCGGTCTAGTGTCGCCCTTATATTTTTATTAATTATATTATATATTATATTATGACAAAGAAAAAAGAAACAACTAAGGTAAGTGAACCTATAGTTGAAGAAACAGTGGTTGTAGAAAAACAACCTAAAGTAAAAACTCCTGAAGCAAAAGCTAAACCAAATAATACTTGGGAGATAAAAGATAGGATTTATTACTTAAAAGGTAGAAAAAAACCTTTATCTTATTCTGTTAGATCAGCTGATTTATTTTGGTTTGATAAAGAAAAAGGATACGAAAGGGAAATAAAATACTGTCAAAATCAAAGAACTGTCTTTGTTGACGAGATGAAAGGTGATCAAAGATTAGAGCATATTATTTTTAGAAGTGGTAACTTATTTGTACCAAAAGAAAAAGTAACTTTACAAAAATTTTTATCACTATACCACCCACATAGAGATAAATTATTTTACGAACACAAACCTGTGAAAATAGCAGAAAACCAATTAGATTGGTTGGAATTTGAAGTAGAAGCACTTTCACTAGCTAAAAACTTAGATATTGATACCGCTGAAGCAATAATGAGGGTTGAGGTAGGTTCTAAAGTTAATGAATTAAGTTCTAAAGAGCTAAGAAGAGATTTATTATTATTTGCTAGAAAAAATCCTAAATTATTCGCAGAGCTAGTAAGCGATGACAATGTTCAACTTAGGAACTTTGGGATTAAAGCTGTCGAGGCAAACATTATAAGTTTATCTAGTGATCAAAGACATTTTATTTGGTCCTCTAATAAAAGAAAGATAATGACAGTTCCTTTTGATGAACATCCTTATTCAGCGTTAGCACAATGGTTTAAGACTGACGAAGGTATGGAAATTTATTCTAATATAGAAAAAAGAATGATTTAATAATCTTTTAACCAATATTAATAGCCACTCATTATGGTGGCTATTTTTATTTAGAGGGCTAACCTTCCACTTTATTATGTAACTATATAATAGTAAAATATAGACACATGGCAATAAGTATAAATAACGTATATCAGAAAGTTTTAGCTTTAGCTAATAAAGAGCAAAGAGGCTACATAACACCTCAAGAGTTTAATCTAATTGCTCAAAGGGCTCAAAATGAAATTTATGATAACTATTTTCATCAAATTAAAGTAACTGAGGCGAAGCCTAAAACTCAAGAAGGTGTTGCTTTTGATAGTATTGAATTAATTAGACAGAGATTACAAAATTTTCAAAACTTTAAAGCTATAACGCAAGAAGCTGATGATCAAAGTTTAGATTTAATTAATAATATAACAAATTTATATCACATAAATAATGTTATTAATCAAGATTTAAATGTAGAATTAACACAGTTGACTACAAAGCAAATGTTATACACAGAAAATAATCCATTAACAAAAGCAACTACTAGACGACCTGTTTACGTTTATGAAAAAAAGGATTATTTATTATTATATCCCACGCCAACGGTGCAAACGGTATATAGGATTGATTACTATGTAGTACCAACAAAACCAACATGGGGCTACGTAGTTGTTAATGGAAACGCTTTGTATAATAGTAATACAAGTACTGATTTTCAATTACACCCTTCTGAAGAGGAAAATTTAATATCAAGAATATTAATATTATCTGGAACAACTATAAAACAACCAGAGCTTCAACAAGCAGGTGCTCAAGATATACAATTAGTAAAACAATTACAAAATAGTTAATTATGGGGTTATTAGACAATCAAACTCAAGCTCAGTATTATTCATCAAATAATAGTGCAAATTATGGTGATTATCAATTTGTTTCTTTAGAAAACATTATAAACGCTTTTATGTATATATATGTTGGTGAAGGAAAAATAATACCTAAAGCAAATAGAACAGATGTTCAGTTTCACGCTATGCGAGCTATACAAGAATTATCTTATGACGTTTTTAGATCTTTTAAGTCTCAAGAAATAGAAGTGCCTAATACTTTATCAATGACATTACCACAAGATTACGTTAATTATATAAAATTAGTTAGAGTTGGTAGCGATGGTATAGAAAGAAGATTATATCCTGCTAGTAAAACATCTGATCCTTTTGCTATTAGTCAAGATTCTGATGGTAACTATCAATTTCATGATGTTAGCAATAATGGTGAGGTTGATACATTAACAGAGCAAACGCCTAGTAATACGTCTGATAGTTTTGGGGACACCGTTCCAACTGATTATCATTTATATGACATTAATTATGCTTCTGATGTCGAAATATCTACAGAAGGTAGAAGATACGGTTTAGATCCTCAACATTCTTATGTTAATGGTAGTTTTTTTATAGATAATTTAAGAGGTTTAATTAAGTTTGGTTCCTCGTTATCAGGAGAGACAATAACATTACATTATGTAAGTGATGGCTTAGGAACTGACTCAGAAATGGTAGTCCATAAGTTTTGTGAAGAAGCTTGTTATAAACATATAGCATATGGTATATTATCTACTAGATCTAATATACCAGAGTATTTAGTACAAAGATATAAAAAAGAAAGATTCGCTGAATCTAGAAAAGCGAAAATAAGATTATCAAATATTAAGATAGAAGAATTTGCTCAGGTACTTAAAGGCATGGGTAAACAAATTAAGTAATTATGCCAGAGATTAAACATTCATTTACCGCCGCGAAGATGAACAAGGATCTCGATGAGAGAGTTGTTCCAAATGGCGAATATAGAGACGCTTTAAATGTACAAGTTAGAACTACTGATGGAGATTCTGATGGGATTGGCAATTCTTCTGCTCTTCAAAATTTACAAGGAAACACGCGGATAGTTGGTGGTTGTAATACGACATTAACTGTGGATAGTGGTGGCACTAAAGAGTACACAACAATAGTTGGTAGTGTAGCTGATGAAAAAAATGATAAAGCATATTTTTTCTCAGCAGCGCCAACGCCAGAAGCTGATCCTCATAAACGTTGGGGTTTATCAGGTCATAATCCAAATCTTATAACAGACATGCAAGCATTTTCTGACAGTATAATAGAGGTGGATGCGAATGGGTCAGGTAGTAGAACTATTTTTAGAGACTTTTTTGCTATAATGGGTACTTATGAAAATTTTGGCTCTCCAACACCTGTTGATTATAATGGAAATATGGCAGCGCCATATATACGATTACAAGTGACAGACGCATCTGAATACAGAATAGGTATGATAGTATATGCTTACAAAACAGTACCAGGTGTAGGCACGCCAGTTGTTGACACATACGAGCACCTGTTATTTGGTGATGTAGATAAAACCGTGCCTGGTGTTGAGATTGTAGGATTAGATACAGATAATAATCAATTAATACTAGCATGCGAGCAAACTGAACTTATACAAAGTGTTATGACTAGCGCTGATGCTATGAAGTTTATTCATAAAGAAAGGGTTTTAGAATTTAATCACAAAAAACTCATAACAGGAATAAATATTTTAGATAATTTACTTTTTTGGACAGACGGTGTAAATGAACCAAAAAAAATCAATATTGATAGATCTAAAGAAGGAACAAATCCCTCTTGTTATAGTCATACTCAGTTATATGTAAAACATCCTAAGTTAAAAGACTTAACTAAAATTTCTAATTTAGAAGACCTAACTACTTCTGATGTAAAGTTAGAAAATGTAACTGTAATTAAAAAAGCTCCTAAAGCAGCCCCTACGTTATCTATAAATAATACTGATAGACTTTCTAATACAGAATTTTTATTAGATTATCAATTTGTATATTCTGATGATTACGATGGTAATGATACTTTGATACCTGATGAAGGAGATATTAGAGTTGTTAGTTTAAATGAAACGCTAGATTTCAGAGTAAATGATGTCATTAAGTTTGAGCAAGCTACTGGAGCTCTTGACCCTGTGGTAATAAGAGGTAGAATACTAAATATTACAAATAATGATGATGGTTCAACTCAAATGGAGTTGAAATTAATATTTATAGATGAAGATTTAGCTGATGAAAATCCAAGTTTATGGAAAGGAACATTAGAACAAAGAAAACCTTTATTTGAAACTAAATTTGGTAGAATAGCATATAGATATCAATACGAGGATAATGAGTACTCTACTTTTTCACCTTGGTCGGAATTAGTGTTTTTACCTAGTAATTTTTCATACACACCAAGTAAAGGGTATAACGAGGGAATGGTTAATACTCTTAGGGAACTTATTATTAAAGATTTTATTCCTAATAATTTTACTAGACCAAGTGATGTAAAAGCAGTAGATATATTGTGGAAAACTACTGATAACTCTAATGTATATGTTATAAAAACTATACAACGAGCTATAGATCCAGAATGGAAAAATTTCAATGATCCAGATTCAGTTAATAATGGATCAACTATTGTAACCTCTGAAATGATACATAAAGTCGTAGAAGCGAATCAAACATTAAGAGGATGGGATAATGTGCCTAGAAGCGCTATAGCTCAAGAGATAACAGCTAATAGATTAGTTTACGGAAATTACATACAAGGTTATGACATGGATAATTCTTTTGGTTTAAAGCAATCTTTAATATCAGATAAAGTTATCTTTCCTTCACCAAAGAAATCAATTAAATCAGATAGAAATTATAAATTTGGGGCTGTATTTGGAGATAAGTATGGTAGAGAAACTCCAGTTATAGCAAATGGTTATAAGACTAAAAACGATAAAGCTTTAGGTGTGGTTGGAGGAGAAGTTATAGCTGGTGACTTAACGGTTGAAAAAGAATTTTCTGGATATAGTAATAAGTTTAGAATGGAACAAAGGTGGGATACACCCGAGCCAGATCAATGGATGGATTACGTAAAGTATTACGTAAAAGAAACTTCAAATGAATATTATAATTTAGCATTAGATAGATGGTATGACGCTGAAGATGGCGCTATATGGCTAGCGTTTGCTTCTGCTGATAGAAACAAAATAGATGAAGAAACATATCTTATATTAAAAAATGAGCATGGTAGTCAAAAGCCAGTTACAGAAAAGGCTAGATATAAAGTTATAGCGATAGAAAATGAAGCTCCAGATTGGATAAAGACAGATAATAGAGATTTTGAGAGAGTTAGAATTAATAGAGATAACGTTTACAGTGGTGATGCATCAAGTGTTACAGACGGTATACCAGATAAACTTATTAACGCTACAGATAAAAAGATATTATGCGAAACAAATAATTGGGTAGAAATAGGTATACAGGGAAAAGACTTTAAAGGTAACGCAAAAGGTAGAATAATAGGTGAATATGTGGATCCTGTTAGTGGTGATACTATAACAAAAGAAGGTCCTTGGAAAACTGTTTCTAGAATAATAGATAATAAAGATCCTGATCCAGACGTTGAAGGAGATAAAGGAGTAGTATTCAGAGATCATTTCACAGAAGCTGAAGTCAATATGTACACCAGAATTATTGGCAGCCTTACTGGCACATCGTTATCTACTTTAGTTTCAAATCAAGCAACAGTCGATCAGTCTGGTACATATGAAATAAAATACTATTTACAACTTAGAGACGCTGTAGTAGAAAACAAACCTCAATACGACGGTAGATTTTTTGTTAAAATAGAAAGAGATGATACTTTAGAAAATAGAGTATTAGGGACAGCTCAAGGTAATTACGAAATAAAAAATACTTTTAATATAGCATATATAAATAACGAGGTTACAAACCCAGCTAATGCAGATGCTGAGTTTGTAGGGGACAATGCTAGTTTTACTTGGCCCACAAGTGGTACTGGTGGTTTTACAAATGCTACTATAGAAACCCTTACAGATGGTAATGGAGATGGAGAAGATGATTACCCAACATTTGGTCCAGGAGACACAGTTAATACTGAAGCCTTTTGGAACTGGTGGTTTGATCAAGGTGTAGGGGTTAATACAGCTAGAACAACAAATATATTTATAGATAATGCTCCAGCCTATAATGAATTTAGTATACCTGGGTTTTCAGATACAGTTCCAGAAACAGCTCCTCATGGTAACGTGTTAAGTATTATGGACTCGATTAATCCTATAACAGGTAATAATGATCCAATAGGTTCTCCCGCTATAGTTGATGGAGATGGGAATATAGTTTCTATATTTGAATCATATGAAGAAACTCCAATGGCTTTTCAAAATTGGCAACCAGCTGGACTTAGTTTTGGTGCGTTTAATAATGGTACTTATGGTCAATTTACATTTTCTGTTATTGGTGACGAGTGGATTGGTACTGATTCTATATTTAAAGTTAAAATGCAACAACCAGGTACATTATTTAGATTTCAAGCAGATCCAAATTCAAATGTATATAAAGTAGTTTATTCTCAATTAAGTGAAACTGAAAACGTTGCTGTAAGTAATAATTTTGAAATAACAAGTAAAAACTTTGATAATCCTGATAGCGGTTTACATAAAAGATATTCTATAATAGTTAGATTTATAAAAATAAACGCCTTAGGAGAAGAGATTGGTGATGATCAACCAGGAGGTGGTGGTATAGATACTGATGTTTGGGATCCAAGAGGTGAAGTACAGCACAACGGTATAGGTAGTTTAGCTATAGAAGTGGTAGAAAAGGTTTTACCTGAAACTCTGCAAGAAAATGCCTTATCTACTACTACGGCCTTTTGGGAGACAGAGCCTAAAGAAGATGTTGGTTTAGATATTTATTACGAAGCTAGTAGTGCCGTGCCAGTAAGATTAAGAAGTGATAATATAGCTTTATTTGCCAGCGCGGCAAAAGATAGAGAGAACGCTAGTACTTTAAGTGTCGATACTAGAAGTTTAACTACTTACATAAATCCAATAAATGATTTATTTGTTTTCCCAACAGAGGAAGTTGCTATAGTTGGAGATCCATATGTGTATAAAACATACGGTGATGATGTTATACACGCTAAACATGATTCTGATAGTGATGGTGAATATTCTGATTTAGTGCCTTATAACAACATTGGGGTAGCTATTGATGATGTTATATCATTTAAAAATAAAAATAATTTAGTAACTAAATCTAAAGTACTAGATCATTGTGAAATAAAATTTGAAAACGGAATAGGAGTACCAGTGCCTTCTAAAAGAGTTGTTATAGGTAATGTTAGTTTTAGTGATAATGATACTATATTAGATGATACTCTAATAAATGACCTTCTCGTTCCGGATATTACTGATATAGAAGTTGGCATGGAAGTAATTGGAGATGGTATAGAAAAAGGAACTTACGTAACTGATATATCAGCTTTACCAGATCCTATATTTGGATACACGCAATATCAAATTACTTTAAGTAGACAAACTATAGATACTGAAAGTAATGTAGCTCTTACATTTATTAAAGTAACAGGAAAGTTTAGATTAGATAAAGATGTATGGAAATATCCTGTAGAGTTAGGTTGGTTTAACTGTTACTCATTTGGTAATGGTGTAGAATCTGATAGAATAAGAGATGATTTTAACGCACCAACTATTGATAATGGTATAAAAGTATCTTCAACATTTTTAGATTACGGAGAGGAAACTATAGGTAGCGGCATGATATATTCTGGTTTATATAATTCAACATCTAGTGTTAATGATTTAAATCAGTTCAATATGGCTGAAAAAATAACTAAAAGTTTAAATCCAACTTATGGATCTATACAAGCTTTAAAAACTAGGGATACAAATGTAGTCGTATTTACTGAAGATAAAGTATTAAAAGTATTATCCAATAAAGATGCTGTATTTAACGCGGATGGAAACGCACAATTAACGGCTACTAATAGAGTGTTAGGACAGGCCGTACCTTTTGTTGGGGATTTTGGCATTTCTAAAGACCCAGAATCATTAGCTTGGGATAAATATAGAATATATTTTACGGATAGACAGAGAGGTGCTGTATTAAGATTATCTAATGATGGTTTGACCCCTATATCAGACGTTGGTATGAGAACGTATTTTAGAAATAGATTAAAAGTAAGTTCTACGTTAGTTGGAACGTTTGATTCAGTTAATGGAGAATATAATTTGACTTTAAATATAGATCCTAAGTTTTACCCAAATACGCCTTCTACAACAGTTTCTTTTAATGAAGCCTCAAAAGGATGGGTTAGCTTTAAGTCATTTATACCAACCGCAGGCGTGTCAGTAAGTGGTAAATACTTTACCTCATATGATAATTGGGTTTGGAAGCATTATAGCGATATTGTTAGTAGGAATAATTTTTACTCAACTCAATATAATTCTACGGTAGATGTTTTATTTAATGACTCACCTGGATCTATTAAATCTTTTAAAGCTATGGGTTATGAGGGTACACAATCTAAAGTAGATCAATTTACAAATCAGACGGTTCAAGACGCCGCTGGTAATAATGTCTACGTTAGCATGACTGACGAGTACTATAATTTAGAAGCAAAGAAAGGTTGGTATGTAAGTTCTTTTGTGACAGACAATCAAGAAGGGCATGTTCCTGAATTTATAGAAAAAGAAGGGAAGTGGTTTAATAATATAAGTGGAATAGCTACTACTGTTAATAACGTTGATTCTAGTGAGCTTTCTGTACAAGGTATAGGTTTTCCTTCTATTGTTACAGCTAGCGAACCAGAAGAGGGCGTTATACTACTTATAGACACTAATGATACTGATTAAATTAATAATAATATGGCTAATCAATTTGTAACATACAACACAAGCGGTAACTATAAAATTAGTTCTACTGAAATAATAGAGACTATAGGAGATAGTATGTTTTATGGAAATATGGTTACTCAAGGAACGTTGCTCATAACCCCTGAAGATGGTTATGTATTAGCTGCTGCTGATTTTAATGTTACAGGAGATTTGCCAGCAGAAATAGAATCTGTAACATTTACTGATCTTCTTGGCGCTTATTTAGAAGGTAATACAATAAGAGTAACCGCTACTTTTGCTAATACGTTTGAAGTGACTCAAGCATATCAAATTATTAATTTAGATATAGACGGCAGTACAATAGAGACCCCAACAGAACCAATAGCGTATAGTGTTATTATTGAGGTTGATACACCTGATTTTTCGGATGTAATACTTGATCCAAATAATAACGCTATTACACCTTTTGAAACTGATCCTTTCGATAATAGTGATATTGTTGAATATAATATTGTTGGTGAAGCGGAAGCTAATGTATTAAGAGATATTGGGCAAATTACTGTTAACGCTGATAACGGTTATCAAATATACGAAGAACCTTATTTTGTCTATCAAAACATGCCTCAAGATTTAATTAGTTTGAGTTTAGTTAAAATAGTGAACTCTAGCCCTCAAATTACTTCTTATACTTTTAATATTATGTTTAAAAGTGATGTAGAAATAAATGAAGATAGATCATCTAAAGCTATTTTAAATTTTGGTGTAAAAGCTATACCTAGTGTTATTACTAGAAAAAATATCATAAGTGCTGTGTACGGTGATAGTAATATTTCTATTTTAGGCGAGACTAGACCTATAACAATTTATGGAGACCCTGGTACAGAGTTTGATATAACAGTTACTAAAGATTCTGATGGCTCTTCAATATTAAGTACTAGTAATGCTAATACAACTATATTAACACCTGAGTATGGATCAATTAACGCGATAAATGTAAAACTACCAACAGGTAACGGGGTTAAGTCATTTAAGTTTAACCAAAAGTTCCCTACAAATGATAATATATTATCAACTACAATTAAAACAACTCGAACTAGTACAACTATGTCATTAAACAGTTCTACTACGAATCTTAAAGTTGGTGATCAATTAGTATATGATGATATAACAGACGTTGACAATATATCTGGCACTGGTAACGCAGTTCCGGTCGTTATACAATCAATAACAAGTGCTGCTAATGTTGTTTTACACGCTCCATTATCTCCAGGTGCGGATACAGCGAGTTTAATTCAATCATCATCTGATCCTGTTAAATTTAGAAGATCAGAAAAATATTATATAAATATTTACCCTAAATCTGGCGTAACATTAGGATCAAATATTCCTAATATTCAACCTCATTTTACCTTAAATCAACCTCATAGACCACAATTGACACTAGCGGCTACAGCTGGTGGTAATTATACTCTAACAACTTATTCAAAAATTACTTATTTAGGTAAAGTAGGTGCTAAAGGTAGTCAACTACAAACACTAGCTGGTGTTAGTGGAACTACAGCTACTGCTAAAAATCAAAAAAATTTATTTAGCGTTACGTGGGTAGCAACATCTTCGGATCCAGCCTCGCATACTTTTACAACAGCAGATAATCCAGTTTGGTCTTCTACGAAATTATATGACTCAGGAGATAGCACATCGTCTGATTTTGATAATCAAGGTATAGCTGATAACGGAGGTACTCACGTAGAGATATTTAATTTAAACACATCTTTAAATTCTAGTGGAACAGCTAATACAATAGCTACTATAACATTTGATGTTTTAATTAAAAAATTTGGTGATAGAGACGTTTTAATACATTTACCTACAAGTAGATTTTTAACTTGTGCTTAAAAAATAGAATATGGCAACAATAACATTAACATTTCCTTTAGATACATACACATCATTACAGGTAGGTGACACAACGTATTATGTTAATCCTTCAGTAACTAACGGTACATATAATTGGACTGATACTAGTACTTTTGGAACTGATTTAATAGAAATAGGTGAGGTAACAGCAATATCTACAACAACGTCAACTATAGTTATTACATGTGATATATCAAACAGTACTGAATTACCAACTACTAGTAGTTTTATATTTTTCTCTAAAGATAATGCGGTTAACTGTTCTTCGTTAGCTGGTTATTATGGATTGGCTAAATTTATAAATGATTCAACAGAAAGAGCTGAAATGTTTTCTACATCAGCTGAAATAAACGAAAGTAGTAAATAGCAAACAAAAAATGTAATTATATAATAGAAAAATTAATTAATATGGCAAATAAAAAACGTAGTCCTTTTCCTTTTATTGAAGGTATATTTAACATAGCAGGTAGCGCTTACCAGCTTAGCCAAGCTAATAAAAATCTTAAAAAAGCTGAAAAGAAAGAAAAGAAAGCGAAGAAGAAATTAGACGCTCAAATGGATGTGTATTCTAATATAGATACAAGTAATCCGTTTGAAAATTTAACGAATCAATTTCAAGACATGGAAAATACTATGGAAGATTTAACTGTTAACAAACAAGCGGCTGAGTTCCAAGCACAACAATTTCAACAAAGCCAAGCTAACATAATGAGTGGATTAAGAGGCGCTGCTGGCGCTAGTGGTATAGCGGCATTAGCTCAATCAATGGCTCAGCAAGGGCAATTAGCGTCTCAACAAGCTTCAGCTAGTATAGGAGCTCAAGAGTCTGCAAATCAAATGGCAGCAGCTAGGATGGCTGGAGATTTACAATCTAAAGAAAGACAAGGCGCTCAAGATGTTCAACAACAAATAGCATCTGGGGAGCAAGCAGCACAACAAGCTGAAATAGCTAAACAAGGAGCTTTATTAGATATAAAATCTAAAGACTATCATCATTACCAAGAAATGGCAGGGCAACAACAAGGTCAAAAAGACGCAGCTATGGGTAACCTTATAGGTGGCGTTGGAGATCTAGTAGGTAGCTTCTTTTAAAAAATAAAATATGAGTATAACAAAAACACAATTTAATCACATAATGAGGGAACAGAATGAGGCTACGCCTGGTTTGACTCAAGAGCAACGAGCGAAGTTTTTTGAAAAATACATGAAGTTAAAAGAAGTGTATGCTAACTCTCAAAACGATACTAAAGGTAACGAAAAGAAAGCTGAAATAACTCAACAAATTCAGAAAGATAAAAGTGATACTGATAGACATATTCAATTGAAAGATTACATTGCGGATGTAGTATTAGATGAGAATGTAGCTGGAAATATTTTTGATAAATTTGGAGAACAACAATCATTGTTATTAGCTAGTATAGTTAATGGCACGATAGAGTTAGATTCTGAAAAAAACACGCCAGGTTACTATGGTTTTGATGGAAAATTTTATTCAATAGAGGAAATTCAAGATATTGTTGATAGTAATAAAAGAGACGAGGCGTCTGCTGCTGGTGTGAAAGCTTTAGTTGAAAATGTTGAAAGACAAGCGGCTAATGTTAAGGAAGGTGATTCTTATGATTTTGATTATCAAAGAGAATATAACAACGTTTTAAATAAAATTGTTGAAACTGGAAATTTAAATTCTTTATCAAAAGATGAAATATTTGGAAATAGAGTATTTGAAGATGATCTTAAAAATGTAATAGGTAATGAAACTTATGCTAGTGTAGGTGTTGATACAGGAGAAGAATCGCCATTCACAAAGACGGATAACATAATAGAAGACGATGTTAACATGATAGCTGCCAACATTATGCAAGATCAAGCGACGCATCAGAAATATTTAGCTGAATATTTTACTAATGCTATGGCACAAAATTGGCACCATAATTTGCCAATGGAAATAAAAAATATAATAATAAATAACAACAAAAAATCAAATGATGAGTCTTCAGCAAAATTCAATGGAGATATAGAAAAGAATGGTGGTGTAGTAAGAAATGGAATATTTATACCGAATAAAACAGTATAAATAAATATTAACGGGTAACTAACGATACAGTAATGATAAAATATGAATTAAATGGTGAGACGGTTGATGTCCCACTAAATGAACAAGAACAATTTGAAAAAGATAATCCCACAGCCAAAAAAGTAGAGGATAAAGATGGTGATAAAGAAAAGGTTGAAGAAAAGATTATTGAAAAGGTAAGTAAAGATAATGAGTTGCAAACTAATGATTCTGGAACTCCACAAGCTTTATCTGCAGACGAAGCTTATACCCCTCAAGCGCTAAACAATCAGCAAGATCAAATAATTCCACAAACAACAAAAGATCAACAAGATCAAATCAAAGAAGAGGTAGATCTATCTCAAGAAAATCAAGAACAAATAACAGATCCAATAATAGAAGATCCTATAATAGAAGATCCAATAATAGAAGATCCTATAATAGAAGATCCTATAATAGAAGATCCTATAATTGAAGAGGAAATAGTTGAAGAAGAAGAGCCATACTACGGTATTGATAATGTAATTGATGAGGAAGGTGATTTTATACAACAAGAAGAAGGCTATCAATGGAATAGAACTGGCGGACCTTACGGTAAAGATGGTCAACTTTCGTTTAGCATTACGCCAAAACCAGTATTAGCATCTGAAATTGACTGGGGTGATCCTAATAAGTTTGACAAACTTGACCCAAGGGTTTTAGAACAAGATGATGAAGGAAATTTTATAGGAATAAAGCCAGAATATTATATATCCCACCAACAAGAAGGAATTGATTATTTAAAATCAAAATTACCTAAAATAGACTATAAAGATTGGGACGCTATGTCTGAAGCTGATAAAAATAAAATACCATTTTGGGAAGATACATCAAGTACAACAAAAGAGACATGGGAAAAATATTTTGATATAAATAGACCTATTGAATTTAAAACTGACCAGTACAAAGATATTGATCCAGATAGCACAAAAAAAGATTATTTTCTTGGTAATAGAAATTTAAGCAGTCCATATATTTGGACTAGAGAATTTAATTTTATAGATGATGTTATTATAGACATGCTTGACCCAGTTAAAGGTAATTATGAGGTTACTGTTTATAAGCAATCGACAGGTTTGAAAAATACGTTTAAGCATAAAAAGGGATATGACGATTTATTTACAAGCGGTAATTGGATTGGTTTTGGTAAATATAAAACTATACAAATAAAACATAAAGACGGCCGCTGGATTAGATTTCGTGAACAAGAGTATAAAGAAATGCTTAAAAATCCTGAAAAGTTTGGAGAGCGTTTATACACTTTTTTAAAAGAAACAACAACAGAAGGAGATAGAAAGGCTTTAAATAAAAAAATGCACTGGATGGCAGATTTTGCCGAGGTTACAGTTGGTAACGCCACTGAGTTAACTGATAAAGAAAAAAAAGAAATAACCGATGAAAGTTTAAATGTTGGTTATTATGATTATGACGACGAAGGTAATATAATTGAGCATGGTGACATTGATTTCCCAATGGGATTAGGAGGTTATGACTTGAAGCCAGGTGGGGTATACTCCTTTAACGCTATTTCCGAGTTTGGAGATTTTTCAAATAATGGAAAAGATTGGACAGCGAGCGTGGAAATAGGAAATTCATTTCATGGAGCAACTATTAAATACAATGCAGGGCCTATGTCTAGACTTAGGGACGTTTATATTCCTGGAGAGTATGAAGAGTATTATAAAATAGCTTTAGATGAAACAACTAATGAAAAGTCAGAATATGGTTATGAGCCATTAGCTGAAGGAGAAACTATATATGATCGCGCTAGAGAAATAATGGAAAGAGGACTTATTGATGAAAAGCAAGGAGAAAAGTTAGAAGACTTTATGGATACACTAGACGGAGAGTGGGGTAGTGATGATGTAAGAGATGTATGGGTAAAAGCTGGTTATGACATTAATACTCGTGAAGAAATTGAAAAACTTAGAGAAAATAAAGCTGAGATAACTCATATTGAAGACAAGTGGTTAAACCCTATGAAAGAGGATTTAGCTAATATTGAGGAAAAAATAATGAATGGGGAGCAGTTTACTCCTAAGACACAAGAAGAGTTTTATAAAGAAAACGAAGTTTTTATAACAGAGGAAGATTGGGAAGGTGCTAAACAAAAGATAATAAATGAAAATCCTATAGAAATAAATGATCAAATATTAACGCCCGATCAAGCTGGTTATGATTTAGGTCAACAAGCAATAATAGATAAGTATTCTTTTCCAACTGAAGAAGAAGTAAAAAAAGATTTATTTGCATTAGAAAAAAGAGTTGAAAATGGAGAGATATCTATTGAAGAAGCAGAGAAGATATGGGAAGATTATAATAAAGGTATAGAAGAAAATCAAAATAATCTTTTAAAAGAATTAGATGAGTATAATACTAATTTTACAGAGCAAGCAGAAAATCTTGATAGTCTAATAAATGATTTAATAAAAGATCAAGAAAATAAAAAACAAATAGCTGACTTAGCGTTTGAAACTCAAAAAGCTGATCTCGAAAATTATGTATTATTAGAAAATGGGATTAAAGTACCTAAAGCTTTACATAAGCAATATAAGGATTTAAGCGAACAACTTGTTGAAAAAAATAAAGAGTATATTAAAGCTTGGGATAGATTTGATGAATCTTTAGAGTTAGTGGACGAGATGGAAACTAGAAATTATTTAATTCAAAAAAATTATGATAATTGGGAGAAAGCTATGTTTAACGTATATAACACTTCTACTGATCTTTTAGGTGATCTAGGTTACTCTACACTAGATTTAGCCGACATACTTTTGGGTACTATTACAGGTGGTGGGATACCAAAAATGGACAACGTTAGAGTAAATTACAACGATTGGAAAGACATGAAAGATCAAATTAGAGAAACGTTTAAACCAAATGTTGAGTTTAAAGACGCTTTTGATAGTTTTGATAATTTTTTCGAATTTTTTGGCGACGAGCTTACTACACAGGGTCCTATATATTTAGTTTTAGGTGGCACGTATAGATTAGGAAGAATGGGTAGACTTAAAAATACTGCTGGTGGTAGCGCTATTAGCAATTTAGGAATACTAAGCGTTGGAGGTATGGGTTATGTTGAAGCACTAAGAACATTTAGAGCAGATGCGATGAATGGCTTAGCTGTGCCTTCTCAAATCGAACAAAGATTTCTTGCTGTAATTTCTGCTTTTGCTGAAGGTATTGATGGTGTTTTTACTAGATTACCTTTTACAAATGCTCTTAAAGGGTCATTTGGTGGTAAAACTAATTTTATAAAAGACGGAAAGTTTGGACTTAAAAGATACCTTCAAAATAATGTAGCGCCGGGTACAGCGAGACTTTTATTGGATATGGGCTCTGAAGCTGCTACAACTATAATACAAAATTGGACTGTTAATAGACCGCGTTACGAAGATGTGGATCATGCTACATTTTCAGCTGGTATGTTTAACGTATTATTTCAAACTTTACCTTTTGTAAAAGGAGCTGTATTATCTTCATTTTCTAGTTCAAAAACTATGGATAGTGTTAGAAATAGATTAATAGATATAGATAATTTAAGAAAAGAGTTGTACACAGGAAAATTAGACACGGAAGCTAGAAACTCTATAGAAGAGCAAATTATAGCACTTCAAGATGATGTAGATGTTATTATGGACGGTGAGATAAATAAAATGAATAATTTAGGTCATGAGTTTACTGAAACTTTTTTTAGCCACGTTAATAAGGGAGAATCTTTAAAAATTAGATATAACAAGATTGAGAATAGTAACATGAATCCTGCTAAGAAAAAGGAGTTACTTAAAGAAATAGAAGCGGAATATGACAATAATCAAGCTCTAATAGAAATATTAAAAAGTGATCCCGCTTTTGGAAGTAAGTTTTTAGGGTTTGAGTATTCTACAAAAAAAGAGGATATTGAAAGGCGTAATGAAATATTTGATACAGCAAGAAACGAACTAATATCAGAAGGTAAAAGCGATCCTAGCGATAAAGCTATAAGAGAAAGATCTAGAGTAATATATAATACTCAAGAAATAAAAAACGATTATAATTCTAAGAAAGAAAATGGTTTATTATCTGAAAACTTTGAAAGTTACGATACTGTAGATGAAGCTACAGAAGCTATTGATCAAATGAATATAGAAGATAATGCAAAAAAAGAATTAAAAAAAGGTATTAAAGATGGTAATCACGGTGGTTGGGTACCTACTAGAGATGGAAAAAGAATACCATTCCAAGTTGTTGAAAATATGGCTAAAGGAGGTAGGCTTCAAACTAGAACACATGAAATGGGTCACGATGTTTTAAACAACTTATTTGCTGAAAACCCTTTATTATTTGATGAGGTCTCTGATGAAATACAACAGTATTTATTAAACAATGATACTGGGTCTTATTTGGTATTGCAAAAAAGAATGGGTGCTTATGAATCAGGTAGTAAAGATTATTCGGAAGAAGTTATTACAAATTTCATGGAAATGGTGGCTGAAGGTAGAGTTAATTTAAGATCTAAAAATAATAAACCTTTGTCCGCTATAGTAGGTAGAGCTTTTAATAATATTATAGATAAAAAAACAGGTGGTACAAATGAACTTGATTTACAAAGTTTAGATGATGGTGTATCTTTTATATCTACATTAGCTACTAGAGTAAAAGACGGTACGGTTAGTTTTAGATGGAAAACTAAAAAAGGAGAAAAGAGTGAAGTAGCTAAAAAATATAAAGACGCTAAAGCTAAACAAGCAGAAAATTTTAAATACTCTAGAGCATCAGTGTTAAAAACTCTTAAGAATATTATACCTAAAAGAATAAAAACAAAAAAAGATTACGATAAGTTTATAAAAGATAACAAAAGCGTAAAGCAGTTAAGAGATGAAATATTAAATCCTGGTGGAGTAATAAATAACTATATAAGATCAAACACAAAAACCGCAGAAGAGGCTAATAAAATAATAGATGCGATGTTTATAAGCGAGACATACGGACCGGGAAGAATCTTTAATTTTAATCCAGAGGCTATAAGAAAAAAGGACGCGTACGATCTTGAAGGTAATCTAATTGGTAAAAAAGGTAAAAAAGTTGGTATCGAAGCATTTGGTGAATTTATATTTGCTGGTCATAATTTTATGAAACTTGATGCTGCAAAATCTTTTGTGAAAGAGGCTAAAAGAACAGCTCCATTAGTTAGTGGTGATGCTGTAATTGGAGAAACTGGTAGAACAGTTTTTGAAAACACAGAAACAGAAGCTGGTATGACTCCAGAAGAAATAATGATACTTAAACAAGAGACTCCTGCGTTCAAAAAGAAAAGGCAAAAAACTCTTGATGATTTACTTAAGCTAGATGATAATTTAAAACAAGATATTGTTAATAGCTTAAAAGTGGCTTTTGGTACTAAGTTACCTGAAATAGCAACTAACCGTAAACAAGCTAAACTGTATGAGACGGAGCTTTTAAAAATAGTAACTGATAGAGTAAGAACAAAAATACAAAAAAAGTTTGGAACTGAATTAGCGTATGACGAGTTTATTAAAAATGATTTATTACCATTATTAAAGTTTATTCCAGATAGCGATCTTAGGAATATGGAAAAAATGGTTGGTGGTAAAAGATTCCCTGATGGTAGAAAAATTTTAGCAACACAAGTAAAATTAGGAAGAATAGATGATATTAAAGATTATCAAAAAAGAGGATTAATACCAATAACCGTTGATCCAGCAAAAGCCGCAGCAACTAAGTATAATGTACCAGTTAGATTACCAAATCCTAATTCTCAAGAACTATTAGCGTTTTTTAGAGGCACTAATGCTGAAAAGATATTAGGTTATCAACCACCAGGATCAATTAAATCTGGAATGCTTGGCACAAGAAAAGATAAGTTAGCAGAGTTATTAACACGTGAAATAGCTAAAGATTATGCTATGCAGGTAGTCAGAGATCCTAAGGTGTTACAGCGAATAACTGATATAGAAGCACTTCAAAATAGAGTTATAAAAGATAGTTATATATCTGAATTAGGCGCTATATTAGATAGAGACCCGGATGCTGGTTCTACTAATACTAATAATTCATCTGTTAAGTTTTCAAGGCAATCTAAAACGGTTATTTTAGAGCAAGTAGATTTAATAACTGAACTGATAGAGGATCTTGGTGTTAGAAATGTTATTGATGAAGATGGTAATTTTATGCTTTTTGAATTTATTGAAGATGTAAATATTTCCGCACAAGCAGTAGCCACAGCTTTAGAAATACATGACTCTGGGGTACTTGAAAGAGGCGAATCTAAACAATATAAAACATCTGTATATAATTCAGAGGTATTTACTCAGTTTGTTAAAGACGCATTAAGAGATCAAGGAAAATTACGGAACAAAATATTTGATGGCGATAAAATTACAGCAGAGGGCAAAAAGCTAAATAAAGATATGGGTACTATAGCCGAGATATTAGGTTTTGAAATAATGGATCTAATGGGTTACGACGTACTTGGTTATTACAACAGATTAATGGATTCTGCTGAGCAAAAAAGAGGAAAGCAAGAAGGTGTTTCTGGTCCATTTTATAATGATTTACAATCTATAAAAGGGAGAGTTAGTAATAAAAAATCTGATATTTCTAATGATGTTTTAAAAGATGTAAGATTAATGAATAAAGAATTTAATTTATTTGGAAAAATTCAAAAGATATTAGATAAACCTATTTCAAGAAAAGATAAAATAGCAGAACTAAAACCTTTACAAGCTGAAATTAAAGCCGCTAATATAGCTAATATAAAATTAGCAAAACACATAGTTACAAAAGTTATTACTTTAGCTAGAAAAGGAAAGATATCTAAACTATCAGCTATTAATTTCTTTCAATTTCAAACAAACGCTACTCGTGGTTTAAGGGCTTTAACAAGATTAGATTTAATAGAAGTATTAGATGGGTCACAAACAATGTCAGAAAACCACCCTCAATATAAACAAGCTTTAGAATATGAATTAAATAAAGGAAAACTAAAAGCAAAAGCTGGTTTAACTTTTGAGCAAACGGTTATTATAAAAAAACTTACTAACAAAGGAGAGCACATAAATCCTAACGCTAATACAATGTTCGCTCTTGCTGAATTAATAGAAAAGCAAAATATTAATTTAGATGCTGAATTAGATTTAATACTTAACGATCACTCTCAATTATTGTCATCTTATCATCTTACAGATTTAATAGATGATGGACCTGGTGGTAGAACGAGTACAGCTGGTTTTAGTAGATTAAATGTTTTAAAACCTGAAACTTTAAAAAATGTAGTTGGTATCGACGGAAGACCTTTTAAAGATATATTAGCTGATAGATCAATATCTAAACTTGAAAAAAATTTAGTTAGAGAAGCTAGTTTTAAAAGCTCTAAGTCATCAGCGATGTATCAAGCTAAAAACAATCTTATAAAGTTTAGTAAAAATCCTAAAACAAAAGGTATGTCTACTTTTGACTTTGATGATACGTTGGCTAGAACAAAATCAGGTGTTAGATATACTATACCAAATAATACTGGTAAACCAATGCCTGGTAAGAAAGTTATATTCTTAGCTGGTAGTGCTGGTAGTGGAAAATCTAATGTTGTAAAACAATTAGGTTTAGAAAAGCAAGGATTTAAAATGGTTAATCAAGATATATCATTAGAGTGGTTAGCTAAAAATAGTGGACTACCTACTGATATGAGAGACTTCACACCTGAGCAAGCTAGTAAGTGGGGTAGTTTACAGTGGGAGGCTAGAGACATTGCTCAACGTAAGGCAACTAAATTTAGAGGTAGAGGTGATGGTGTAGTTGTTGATGGAACTGGAGCAAGCACTATATCAATGTTCACACAAGCTCAAAAATATAAAGACGCTGGTTATGATGTTCAGATGTTATTTGTAGACAGTTCTTTGGAAACCGCATTAGAAAGAAATAAAGCTAGAAAAGAAAGATCATTACAAGATTTTATAGTTGAACGTAATTGGAAAGCGGTACAGAAAAATAAGAAAGCCTTTAAAGAGGAATTTGGTAGTAATTTTGCAGAAGTTAATACTGATAAATTAAAACAAGGTGATGCAATGCCAAAATCTTTAGTAAACAAGATAGATAAGTTTACTAATAGTTATATTAAAGGTAGATTGACGGCTGAAGAATTTGCTAGCAAAGGCGGGGAGTTGTTAGATCAAGGTGCTAAATTTGATTTCTCAGAATTTAATAAAGTTGTAGATGGAACACCAGGTCCATTACTTGAAAAAGCTAGAAATAGAGCTAAGAAATACGGAACTAAAGATATGTTTGTTTTAACTGCAAGGCCACAACAATCTGCTTTTGCTATACAGCAATTCTTAAAAGGTCAAGGTTTAGATATACCAATAAAAAATATAACTGGTTTAGCAAATAGTACTGGTGATGCAAAAGCTCAGTGGATGTTAGATAAATTTGCTGAAGGTTATAATGATATGTATTTTGTAGATGACGCTATTCAAAATGTTGAGGCCGTTAAACAAGTATTAGATCAATTAGATGTTAAATCTAAAGTTGTTCAAGCTAAAGTTAAATTCAGTAAAAATGCTAGTAAAGAGTTCAATACTATAATAGAGCAATCAAAAGGTGTTAAAGCTGATGTAGTAATATCGCAAGCTGAGGCTATAAAAACTGGTAGACATAAAGGTTGGTGGAGATTATTTGTTCCACCATCAGCTGAAGATTTTAAAGGTTTATTATATAGATTCTTAGGCACGGGTAAACAAGGGGAACAACATATGGAGTGGTTTAAAGAAAATTTATTAGACCCATTTGCAAAAGGTATAAGATCTTGGAATACTTATAAACAAGGTATGATTGATGAGTATAAGGTTTTAAAAAAGGATTTTAAAAACGTTAACAAATCTTTATATAAAAAAGTTCCTAAAACAAAGTTTACTGTAGATTCAGCTATAAGGGTTTATTTGTGGGATAAAGCTGGTTTTGATGTACCTGGCTTAGATAGTGAAACTAAAGATATATTAATTGAATATGTTGAGAGTAATACAAAAGTAAAACAGTATGCAGATACTTTAAGTAAAATTACTAGAACAAAAGAAGGTTATATAAAACCAAAAGAAGGTTGGTCAATAGGTACTATAGCAAGTGATTTAAATGATATAGTAAACAAAATAGGTAGAAAAGAGTTTCTAGCAGATTACTTAGCTAACGTTGATGCTATATTTACTCCAGATAATTTAAACAAAATAGAAGCTTTATATGGTACTAATTTTAGAAAGGCTTTAGATAATATACTATACCGTATGGAACACGGTACTAATAGAAAAATTAGTCAAGATAGTAATGTAAATGGTTTATTAGATTGGATTAATGGATCTGTTGGTGCAATCATGTTTTTTAATATGAGGTCAGCATCACTACAAACTTTATCTACCGTTAACTTTATAAACTGGACTGATAATAACTTATTTAAAGCTGGTAAGGCTTTTGCTAATCAACCGCAGTTTTGGAAAGATTTTGCGATGTTATTTAACTCTCCACAATTAAAACAAAGAAGAAGAGGATTACAAACAGATGTATCAGCATCGGAATTATCTGCTGCTTTTTCAGATGGTAAGGCTACACCAAGAAAAGTTATTAATTATTTATTGCAATTAGGTTTTACGCCGACACAAGTAGTAGATAGTTTTGCTATAGCTTTTGGTGGCGCTTCGTTTTATAGAAATAGATTTAATACCTATAAAAAAAGAGGCATGTCTGTTAAAGAAGCTAATAATAAAGCTATGTTAGACTTCCAGGAGCTTGCTGAAGAAACACAACAGTCTTCAAGAGAAGATATGGTATCTCAACAGCAGGCTAGTGTATTAGGTAGAGTTGTATTAGCTTTTCAAAATACAACAATGCAGTATACGCGTTTAACTAAAAAATCATTATCAGATTTAGCAAATAGAAGAGGTGACCCTAAATCACATATATCAAGAATAATGTATTATAGCGCTGTACAAAGCATTGTGTTTTTATCATTACAACAAGCATTAGCAGCTTCATTATGGGGTGATGATGAGGAAGAAAAGGATAAAGATATAAAACGAGTTCTTAATGGCACGTTAGAATCATTTTTATCAGGTATGGGTATACATGGTAAAATAGCGTCAACCATAAAAAATACAGTTGGTGTATATAAAGAACAAAAAGCAAAAGACTGGAATAGAGAAGATGGTAAAATTTTATTAGAACTACTTAGTTTTTCTCCACCAATAGGTAGTAAATTAAGAAAAATATATCAAGCAATACGGGCTGAATATTATGACTCAGATGGTAAACTAAGTGAGGAGCTGGGTTGGCGTATAGAAAGCCCTAAGTTATATTTTTGGTCTAGTATAATTGAAGCCGTTACAAATATACCTACACAAAGATTAGTTAGAAAAGCTAATAACTTAGAAGAAGCAATAACGGGTAGCCACTCTATGTGGGAGAGAATACAATTGGCCTTAGGTTGGAGCGTGTGGGAGTTGGGTCTTGAAGATGAAGATACAGCTGAAGCTAAAGAACGTGTTGAAGAAAAGAAAGCTATAGAAAAAGAAGAAAAGAAAAAAGAAGATAAGATTATAAAAGAACAAGAAAAAGAAGAGGAGAAGAAAAGAGAAGAAAAGGAAAAGAAAGAAAAAGGTATTAAAACTGTTAGATGTTCTGGTGTAAGATCTAACGGCGAAAGATGTGGTAATACGACTGAAACAGCGGAGAAAACTTGGTTGTGTTATCATCATATGGAATTCACAGATGGGGACGATAGAGATGGTGATGGAATCAAAGAATATAGATGCACGGCTATTAAAAAAGATGGTAATAGGTGTAAAAACAAGACTGAGAATAAAAGTAAAAAATGTTATGCTCACCAATAAACGTGTAATTATAATATAGAACCAAAATAAAAAATATATGATAAATTGGATAAATTCTTGGAAATCAAGTAACAAAAAGAATAAAATAGATTTTACATTCAGATTTGGGTGGTTAACTATATGGGAGATAAAATGGTGTGCTGCTTGTAAAACAGATGATACATGCTGCAAAAACAAATTTAGACTAATGCTATTAAATTTTGGATTTGAAATAGGATTATAAAATGAAATGGATAGGTCAACACATATGGGATTTTATATCTAGATTTCGTACTACAGTTTATTTAGAGAACTTAGAAACGTCATCAGAAGAAAATGTCCTTGTGGTTGACTCAGATGGTAAGGTAACAAAAAATACTACATTAGGTGGCGCTGATTTAACTTACAATGGATCAACGGCTAATGGTATATTGACTTATGGCGGTGCTAGTGTAATTGATGTAGAATCTACGTTTACTTATCAAGGTACTAGTGATGGCAATCATTTATTACAAAGTCCAGTAGTTAGTGCAAGTAATGATCTTTTTAATGCTTATGTGTTAGATGTTGATGTAACTTATGCTGGGTCTCACACGGTTCAAGCCTTTAATATAGACTATGATAAATCAACGGCAACGACTGGATCAGGTAGCGTTAATATAAAAGGGCTAACAGTTGATTTAAACGATGCGGCAACAAATGACGCTGGAACGGCTCATAATTACTTTGGGATACAGAACAGTTTAACACATGCTAATGCACAAGGTACTATAACACATTACGGTATACAAAATACCTTAACAGGTGGTGATGTGCAGTATGGAATAAAAAACTTTTGCACTGGAGCTACAGCTGCAACAACTTACGGTTTGCATCAAACTATAGTAGATGGTGGTTATGATTTGTATTTTAGAAGCTCAGCGGATACTGATGATTACTTTACGTTACAAACTGGGGCAAATGGAGAAACAACGTTAACTACTGTGGATGGAGGGGCTACTGCGGCTCATATAAATTTTGTTGCTGATGGTAATATGTACGCAAAAATACCAAATGACACGGGCGAATTTTCAATAGTAAATACTGATGGTAGTGGTGGTACTTCTCATAAGTTTACATCAGAAGTTGGCGCAGAGAGTCATTTATATATGTACCCAAGTGGTGGTGGGGTTACAGCTGATTATCTTCACATTGAGGTTGGTCAGGATGGTAATTCTATTATACGAACAATACATGGTGGTGGAACTTCAGCAGATTTAGAATTAGCGCCGGACGGCCGGTTTAAAGTTGATACAACAGATGTTGATTTATATATGGGTAATCATGTGGGTCAAGATGCGGGTGATGTATCATTTAGATCCTCTACCACTATGAAGCCTCAACTTATTTTAGAAAGTACCGCTAATGATAATAAACCACCATCAATAAAATTTTTAAAAGACAAAGGCGCGGCAGGAGCGGACAATGATTATGTAGGAACTATAAAATTTAGTGGAGACAATACAGCTCAAGAAGAAACTGATTTTGCCCATATTAGAGGTCGAATAGCGACAGCAGGTGATACAGATGAAGCTGGTTATTTATATTTAGGTGTAGCAGCTAGTAATGGTACAACATCTAGTATAAAAGACGCTATAACACTTACTGGTGGTGGGCTTGATAATAATGTTAGTGTTGAGCTAGGTTATGGAGATGGCGACGTAGAGTTTAAACGTAGAAAATTTACTAAAACAGGTATTACCCCTCACTTTGATGTACAAGGAGATATATTATATTTAGGAGGTGGTAGTACAACGCAAGGTGATCTTTGTTATTTAAAAGAAGATGGAGAGTGGGGACAAGCTGATGCTGACGGTGCGGCAACTGGTGATGATGCAGATAGAGATGCTATGGGTATGTTAGCTATAGCTTTAGGTACAGATCCTGATGCAGATGGAATGTTAATTAGAGGCACTATAACTATGGATTATGATTTAGGTGATTGTGGTAACCCTATTTATGTATCTACAACGGCTGGTGATATGACAAACACTGCTCCTACTGCTAGTGGGGATTTTGTTAGGGTGGTTGGTTATTGTTTAGATGACACAAATGGACAGATATATTTTAATCCTGATAACACTTGGGTAGAAATAGCGTAATATGAGTTATAAAGATAAAACATTAGTATTTGAATCAGATAAGATTTATTTTGAAGAAAATGAATTAGTATTTGAAGTAATGATGGATTGGGAAGATTCAATAATGAAGGCATCGGCAGATTATATTTGTGAAAATGGAGGTGATATATTAGAAGTAGGGTTTGGCATGGGAATATCAGCTGGACATATTCAAGCTAATAACATAAACTCTCATACTATAGTAGAAAATCACCCACAAATAATTGAAAAAGCCAAAACTTGGGCAGTGGACAAACCTAATGTAACAATAGTAGAAGGAGATTGGTATGATATAAAAGATTCTTTATCTACTTATGATGGAATATTTTATGATACGTTTGGAGAAGACGATTGGAGTAAGTTTGCTCAAGAATTGTCTTCATTAATTAAATCAGGAACGAAAGTTACATGGTGGAACAATAATCCTAGTGCTACAACTATACATAATATAGATAATGTAGTATATGAAGAAATAGAAGTTACACCTACAAAAAATAGTTATTTTAATTCAAGTATTTATTACTTACCTAAAAAACAATTTTAAATGGCTGTACAATACGCAAGTAACAGTGGTTGGATTTATAGATATACTACAGAGGCGTGGTCAATTATAAGAGGTGCATCTACGGGCACTGGCGCAAGTGATACCTCTTATACTAAGGCTGATGCTATAAGGGTTATGTCTTCTTCTGGAAGAGGTAGTACTTTGCATTATATCAGCAGGTCATATTTTTATTTTGACACTAGCGGTATTACTGGGACTGTAGCTTCAGCAACTTTAAGAATATATGGTAAAGATAATACTACGGCTGATGTAATAGCTGTTAAAAGTGATGCCTTTGGAGGTGATGGTGGAACGGGGTTAGTTCAAGATGATTATAATAATATAGATTTTTCAACACCTTATTCAAGTGAGTTTGCTCTTTGGGGTACATCTGCATCGCCAAATATCATTACTTTAAACGCAACAGCATTAACTGACATAAAAAATAATAATGCTTTTATAGTAAGTGTTATAGAGCATGACTACGATTATAGCAACTCAACTCCATCTGTAGGTACAGACGATAAAAGTGGAATGTACTTTGATCCATATGGTGGTACTAGTAGAGATCCACATATAGATTATACATTAGCAACAGGATATGGTAATACAGTAAATGGAGTAGCATCAGCAAATATAGGAAAAGTAAATGGAGTAGCAACAGCTAATATAAGTAAAATAAACGGAGTATAAAATGGCAATATATACAAATATAACAACATCACCAGCAACTACAACTTTAATAACTAAAGGTGGTGAAATTGGTGGGCGTATAGGTAAAATAAGTATAGCAAATTTTAGTGATAATGCAGCTGATGCCATTGTGAATTTATTTTTAAACGATGGATCTGCCACTGATTTATATTTATGCAAAAACGTGGCTATACCAAAAGGTGTAACATTGATATTGGAAGATAATTTAAGTTTTGACTCCTCAAAGTATGACTTAAAAATGTATAGCACGGGAACAGCGCCTGCTTTAACTGTAATAATTAAATAAATGAAATTAGAGGTAATTAGATTTTCAAGTGGTACAGATAGTACTAATGGATTATTATTAGAAGTAATAGAACAAGGTAATGACATAGATGGATTATGGCAACAAAAAAAATTTTTAGCATACACTTTAGAAGATGAACAAAGAGATAAAAAAGTTCTTGGAGAAACGAGGATTCCAAATGGAGTTTATAAATTGGGCCTTAGGAAGGTTGGAGGATATCACGCGAGGTATACGAAAAGATTTCCTCACATACATATTGGTATGTTGCATGTTCTTGATGTTCCTGGCTTTGAGTATATACTTATCCATTGTGGAAACACCGATGAGCATACAGCGGGTTGTTTGTTGGTAGGCGACTCACAGGAAAACAACCAAATAGTAACAAATGGATTTATAGGTAAATCCACTCAAGCATATAAAAGAATATATCCACGTATTGCTGAAGTTTTAGAATGTGGAGAAGAAGTAACAATAACATATAAAACTATATAATTATGGCATTTAAACTAAATGGCTGGTCAGCATTTACTAGTAAAGAAGAACGAAAAGTTCGTAAAGCAAAAAAGAAAATATTTAAAGCTGGGGAATCTGGACCTGGTGTAGATGATACATTTCCAGCAGACAATGAAAGAAAAAGAGATGCGGCCGTTAGAAAATTAAGAAAAGCTGGTTGGTCTGATGAACAAATAGAAGAAGTTACTGGAGCAGAAGGTTGGGCTAAAGCTATGGATTGGGCGTCAGATCCAGCTGTTACAAAAAAAGATAAAAAATAATGAAAAAAATATTATTACTATTAGTAGTATTACTACTATCATGTGCTACACCAAAGAAATGTTGTGCACAAACTAAAGACTTTTTTAAGTACTCTACTTTTTATACATCAATAACAACTAGTACACCATTTACAGAAAGAGAGGATTATATAGCGGTTGATAAAGGTTATGAGGATGTAACGTGGGTCTCACCTTACGACTACAATTTAACGCTAGGCCTGCGCAAAATAGCAAGATTCGATTATGAAAC
>CETC01026812.1_pt1 | contig 28223 bp, 44 predicted proteins | sample 326911 | NCBI WGS metagenome assembly CETC01 (sample SAMEA2622694, study PRJEB7988) | marine metagenome | isolation source: saline water (ENVO:00002010), including | reverse complement strand
GTTAAGCCTTTTTTAGATGCTTGTCTTTCAAGTTTTCTGTGTAATTTTTTAGGCATTCAAATGTTATCATCACAACTGCAAGGGATAGCGTGACAGTCAGGGCAAAAATCAGTATCACTCTTTTTACAGTTACAAGGGTAACATCCGCAATTTTCACACTCATTATTCACATTCCTATCTTGCATAAGTCCTGTATTTAAAGTTCTTAAGTAGTCACTAAAATCACCGTCTATAAAACTCAAACTACTTTTTCTTTTTAGCAGTTTTAGCTGAGTCTCTAAATGCTTTAGAAGTAGGTGCGCCTTTAGATCCGGGTTTACGCATCGTTTCTCCGCTTCCTGCTTTTATTCTTGCTCTTTTTTTATGAATATTTCTATAGAGTCCGGGTTTATTCCCACTCACTACATACCTCCCCTTAATGCGATTAATCTTTTTTCGTTTTCAACCTCACCAGAACAGCAAGGTATAGATATAACTTTGCACTTAGTACACTGATAATGCCCGTGTACAAATACTTGAGTATTAACACTTAAACAGTAATAACAAATTTCATTAGTATTTTTTCTTTTTAGGTCTTCCTCTTTTTTTACCGTAGGTTCCGGGTCCACTAGGCATTTGTCTCTCCTTTCTTATTAATTCTGGCTTGTTCTAATAAGCCTTGTTGACGAATTAATTCACGTTGAGTATCAAGCACTCCACGTAGCTGAGTAGTATCTATACTTTGATTATACTTAGCATTCATTTCTTGAAGTTTTAACTGAGAATCTACTTCAAGTTCTGACATCTTAAACTGGGCATCTGTTTGTGCTTTATTTTCTTCTAAAGCTAACTTTGCTTGTTCTATTGCTACTTGTGCCTGTATTTGTTGCATCTGTACTTGAGCAAGCATTTCTTCAGGTGTAGGTTTAGGTGGTTCTTTCGGTTTAGGTTGATAGAACCGGGGATCTGTAAAAAACTGGCTAGGATCTTTATGCCCTGTTAACTCAACTATCTTCGAAAGTGTGTTATAATACTGAACGATATTAACAAGAGGATTATCTGCTCCTATAGTTGTTAGTATCTGTTCCTGCTTTTGTGATAACTGTAGTAAAGTTTGCAGTTTATAATTTTCGTCACCTGCTCCTAACGCTACGTTACAACTTACATCAAAGTTGCTGTTCCAAACTTTAGGATCTATAGGTATCCACTCGTTTCTAAGCTTGAACATCTTAACTTTGTCCTGATGCGCTATAACGAGTTTAAGGATACCCTTATACAAGTGTTTAAAAGCACCTTCAGCAAAGGTTCGAGCAATCATTTCTACCTTCTGCTGAGTACCCTGAATAACTGCGTTAATTGCAGATCTGTGAGCAGACTGCATAACTTCAGGATTAAGACCCTGAGAAGCTTCGGTTACACCAGTTCTATTTTCAGTAAGCTTAGTAAAATAAGAAAGAACGCCTTCGGCCTGCTGTCCAGTGTAGGGAACGTTTAAGGGCTGGACCGAATTAGGGCTTCTCATGCGGATTAATGCCCCGATTTCACTGTTCATTAAGTCACTAACACTAACTTGCCCGTCAACAAATGCCATACGTGGATGAACACTTAAACTAAGTGAATCCAGCATAGCTCTTAGGATGTTAGTTTTAGTTCTCTGAACGTCACGTAGGTAGTGATAAAGCGAAGATCCTGATACGTCAAAAGGTTCAGGAAATGGAATTAAATTAACAAAAGGGTGATCATTAACAGGAACGTTCATTAACATTCTTTCGTACTTATCACCGACTAAACAAACTCTTCGCCAACTACGTAAACCTGTTTCCTCAAAATCAACTTTTATATAACATTCTGTGTAGAGTAAACGTTTACCTGCTGGTTCCTGATGCGTACTTTTTGTTTGTGAATTATTAACTTCAGGTCTACGTGTATAGAACTCCTGTTTTAAGTCCATAGGGTGATCAGTACCAGCTAAGTCTTCGAAGTCAGCAGGATCATAACCTAATGCGGTTAGATCAGATACAGTCACCTCCTTTCTTTGTGCAATTATATCCAAAGAATCATCATGAAAACCCTTTGCTCTACGGTTGTAAAGCATCTCTTCAGGGGGAACAGCTTCTAAGTAAATTTTACCTTCGGTAGTGTCTCTTCTAACGGTTACATCATGAGACATAGGTACTTGTTCCGGGGGTAAATCAGGAGGGGCATTCTCTAAAGGGTAGGAGTCTAGGCTGACTATTTCTAATCCTTGGTCTGTTAGAAGTGACGCAAGAGTTTCATCATCTAGACCAGTGTAGGAATACCCCTCACTTTTCTGTTTTTCGTCATAGTAGTATTTGATAAAACCACAACCCCGAATAAGACTTTCTTTTATTGCAGTACTTAATACTTCCCAACCGTTATTTTCAGAAGTAATAATATGACGTACATACTCTGTCATCTGTTCTGCGTAAGGTACGTCTTCAGGTTGTTTTGGGACAAATTCCACAACCCTGTCAGAAGAAAAGAAAACTCTCATAAGTGAAGGAAGCATAGCGTTTACTGTATCTCTCAGGGTGCTGTCAACAAACTGAGATCTACCTTGCTCCTCATCCCCGTAATCCCGACTTTGAAATGCTTCTGTAGCCTTTGCCCTATCAGGTGCTATATAATCATCTATAAAGCGTTCTGAATCATCTAAACGTTCACGTATGACTTCGAGAAAATCATCCTCGTTCATACCTACAGATTCAACTTCAGGTTGTGCTAAACCTTGATCTTCTAATATTCCTTCTGTCATACAAATTTTGCTGTGAAAAGTTGATCTATTCTAGCTCAAAAGATTCCTAAAATACTTTTTATGAAACCCCTGTAATATTCCTAATTAAAGGCTTATTCCACGTTATTCTTTCACCACCTGAGAAAATTGCTGGTGAAGAAGCAAAGGTTAGTGTAAAAGCATCTGCTTTATCAGGTGATCTTATTCTTTTCTTCATTTCCTCTTTAGATTCTAGTTTTAGTTTTCCTGAAGAGTTAAACGAATACTTAGGAGTGCATAGTTCATTTATTAATTCTTTGTCTTTAGGTAACTGACAGTTTTTCTTTTCTAACCACTCTTTTGCTTTCCCGTAAAGTTCTGCTCTTAAATTTGCGTATGTTGATCCTAAAGACGGTGATTCTGAAACGTTTACTCCTCTAACAGGCATTTCACCCTGTTCAGCAAGTCTATCTAATAAACCAGCACCTACCCCGATACAGTCTATTTCTACAGAACTAGGTTTTTCATCCTCTTTAGTTTGGTGATATTCGTTTAACAAAGAACCTGCTAAAGTCATCAAATCTAACTTCTTCCAAGTCTTAATAGGTTCTAAAACTACGTTACCTTTTCTTTTACAAAGTGCTGAAGAATCTGAACCTAGTCTTGCTACGTCTACACCCCAAACTATTTGAGCATCCGGGTTTACTTCTACGTCACGATCCACCGCCGACTCCGCTAAATGAAGGGGTATGAAAGTGTCATCATCCTGAAGTGGGAACTCACCTATAACCCTGACTCTCCAAACGTTAGAATCTTCTCCGTACATAGAACGGATTTCGTTTATATAAGAATCTGAGACTCTAGGAGAATCTAAACAGCTAACGGTAAAGTTTTTCCACTCAGACGCTACAGAATGAAAAGTTTCATAAAAGTAACCTGTATTTCTTACGGGATTACCGCAAAGGACTATACGTGCGTTTTCTGTAGAAAGAGAACCGTAGGATGCTATAAAAGTATTATCGTGGATACCTGAAGCTTCGTCACAGACTAAAAGGACTGAACCCGGAGAGTGAACACCTTGCAAAGCATCGAAGTTATCAAGTCTTGCTACTTTAGCATTAATGAAAGACTCGTTAGGTGCGCCTTTTAAAACTATCCGTTCTGCTGTGTATTCCAGCATATCTTTTAAGACAGGTGGTAAAGCGTCTATCATCGCTTTAATATCTGCCCAAATAGCTGAATGTAACTGTGAAGTACTAGGTGCGGTTACTACGGTCTTTTGGGGAAACTGGAACAGGATATGATGCAACATCATCACACACATTACGGAAGATTTACCAGTTCCGTGACCTGACTTTACACTTAGCTTGCGTGTCTTTTTAGCATATTCTGTTAAAAAATCACGTTGCCACTTGTCGGGAGAAAAGTTTAAACAATTCTCCGCAAAACTGACAGGATTGTCTTTGTATTTTTGTATAAAAGAAGCTACGTCTGACTGCATAAACAGCAGTATATCAGACGCTTACTCTTAAACTTCTTTTGTTATACCTCGTGGAAGGGCTTTACCTTCGAGTTTATTAAGTTCTGCATGTTCTTTGTTGAACACGTTTTCTCTTAACTCGAACAGCTTTTTACGTGCGGTAAGAAGGTTTTCCACTCTTAAACCTCTAAAAATGTAGTCTATCCCCCTAGATTTACCTAGTAAGGGTATTACTGTATCTAAAACATCATCTAAAGCATCTAATTCGTCTTTAGATAGGTGGAGTTTTATTCTCACTTATTTTTTCAAACTCTTTAATAGGAAATCGAACAGCAGGTTTTTTAGAATACTTGCCGTTTTCATCTTTTCTAACAAAACGTGATATTTCATAAATAGGATGAACAGGATGATCTTGCTTGAAGTAAAATAATCCTTCTTCAAACTCAACTACTAAAAACCAAGGATTACAGGACACGTTAATTAAATCTAAACCGTGCATATATTTAGCTAGATCTATCGTGTAATGCTCACCTTTTTCCTTAATGCTTCTAGGACAGTGTTTATACTCTGCAAAGGCTAAGTGCTTACCGTTTCGCATTAACTGCCAGTCGCATCTGTAAAACTTATTATTCTCAAAAACCTGTACATTCCAAAACTTTTCCAGCTTTAAACCTGCTTCTCTTTCGTTCTGCTTATCTATAGGACGTTCACGTATCATATCAAGTCTTCTTCTTTCTTTTTAGTACACTCGTTTGAGATATTTTCATAAAACTTTGTACGTTGTTCACTAGGCATATTTTCAAGTTCGTCTTTATCTACAGAAATCCTAACTTTATCTAGCATACAGTCACAAAATAATGCCTGAAAAAACACTGGTAGATCTGGTCTACCTTCCTCTAAACCTTTTTTACAGTAAAACCACAAGTATCTGATATAAGCAGTATCATGAGTACCCTTAAACGTTTGTGCTTCTATCCTGCTTTGAGAAAAAATAAGCATCAAAATTGCTAATAAAACAGATGCTAAGAATATAATTAACCCTTTATTATTAAAGTTCATACGCTACTCCCAAGAATTTTTGAGCCAAAGGTGAGTTTTATTATCAAGTTTCTGAGAAGCTAATTCATTCATTCGTTCGAAGAAGAATCTACTCCACTCCTCATCACGTTCTGCTACTTTCTGATCTGCATATTCCTCCGCATGAGGTATGAGCATATTCCGGGCTTGCTCATAACGTTTGTGTTTACGCTGTTCATAGATCGTTAAACGGTACTGAAACAGATCTTTTATGCTTTTTAGGTGTTCTCTTACTCGTCTTGAGGAAAAGTCCTTAATACGTGCGTTTAAAGCATGTTCTACAAGCCTAAGAATCAACTTTTCTGACTCGTTAGATAAAGGAACCCCTTTATTAAGCTGTTTCTCTAACTCTTTAAGCTCCTTTGTTAACCTAGCTTGTTCGTCTGATAATAATTCGTCTATTTGATCACTCATTTTTCTTTCTTCTAATAATAACTACTGAATAATTCATAATAACTAAACCTATAGCTACTACACCGATAAATAAACTTGCTAAGAAACAAACACTTAAAACAGTTAGAAAAGTAGTCATAACTTTCTCCTTTGTTTAAAGAATTCTTCAAGGTCACTTCTCCTGATCAGGTGAGGACTTCGTTTGATATACTGTTTTGTTCTTAAATTCCCCCTTTGAATATGATTCCTTAGTGCTACTGCTGTTGTCCTGTACTCGAATATCTGAGCTAAATAACTTACTGCTTGCGCTACTGTTAAATAATCCTTCCTCATCGTTAATCTCTTCTTCTACTTTTGTTAAAAAATATTCTATATCCTTTAAAACCTCTTTACGTTCCTCAAAACGAAGAAAAGGAAACTCTTCCTCTAAAGTCTCCGGGTGTAATTCAAAAAACTTTAAGTCTTTTAAGTTGTATTCATAATCCCCCTTATCTTCGAAAGAAATAAAATACTTAAGGTCTTCTAGCTTCTTAACGTTTTCTAAGTTGTCGTAGTAATAATAATAATTAAAAGTTATCACCAGCAGTTGAAGAACTTTCTTGTTTTAGTCATCAAGCAATTTTAAAGTCGCAAAAAACTGTTCTGTACGTCAACGTCCTTCGGAGACTCAGTACTAAAGTTCAACATTCATAACATTACCTATGATTTATCCTGGTCAGGTTATTCTGAACAGAAGTAACAAAAAAAAATAACAACAAGAAAGCCGGGGAACCTCACGGTTTCCCCCTACTGGTGATAAAACTTTGAATATAAGAATTCTTAAAAATTTTAAGTACTGAGTTTATTAGATTTTGTGTTTGTGTTGTGTTACCGAATTCGTTTTCATTCGGGGCCGGGACGGGGGGGTAAATTTCTGGCGTTTTAGGAGCAATATTTGCCTGAAAATCACCCTTTACCCCCGTCTTTACCCCTGTCATCACTTTTTGCCTACCTCTAAACCGTTGCAATTACTAAGGTCAGAAGACTTCAGCTTCAAGTATTCCCTTCTTTTATTTAGGTAAATGACGCATGTATGTAACTTTACTTCTATATATGAGAGCGCACTAATCAACCCTCCTATTAATGCTTTACTTATCTTAACATACAGTATGTTTATATACTTCTTAGGTTTACTATAACTATACCTAATAAGGTTATTATAATGCTTTAACATAATAGGGTTTATAGTGTTAGTAATATATAAATATAATATTATAGGGTTAAGTATGTTAATATCTCTTAACTTACTATTATAATAATATTTATATTTATTTATATTAACGTTTATAAGGTTAAGTAAGTTAAACATACTATGTTTTATTAGGGTTTATATTACGTTCTACCCAGTATACTTTATGACACTTCTTACAAGCATAACTGTAGTATTTACCTATCTCACCTTGTAACCTGTAATTATGAACACACTCTACTTGTTTTCTTTGTATCTCTAATGCTACTTGTTCTTCGATATGAAGTGCATTAGTTTCAGTCATATTACTTCACACTATCTCTTCTAAAGTACAGTAGCTTCCTTAAGTAAAACTCTGCCTTTAGGTTGTCCTCTAATGCCTTACCTTTGTTGTCACAACGCCACGTATATTTAATAATCTGACCTTTTAAGAAACCTCTATATTCTTCAGGTGTTAATGCTGATTCTATAGCATCTAAACATTCTATTTTGCCAAAGGTATAATGCTTCGGATTATTAACTTTATCTTCAGTCATTTTAGTTTAAGTGTTTAAGTTTTGACTGATCTATTATTCTGTCTAATATATTAGCAAATACATAAGTAACATAGTCATGCTTAGTTTCATCTGTTATAAAAGAATTATCTATATTTTTTATTAAGTCATCAGTCGCTAATTCAACTGTTCTTCGAAAGTCATAAGCCGAATCTTCACCTACTTTTTTTGATAATTCCTTTAGTCTTATTTCTGTGGGAGTCATATTTATCTCCTGTTAACTGCATCTTTAAACCTAATTATATAAGATAGTATTTCGAATACGTCTGCGTCTGAAGTAATCCAGTCTGTATGATCTAATCTAGTCTTAATTAGTATAGGTTTTTCAATCATATCTAATGCTTCTTTGTAGCTGATATTAATCATTACACCAGTATCTTTACTGTTCATTAGATCTACGTGAAGAAGCTGATCTTCCTTGTCACCTGAGACTACTAACCACGTACTGTAAAACTTAGGAGTTGTCACTTCCTGATTCATCTGAGTCATTAATTCTAAGTCTTTCGGGTGTAACATCTTTCAGCTTATTCTTTTCGTGTAGTTCACGTAGCTGTAGAACGTGCTGTGTTCTAACATCTTGTTTAATTTCTATCTGCTTCTTATCACCGTACTTAGAGGGACTAAAAGCACTTGCTACTCTAAAGTTAATATCAGTTGCTACCCTAGCATTATGAGGTGAAATAGTGCCTTCTTTGTTAGGCTTTAATAGCTCTTCTGCTACAACTAGATTCTCATCTATTAGGTTGTCTGCTATCTGTTCTTCTGCTTCTATTAAACGTGCCTTTAATTCTGGTTCCTGTAGCCACTTATGAAACGTTGAGTAAGGTACTTTATAAGTGTTTGCTATCTTAGTAAGCCTTACACCTTTACGCCTTAATTCGAATACGTCTTCCCAGAATTCTTCACTACCTTTCAACTCTGAAGTAATCATCTTTTTTAGCGACTTGACGCTTTTTGGTTTGCCTCCTTTTGTATGCGTCATAATGTCTAGATCTGTTAATTCTTTTTTGAAAGTCAGGTACTTGCCTTTTCGCAAATTCTTTGACGAATTTTCTATTACTTCTTTCGATTTCTCTTTCGTATTCTTTGAAGTCATAAACTAGGAAATCATAAATATTTACTTCGGTATTTCTAACTACTGTAGCTCTTAAGTTTGGTGCTAAGTGCTTGTTTAATACTTCAACTATTTCTTTTGCTATTTTTCTGTTTGCTACCTGATACAACTTCTGCTTCTTCTTGCGTAGCTGAAGTAAGATCTCTTTTAGGTGTTCCTTTGCCTGTTTCAACTCCTTCTGTGTGATTTTTGTCGATCTGCTTGAACTTAGGCCCCTTACGCATATTTCTTCGAGTGATTCCAAGGTAGGAGTATGCGATATGACTTTGGAATTCTTCTTCAATCTGAAGGAGCGCATTTTCTGCGTCTTGGACTCCCCTAACGATAAAGGTTCTAATACCTCTTTTGTTAAAGGTTTTGTGCCACTTTTCTTGTAACTCCGATACTTTCCCACTAGGTGATTTTATTTCAAAAAATAAGGTTATAGGAATGCCAGCAAGATGATAAATAACGTGATAATCAGGATGCCCGGAATTAGGATTTTTTCTTAAAGCTCCTTTTCCGTCCGGGATTCCTGTTGTGTTGTTTCTGATCAGGGTTATGTCCTTCGGATGAACTTTGTATGCCCAGTCTTTGATTAGTTTCGTTATGTCTGATTCCTTTAATTTCGGTAGCTGATTCTTCTGCTGTTTTTCTTTCGTCATAGTGCTGGTAGGCTAATCTTTTTATCTGTTTAAAGCGTTCTTCGTCTGAGAAGATTTTAAGTACAAAGTCTTCATCTAATTTACTCATAACTACTAACGTGAATGAACCAGCGTTAGCATAGCCAGAAGGATGCACTAAGCTCTTGGAAGTAGATCTCAGAAAGGATCTTTTTTTGGTAGGTTTTGACTGACTCATCCTTGAGTCTTAGTGCCTTCCTTGGTTGTATAACAGGCGTTGCACCTGTTAGTAGATTTAATCTTTTTTATTCCACTGATTTGCTTTTACATCGAAAGCAACATCAAAAACGGGTGCTTTAGGATCAGTTGTTTCTTTCTGAAATAACCTGTAAGAAATAGTACCTATCTTCATCCTAAAGATAGTGATTTCATTACCGTCATCATCAAACATTTTGTCACCGTTTTTATCAGTGTCATTTTCCCAAATTGCACCTACTGTTACAAACCTATCACTCATTATGCTACCTTTCTTTTTCTTACTGAATTAACACGATTTAACTCACGTTGAATCAGGCTTCTAAGGTATTCAGCTACACTAATATCTTTCTTCTCAGCTTGCATTTCAGCAAACCTATAAAGAGGATACTTTGCTAAAGTTCTAAGGTACTTTTCAGTATTCTTAGAAGGTCTACCTCTACCTGCTTTAACAGCAGATTTTCTACCTAATCTATTACCGTTTTTGTCTTTATAACTCCTCATTTATCTGCTCCTTGATGAGGTGTTTATTTTTGCGTAAACCACGATAGTTCCGCTTCATATTGCCTTTCACTTTCACATGCCACCGCTTGCTTCTTGATCCGGGCATTATACTCCTCACACAGGAAACAAACTTCTCCTTTTGAGGTGTATAATCTTTTGCACTGTTTGCATTCTTGATATTTTTTTTTGAAGATTTCATTAAGCAACATCCTGACTCCAAAGTTCTTCTAGTTTTTTATCTATTTCTTCGGGTGTTAAAAAGACCCCACCTTTTGTAGAATATTGCCAGTATAAGTTTCCTGATCTGCTTCTTTTTTGAATCCTTTCTCTTTTAGTTATATCTTCATAAAAAAGTGTTTTACCTTCCTTATAGTTATGATTTTTTACAGGATTACCACCAACTTTATGTAACCCCTTATCATGTATATCTTTTTTAATTCTAATCTTTCTTGTTTCTATATTTAAACAACCACATGATTTAGTATTACCGCTTTTAACATGATCTATTCTTGTTATAATCTCATTACCACAAGAACATTTATATTTAGCGTACCTTCTATAATTAATGTAAGGTTTACCTTTAACTTTAGTAACATACTTTTTACTAGGTGCATTACGTATAAAAGTTAATCTACTTTCATTACTCATAATCTGTCACTCCCGTCTTCAGAATATAATCCGTAATCTTCATCAGTCCCAAAACCTGCACTAGCTAACGCTTTACCGTCATCTTCGTGATCAGGCTCATAGTGATCATAACCTTGTTGTTCTTCGTGTCCTTCGTGCCAGTCAGGACTTAAATAGGATATTCTTTGGCTTTCATATTCAGCTTTCGAATAACTATTTAATTGATCTTGTTGCTTCTGACTTAAACCTATTGCTTTACCTATCCTACAGTTACATTCTTTAAGTTCTTTATTTTCTGCGTACAGTAATTCTATATGCTTTTCAGCATTAGAAACTCTTGCTACTAAATCATTTATTTTAAGATTAAGATTAGAAACTCTTACTATTAAATCATTTATTTTAAGATTAAAATCACTTCTTAAAAGATCATCTCTTACTTTTTGACTTTGTTTTATCCTATCACCTAGACTCATAATCCCTCTTTAATTCTAAGCACTTTTTCTGTAGGATTTAAAACGTCCGTTAGAGTCAAACTTTCCCGTTTTGACAGGTCTTCGTATTTCCGTTTTCTGTTCCTGATTTGCTTCCGTAGTAACGCTTTCTTTATTATCTGAATCATTTGTTTGCTCCTGTTTTGATTCACCGTTTTGGTACTGCATTCCTTCACCAAGTATGTGTACATAACCTTCTCCACCCTCGCTAGATTCTGACGCTAAATTAATTCTTTCATCTAAAGTAATGCCACTCTTAGAATCAGAGTTTGCATTCTTAGGAAGTGTTTGAATAACACGTTTAATTGCAGTCTTTTTACACATTGCTTCAAAGTGTTTATTCCAAGGTGCGTGTTCATTAGAACCTGCTCTACTTTCACGTTTTATTTTAAGTAATTCACTTTTAGGAATGTATTCAAACTTAGGTTGTTTATTCGGACCTAAAAATGCTACTGCATAAACGCCAATCATATTACCCCTAGTATCCTGTTCACTTTTTTCTACATAAAGTTCATGATCTAATGAGGGTTGTGTACCAGCTTTAGGTTTAAATACATCTTTCTCATAAACTACTTTAGCATCTATAGAATCACATATACCTGCTCTAGTAACTAAATCTATTAAGCCCTTGTAACCTACTACTAAGGTAGCTTCTTTACCGTAGGGTACGATATAAGAACTTCCTGTAACACTATTAGGTTCTAACCCAAAGTAAGAAGCAGATATAAAAGCATTCTGTAAACTTGTTTTAGAACAATTTAATAATCTAGGATTTTTAGTTACTTCATTTATGACACTTATTCTAAACCTTTTCATATCTATATGATCAGGAAGTAAAGAAGTAAGTTCTAATTCTTTTTCATTAAGTGCTACTACAGCATCAGAAATCATCAAATTGCTCATCGTAATTCATATCCTTATAGTTAAGTGCATCATCGTAATACCTCTCAGGTATATCTATTTCCTGTCTTTCAAAAACAGGATATTCTTTTATTTCTAATCTACCGTTCATAAAATCCCTAACCTGCTTCATAACGTAAGCACGTTTCATATAACCAGCATCATAAGTCCTTTGACTAACATCATAAAAAGCAGTTGCATAAGGCGGTCTACTTTCTACCACTGCAAAAGAAAAAACATCTACATTTTCTTGTCCGTATAATTCACATAATGCAGAGTCATAGTGTGCAACCTGCATATCATACTTGTACTCTTTTATATCATCCTGAAAACCTTTATAGCCTTTGTTTCTAGTTGATTTTAAATCTAAAGGTTTATGTTTATTTCTTGTTAAAGTATTACAAACAACATGATCGAGTAATGCCTTACAGGGTATACCGTCCTCTATCCAGAAAACCGCTACCTGCCAAGTACCGTGAAAGAACTTTTTAAAATCATCATTCTGAAAAGAAGAACGAAGCATTTCTTCAAGATCAACTAAGTCTTTAGAAGCTACTAAAGTTTTATCTTTGTTATCTTCTTTAAACTTTTTTCTAATAGCATCTCTACCCTTACCTTCCCAAGCAGGTAAAACCGCTAACTGTTTTTCTATGATTTTATGCAGGTCTAAATCATCACCGTCATGAAGTGTTTTAAAACCTTCCTCAAAGCACACTTCAAGTGCAGATCCCTTTCGCATACCGTCATTCTGTTTTAGAGAAACGTGTGCGTGGTGAAATGACTCAGATAAGACTCTTTTTGAATATGAATTAGAAAAAGCCTTCGTTCTGTGATATATCTCAGGCGTTACCGGGAGAATCGCAGGTAACTTTTCCTCGAAAGGAAATTCTAGATCACCGGGGAAGATAGAGGTGTCTATTAAATCAGGAATATCGTGTGTAAATTCAACGTCATAAGACTGATCTTCCATAATAGCCTTGTGTATGTTGGTCTTATATAAGAGAATAAAACTTTGGTAACAATAGGAGCAATAAATACATATGTCAACAAAAAAAGATCTTGAAGATCAAAAACGTGTAATTTCTGCACGTTTTAAGGAGCTTTTGGATCAGGAAGGACAAACTCAGGATGGATTTTCTAGAAAGGTAGGGCTTTCAAGAGGTCATCTTTCGAAGGTCTTAACAGGAAGGAATGCACCTTCCGGGGCTATGTTAATTAAACTAGCCGAAGCTGGCTATGATGTTACTTGGCTACTTAGTGGTGAACAGTCAGGTCTTGCCAACTGGGGCAAGGAAAAGGAAATGTTGGAGTTTCATATTAAGAGACTCGAACAGATGATAGAAAACTTAATGAAAAAATAGATCCAGAAGCAAACAAGCATGTACTGGAGTTTTAAAGAAAGGAAGATTTATGACTTTAATGTTTCATTGTGGACCTTGCTCATTAACCCACGTTAAAAATCTTAATTCAAGCTCAGTCACACCGACTACATTCGGAAGATGCGGACCTCAAAATATGTCAGGGGAAAATGTTCGAAAGTATGTAGCTAAATTACGTGGTAACCTTAGATCGGGGGGATTAAAATGAAGGAGACTCATAAAGTTAAATTTAGAATAGATAAACCTGATCTTTATAGAAAGTGGATTAAAACTAAAAAGTATATAGATATTGTTAAAAGTTGTGGTTGTAAAATCCTAGTGCTAAACGAAATTGAAGTAGGTGTTTGGGGCATGAAAATTATAATAGATAAATCTCATCCTAATCACCAAAATGTAATGCAAGTTTGCGAAGATGCAGGATTTAAATTTGATCTCTTAACTGTGCCTGAAATCGCACCTCATGATGCTTGTCGAGAGATGCTACAAGAGCTTGACACTATTAAATCCCGCCTAAAACAAGTAGCCTAAAGTACTGTAATCCTTGGAGAAATTATTTTTTTCTGAGGATTACACTTTTTTTGTTGCATATTGCTACATTAAGGTCATAATAGTACCTGTATTTGTTATTTCTTAACTCATATAGGAGCAATTATGCCACAAGCAAAACTGGTAGCGTTTGATCGTAGAGACAACCCACAAAGTCGTTTCAACATCCCCGGTCTTCCTAAGACCACGCAGTTAATCAGCAAGACTGAGTTCGAACTTCAGATTAAGAAGCTGGCAAAGACTGTCAGCCTTCCTGTAGATCGTGCTTTAGATATTTCATTTAAGCACCCTCACGAATTTAATACTGAGGATGTTTCTTCTGCTCTTTTTCATAAACAACTTTGGGATTCACTTCACGATCAGCGTGAACAGCAGAAAGACTCTTTGCTTGCTGAAATAGAAGCAAAAAAAGCTGAACAGGAAAAGGTTCATACTCTTGGATCTCTCGTTTCACTTTTTTTAGAAACAGTTGAAGGTGAAGTTTCTCATCACTGGTTAAGGAATTTGACTTACAACCTTCAGCACTTCCTAAAATTTTTTGGTGATATTCCTGTCTCTGACTTTTCAGGTGACTTAACTGCTTATCGAAACAGCTTCAAGAAAAGCGTTAAACGTAACACTTTAATTTTAAGAATCGCTAGTATCAAAAGTTTCACTAGGCACGATTCAGTCAGGAAGCACTTTGTTGGTGTAGATTTTAACTGGGGAAACTGTTCTAAGGAAAAGTCCTCTAAGCAACCGTTCTCAGAACAGGATCTTAAGAAGATTTTTAATCACTTCAGCAGGAATAAAAATTATGTACGTTTCTATATGTTTGCACTCTACGCAGGTTTCCGTTGTGAAGAGATCTGTAATATAGAACTAAAGCATCTTAAGCTAGAAGGGGATGACACAAAACCTGAACCTTACGTTCTTATTCCGAAACAGAAGAATAAGAAAAAGAATCAGAAGTATACCCTTCTTCCTCAGTTGGTGGACTTCTTAAAAAAAGACTTATCAAAACGTTCTTCTAGAGAAAAGTATTATTTAGATAACAGTTTTGGAAGATCACAGTTTTCTAATCCCGGTAACGCATCAAAACAAATCGCAAAGTTAATTAAAGATGCAGGTTGTGAAGGTACAGCGCATACGTTTCGTCATACCTTCGCTAACAAATTACTTTTTAAAACCCGTGACGTTTATCTCGTTTCTAAAGCATTACGTCACTCTGAATTAAAAGTTACTGAAGACTATCTTTCTGATGAGATTCAGGAATTAGGTATTTCTGAGCGTTTAAGTAAAATTACTTTCTAAGGAGCAGATATGAGATTAGATTATAAAAGTGAGTTAACGGATGAGGACTGTCGGGTAATAGTTGATCATCTTCTTACTAAAAAGCATAGGGAGTTAGTTACTGCTGATTTAATTAACTATTATAAGACTGTGACCTCTAAAACAAATGCTTGGCATGCAGGGCATTACAAGTTTAAAGTTCGAATAGAAAAAGGACTATCAGGTAGGCCGAATACTAGAGTAGAAAAAGTTTGGCAACCGGGGAAATTTCATAACGAGCAAAATAGAGGATTTTAATATGATTAAAGTAGAATTTACTAAGGAAGAAATAAATGCTGTAGAGAAATGCGCTGGTTATGCTGAGTCGGAAGTGCAGGAAGCAGTTGATAACGATCTTGTCACTCACAAGGAATATAAGCTGTTCGTAGAGGTGATGAACAAGATCATCAGGAGTGATTAACGGTTGATCTTAATCAAATCTTCCACCCTTGATATACCCCTGTCATTACCCTAGTCAACGGTGATTTCAGGGGTTTTTTGTTTCTGGTAAATCCCCTGCAAAACGTTGTAAATACTCACCTTCTCTGATTAACTGTTCGTCAAGGCATCAACTACATAAAGTAGTCTGGCAAGTGGGGTAATCCCTGTAAAGTACTGAAATTACAACTACTTTTAATTTCTAGTTAATCAAGAATTACCCCTGTTATAACCCCTACCCCTGTCATACCCTTGTCACTATAATTCAGATTCTGCTCAGATCTAACGCTATACAAAGTTTTTTCTCTAGGTACTCTGATAACCCCTTAACGTCTTTCGTCAAGCAGAGAATACATTAAAGGATTCTGCAAGCCACTTCGAAACCTTTGTGGTCTGTTCTGCTGAAGTAGCCTTTGATAATCTCGAAGCTCTTGAATGTTTGTTTTTACTCTCTGAGATCCCTGAGACAAAAGCCTTGAAGATATAGCATCCGAAAGTTTCTGCAATTCCTTAATTCTCTTACGTTGCCCTCTAGCTGATAAAGCTTGAGCAGATTTAGAAGCTAAAGTGTACTGAGGACTTTGCGTTCCTAGCGTCTGAACAACATCAGAAACAAACTCTTCTGCTGTCCCTTCTGCCCTCCTTTGTGACGCCATTTTTTCAGCAGTTTGTGAACCTCTAAAAACGTTTCTAAAATTACTAAATAAAGTACGTTCTGCTTTCTGTGCTTCTTCAAATCTTTTTAACTTTTTAGTCCACTTTTGTTTTTGTTCAAAATTTAAATCAACGTTATCAATAGCGTGTCTTAACATATCCTGTAAAGAGTTCTTTCCTGACCCTCCTTGTGTAACCTTTCTTACGTTAAGTTCCTCTACAGTTTGACGCTTAAGTTTGTCCCTTAAACCTGCACCTAAACCTAAGATAGCCATTTTCTTTTCTTGGTTCGTAAGCTTGTTAAAAGCATTAATAAATAGATCCTCATTAAATGCTTCTTTGTCAACATTTGCTACAGCATTCTTGCCTAAATCAAATGCCATATCTGATGACTCTCCACCTGAAAATATTTCTCTTGCTATCTTGTAAGGACTTTCACCTTTATATTTTTCAGCAGTTATAGGATTAACATCCCGTAAGTAATCATCTACTCGACTCACTAAGTTGTTTTTATAGTCCAGTAATGCACTTGTTTTAAACCAATCACCTTCCTTAATAAGTGTATTAATTTTAGAGTCTAATGCTTTCTTAAACTGATCAAACTGTCGTACTGTTAGTTGTCTAGGATCTACAGAAGAAGGATACTTAGGTGTACCTGTATTCATAGACCTGTAAGCATCATCAAAAGCACTTTTTATAAGCGGATCACCGTTGATACCGTCACTAATTAAACTAGCTATAGTTCTATCATTAATAGCTGTAGGGTCTGACTGTCCGTAGTAAGGTTTTGCTTTCTCAGAACCTAGCTTTTTTAAATGTTCCTTAAAGGTTATTACGTCACCAAATTCAGGTGGTATTCTGCCAAACAAATTATTAACATCTTCTATAGCACGATCCTTTGCACCTAATGCCCTTCGAAGCATATTTCTGTTAGCTACACCTGAAGCTTTAGGTGAAGATAATACGTTACCTAAAGTTAAATCTCCTACTGCACCTTTTGGCATCATAGGTATGCCAGTATCAGGATCAGGCATAGTAGCTAAATCATAAATACTAACGTGTTCACCTCTATTAGTTTTTACATAATCATCTAGTCTCATAAGAAGCTCATCAAATGAAGTACCTTGCTCATCTAATGCACTAATAATTTCTTTCATAGCTTTACGATCTCTAGCTATGCTTACGGGATCTGTAGTTCTTACTGGCAAGTTAGGATCACCTGAAGGTTCTGATAATGTAGGTCTTCTTAAACTTACATCCGCTTCAGGTAATTCACCCCCAGAAATATCAGGTATTTTTTGCCCTATAGCACCTACTACTCCACCTTTGTTTCTTAAGTTTCTTACACCTTCACCTATAACCTCACCTGCTTTGTAACCTAGTCCACCAAATGCTCCACCTAGTGCAGTATCTACACCTGAAACTTCATCTGTTTTACCGTAGGAATAGGTTGCCCCTAGTCCAGCACCTACACCTGTTTGAGTTATTAATTCTGTACCTTTTTTACCTAGTAAAGGCTGAACAGGGGAACGTGTAGTAATAGGGTTTAAAATCTTTTCTAGTAACTTTGCACCACCTCTTACTCCGGCTCTTGCTCCTGCTGTAGCTGTACCTAAATAAGGGATCGCTAAACCACCTATCATCTCTAAGCCAAATGACCAACCGGGATTAGCTTTTTCAAAACCACTTATACCTGCTTGTATTTCATTTTTTATCTGTTCGTATGCTTTACCTTCATCACCAAAAATGTTTGTATACTGTCCTAATTTAGCTCTTAATCTTCCTTCTATTTCATCACCCAATCCTAGAGTCATTCCTTGCATCATAGCTCTTACACCACCAAACAAAGCATCTACAGGATCAGTTTGTAAATAATCCTTTTCCTGTTTCTTCATAGTGGCAAAAGCGTTAATACTTGTATCAAAGTTTTGCTTTAAAAAACCGTCTAAATTTTCAATTATTTTAACAGGATCTTGCTCTTGTTGCATAACAGCTTGTAGCTGTTGTTGAAACGCTTCGTTTATTTCGTTATAAGTAGCCATTTTTTAATCCGCTAAAGATTTTAAAAGGTCTAATGCCCAAGCATTTCTGTTCTCAAGAGTGTTAGTATTTTGCTGAGAGCTTTGAACGGCTGAACCTTTATAGTCTTTAGACTTTTTAAATAATTCAGGATCATATTTTGCTGTCCAATCTACAGGTTGATAGTCCCAAACATTAACCTCCATACCTCTCATTCTCATACCACCAAGTTCAGCATCTAAACCTCTTTTTGTGCCTTCTAATTCTTCAAGGTAAGCGTCCATAGAAGCTTGAACATATTGCCTACCTTTTTCATTATCACCGTACTCATAAAGTAAATAATTAACCCAATCATTAGGATTAGGTACAGACTTTTTAATAGTTGTTATTTCAGAAGGAGAAAGTACACCAAACTCTCTTTCTTTTTGTATGTCTGCGATAATTCTCCAGCTTAAAGCTTCTGTTAATCCTTTAATTCTACCTACAGGTAAAAGGCTCATTTCATCTTTACCTAAACCTGCTAAAAATCTAAATTCTCTTGCTGATTCTGTTGCTCTAGTGTTCTTAATCATTTTCTGATTAAGTTCTTTCTCTGCACTAAAAGGCGAAACTATAGGTGGAATTATAGTAGCTTGTAAATTATTACCTAACGGAACTTTATATTCATTTCTTACTTCACCGTCTGACCTAATAACACTTGCTTCAGCCTGACTAAGATTTGTGTTTGTTTGCGGTATAATTAATTCCTGACCACCTGCTTTTTCTGTAGTAAGCATTTCTTCAGGATCGGAAGTAGGGAAATAGTTGGGATTAGTAGCTACTACACTCATAGGGTCTATTACTATCCCTCTTTTCTTGTAGCTATCAATAATACTTTTTAAAGTTATTTCTGAACTAGGGACTTTTAAAGTAAAAAGTTCTTTAGGTTGTGGTTTAGGTTTATTAGAAGGTTGAGTTTCATCTATCCTAATAACAGAACCGTTATTAGATACTTTTATATTCTGCTGTACTTCATACTTATTATTATCTCTCCAAACAGGATGCCAAGTAGGAAAGTTAAATTTTATAAAAGCACGTTGTTGAAATTCGCTAGGTTTACTTCCTAGATACTGTATAAAATCTGAAGGACCACTTACATTACTCCAAGCTTCTATATTTTCAGGTGACATATCATTTTTATTATTTAGACCTCTTGCTTTTGCAAAAGCCTCAAAAGGTGAAGTGCCTATACCACCTGCTTGCTGTGCTTCTAAAACATATTCTGGTGCAAATTTTAACTCACCTGTTTCTTCATTTATTTGAGTAAGGGGTGGTGCATTTTTTGTTTCACGCTCTTGTGGTGTAAGTAACCTAGTCTTCCCTTTAATATTTGATTTGTAAAACTCAGTCATTAAGGTGTTAAGCAAAGGCGCACCTTTATCATAACCTAAATTTTTTAAATACCTTTTAGCTGAATCTTGAAGTGGTAAACTAGCTACAGTTTCAGGCCAAGCTTCTCTGGTACTTTTAATGCGTTCAGCTTCTTGCATCCTCATATCAAAAAGCTGTTGTTCTTGTGCTAGTTTTTGCTTCTGTAACTGATTAGCTCTTACCTGCTGATAGTACTGAGGAAGTTGTGAAAAATACTGATTTAAACCTTCATTAATAGCTCTTCCCCAATCTGCTTTAGCGTCACGTTGATAGTAGGTAGGTTGTGCTTGATACTGATACCCTCTACTCATAATATTCGGGACTAAACCTAGTAGCGGATAGTTAACGATTCCGCTTTGTCCTAACAGATTAGAAAAGCCACTATTTTGTTCAGCCATAAAGTCCTTTTGGTGCTAGTAATCCTCCTGCTCTAGGTCTTGTGTAAGACCTTTGTATAACTTGTCTAGGTGAAGTAGAATCAAACGTTCCTTGTGCGCCAGATACACCACCTATTATTGCTCCCCCTATCGTGCCTAGTCCACCTGTTGCACCACCCGTTGCTGTGTCTATAGTCGATCCAAGTAATGCACCTTTTCCTGCACCTTTTAAAATACCCGGAACACTTCCTTGATTACCAAAAGGAGTGTTTACTTTATTCCTGTCTCTTGTAGGAATTGCTTCGAGTGCCATATTAGCAAAGAAAGCTTGTGGAGCAGTTAAGCCTTCTGGTGATTCTACTGCTGATTTAGCTACTGATTCTGCTACTGCTTCTTCTGTTGCTTTGTTAGCAAGTGCGTCTACAGAAAGCATACCTGATGCTCCTTTAGGTGGTATATTCGGGGGTACATATTTTGTTGATGCTCCTCTAATAAACTGATCAAAATTTTTATTACCATAATGAGCAGGACTTACCCCTTCAAAAACATATCCTTTAGACATACCTAAATTAGCTACAGGATTAGAATAGTTAGACGAATCATAGGGGTTAGCTAACTTATTAGCACTATCTACTTCAGCAAGTCTTTGACGTTGCATAAAAGCTGGCATCCCGGTATTACTTAAGCGATTAGTAGCCTGTTCCTGTTGACTCATTAACATATTATATTTAACAGGATCTTGCATTTTCATCTGCTTAAGTGCTAACTGATAAGGATCGTTAGTATTATAATTTAATCCCATCATACCTTGCTGATAATAATTCATCACTTACCCCCACTTGCAGGTTGTGGTATAGCTTGCTTTTGTTCTAACGGTAAAGAGCCTATTAAGTTCCCTCCGAAACTAAGTTTAGAAAAAGGAAACATCTTTTCCCTTTGATACTCCTCAAAACCAAAATCTAAACCTCTTTGTTCATTACCTCTATCTGTAGCAAAAGCACCTAATCTAGTACTGAAATCTTTATCTAAACCACCTGTTCCTATGCCTAGATTCTGCATAACATAGTTACCGTAATTAGAAGCAGAAGTTGCTCTATCTCTGTTAGCCTGTCTAGCCATATTTATAGAATCGGTATAATTTCTATACCTTAAGTTTCCTATAGCATCACCAGCACCTCTAATTAACGCTTCATTTTGTGCCTGATTTGCAAAGTTAACTCTTGAACCACCACCTGCTCCTGACTGAAAGGCGTTGCTTTGATTAGCCATATTAGACTGAGATAAAGCACCACTTAAATCACGCATAATGCTTGAGCTAATATTTTGCTCGAAGGGATTACGGTAAGCATCAGCTTGGTTTATAATATCCTGATCGGTCATGTTCATCTGGTTACTATAAACATCACCAGCTAAACCTAAGTTCGAACTAGCTTCATCAAACAAAGGCTTATAACCACCCCCCTGCATCATATTTTGTAATACAGACTGTTCTTCCGGGGATATATCAGCAAAACGTTTACCAGTATACTTTTCATACGCATCTGGTAGGTTGTCGTAGTCCTCGTAAAGTTGATCTATAAATGCTCTATCCTGTTCACTTAGTCCACCAACGTAATCAGGTGAACCGGGACCACCACCTTTACCGAATGCTCTATTCCAAGCATCTGTATATGTTGATGCGTTAAACAAACCTCCAAAACTCAAATCCATTACAACTCCTTATTTATCACTACGTAATGCGTTTTATATCCTTCGAATTTTAATGCTAATCTTTCCCAACCTTTTCTACCTCTTATTTCTATATCTTTACACCCCTGTTTACGTGCTATTCTTTCTAGATCTTCTTGTGCTTTAAGTATTTGATCTAACTCTCCTCCTGCACCTAAAATATATAAAGTTTTCTTTCTAGGGTATTTTATGATCTCTATAAGTAATGCACCTTTAGGGTATGCAAGTAAGTACCACCTACCTTTTTTTATATTCTCTTCAACATCTTCCCAATTGTACGTATTGTACTTTTCAAAAACAGGTTCAAGAAATTCTTTACACCTTTCTATCTCATCAAGCATAAGGATCGTTAATAACTTCTGTAACTCCTAGTGTGCCGTTAGTAACTTTTAGTTTATAATATTTGTTAGCTACTGCTGTATCTAAAAGTATTATGCTTCCCTGCTGTAAGTAATTATCTTTGTTGATCTTAACACTAAAGTCCTCTAAATCCCTTAATTCATTATTTAATTCACTTTGATACTGAGGAGAATACTCGCTAGGAGGGTCAGGTATATTCATCTTTTACCTCCTTGTGTTACATCTGCTCTTAGTGTATTTATCTCAAAATCTTGATCAAAAGGTGCTTTTACTTTTAACCTCATTTGCCTGCCTGACGCACGTATATCTGTGTATCCTGTAGTGCTTAAAGAAGTAGACGTAGAAGACTCGCTACTGTCAGGATTATTTGCTGTTAATACTTCTAAAGTAACAGCGTTAGTTCCTGCACTAGAATCTGTAACAAACTGTTTTAAGTTAGCAAACCTTTCACCTAATCCTATTTCTACTGCACCTGTTTCTGCAAACGTATCAAAGTTGCTAGAACTACTTACCCCAAAAGCTAAAGTTCTATCATTATTTGAAAGTTCAGTTAATGAAGTAGGATCACTTACGCTAGAAGATCTTGCTGTGTTAGTATCACGATCAAATTCGTGTTCGTATAGTTTTTTATTTGCACTTATAGCAAGTGGTCTTGTAAACACTCCTGAGTCAGTAAATGCGGTTCTAATTAGTTTACCTACAGACCACCAGTTTTCGGCATAGTTATATATAACGTATCTGTTTATTTCGTCTGAATCTTTAGACGCATACCAAAACCAGATTTCATTATTTTCTTTAATCGTGTTTGCATAAACTATAGAGTTTTGTAGTTCGTTATAATCTTCTTTTATATAGTTAGATACTTCACACGCTAACGGTCTTACTACACCGTCATACACAAAGAAAGTCCCTGCACTACTCATCCAGTAACAAGCAGATCCTACTACTGCCATAGACTGTTTAGAAACTGCTCCACAAGCGTCACCTATTTTACGTCTTGAGTAAACAAAAGGTGGTCCTAGATAATCGATAGCGTGAACATCTGCATCTGTAAAAACTAAGATCCTGTTACCTACTTTTTTACCTGAAAGTATTCTTCCTGTTGTTTCTAAATCGAAACTACCTGCTGTATTATTTGAGGAAGGAGTCCAAAATGTATTTACTGAATTACTAAAAAAATTACCCTGCGTTGAGAACATTACTTTTCTATATTCACCACTTGCTCCCAACGCAAAAACGTGGCCTTCTTTACTTACTAATACAGAAGCATTATTAATAGGAACATCTGTTGCCCCTGAAATTACGGTTGCTACTGTAAAGTTTGTATTCGGGGAAGAAGAATCCCAATAAAGTATTCTCCCGTCTGAGTCTAAAGAACCTACTAGGTACTTGCCTAGCATATCAAAAGACCAAATTCCTGCTGTATTTACTAAGCCGGGAGTTGAGGTATCAAAAAGTTCTTTACCGTAGTTTCTAGACTTCTCTAACGTCCTGTTAGTTCCTACTGCAACATCAGTCCCTAGATTAGTAGAAACTGTAACCTTATTAGCTGTTACAGCAGTTACTTCGTGATAGTTAGGATAACTTTTATTATAACTAGAAGTACCACCTGTAAAGCCTGATACTTGTATATAATCACCTATAGTAAAATACTCTGTAAAATCTTTAGAAGCTGTAGCATCATTAAAAGAGTTATCAGATGCTTGTACAGATATAGTATCTGCTGTGTAGGTCTTTGATATAACCGTGCCGTTAAAGGGACCAGCACCGTAACCTAAACCTGAAGAACCTGTAGACTGTCCTTGAGATAAAGTAATAGTGCTACTATCTATAATTTCATCAGGAGTATTAGATGCACCGGGAACTATATATGCGGTTTCGTTAGTACCTATTGCTAAGTACTTAACACCTGATAAAGAAACAAAAGGGAAAAGCGTTCTAGGTGTACCGTCTAAAACAGTACTATTAATATTACTCCAACCACCTATAGGTTTAAGTTTACCGTTCTTCCACCTGATTAGGTTGCAGTCATAATATCTACCCTTTGCTTCTCTTTTACTTCCGTTTCTCCAAACACCGGGAGGTAAAGGTAATTCTATCAAAGACATAATTAAACATTAAATCCTACAGAATAATGAACCTTATTATTTTCATCACGCTTTGCTGTTTTAATCTCTTTTCTGTTATTATCTAAGTTATAACTTACGTGTATCCACCCTCCGTTAGGTGGTGTATAAAATTCAAGGATTAACTGATCAAAATCTAACTTTTCTGCTATATACTTTGCAACAAAAAGATTATCTAATCCGTAGATTTCAAAATCGCTTGCTTGCCCTGAAACATGCTGTGATTTATCACTTGATCCTATAGCACGATTTACCTCTTTTACTCTTAGCCCTGAACTAACAGTAACTACTTTATTAAAGTGATCTCTTACAGGTTGTAAAACACTATTACAAAGCAAACAAAGATTAACTATTTGTTGTTTATCTGGTTCGTTTTTAATACCTAGTCTGTCAGCAGTTTGAGATGCAGTCATCTCCTTAAGGCTAAAGTTTCTAGCTAACTTCATCCCAAGAATTGTTTAACTGATTTGAAGCTATTATCTGGCATTTCTTCAACTACAGCATCTATCATTTTAATCTGATCTTCGCTTAAGTTATCCTGCATTACTTTTTCTACGTGTTCTTTAGCTAACGTACTTGCTTTATCTACTACAAGCGACTGAATAATATTAAGTAGTAAACCCGGAATCATTAGTATTAACCTCCTCTTTGTTTGTTGTGGGATTAGGTGGATGAATTATGTCATCCCCGTTTGAATAGTAGTAAGTAGCAATACCTGAAATTATGCTAATAAAACTACCTAAAAGTATATTAAGTAAATCACGACTAGATTGTGTTAACTCGCTTTGTAAAGTAAGCATAGAATGTACTATATAACCGAATAAACCTAAACTAAGTAGACCTATAACTAATCTTGCCCAAAAACGTGCTAACTGTATCTTTTCATTAACAGGCATTTTTTCTTTACTAGCATTCTTAATCGTTTTCTTTTCTGTGATTTCTTCCACTTAATCCTTTCTGTATCTTATGAATTCTTTCATAGCTTGAGTGTTCTGCTCTAATGCTATCTTAACGTGAAGTAAAGCATCACTACTAGACTCTACTAACTTCATTAAACGTGCATCTGATTCTTCATCACGTTTTTGCCACTGTTCTCTTTCTTTAGCACTTTGTTTTGTTAAGTAAAGTATGAACCAAAAACTACAAAGTACTGTGAATAAACTTACACCGTATCTGTCTATAATACCAAATACCTGATCTAGCATAGTTGAGTCAGTCATAACACGTTCCGCTTGTGTTTTGGGATAGTAATAATAAGCATCTGCTGGATTCATTTTAATTTAGTGGGAATTTGCCTTCTGCTAGTTCTGCTTCTTGCTGTAAACAGTTAACTAAATCTGCTATTTCAGGTAAGATATTTATGCACTTATGCCAACTTTCAAAAGAGTTTGTAGAAGCATATTCACGCATTTCTTCACCAAGCTCTTCGAACTTAGTTTCTATTGCAGACTGAAGTATCTGGTGAGGTTCAGGTACTTGCATAAATTAAGGCTTTGAAGGCCAAGTAATATTATCAGGATCACTTTGAGTAGGAACATCCCTAAGAGCTTGTCTGTAAGTTTTCATGTCTGCACTAAGGGTCTGATCTGAGAGTGCTAGGTAATCCGTTTCTGCAAGTCTTTTATTCCTATCTGCACGAATGTTTTTCCACTTTTCTGCGGTTTGATATGCGGTTAAAGCATCATCGTTTTTTATGATCTTAGAACCGTCCCACTTGAGGTGATAGTGTGTTCCTTCTAGGTCTGAAACTATGTGACCTGATTCATTAAAAGTAACTGTAATATCGTTACCTTCAGAGTCTTTAGACTCATAGGAAAGTGGTTCATCTGTTTCAACTATTTCATAATCCTCACCACTAAAATCATAGCTTTTATGCTCCTTATCGCCTTCAGTAGTTACTGATTCAAGCCAAGCCCAATATTTAGGTTTACTTAAACCTTTTGCTTTCATTCTGCATTGCCATTCAAGTTCGTGAATAGCGATTACTTTTTTTTCTTTTATTGCTATGAACATTATTCTATTTTAGTAACATAAATTCTTGCACCAGATTCAGTATTTTGCCCATACATATAACCTTGGTTTGTATCAATGGTAACATAAATATAGTCATTCCTTTTTAAATTAAATTTACCAATTATTTTCCCACCATTATTTTGAGCTTGGTGATCATACACCCTTTTAGACGCATCACTTGTAGAGTTTATATGTAATCTAGGATAAGTGTTACCGCCACTAGCAATATATGTTAGTAATATATCATAATAACCATCCTCTAAGATGATAATTCTATTGTAACCCCACGCTATATTTTTTGTACTTAAATTTTGTGGTCCAAATCCCCCTCTATGATCAGTAAAATCAGAAAAATCAGCAGCATCACTACCACTTTCAGCAACAAGCATTTTTGTTCTTGGGCCTATATAACTCGTATCCCTCGAAATTTGGTCCCAAGTGCGACCATCTGGGGTACAAACTAAATTAGTCTGTTCCATGTTTCTGTCACCACCAACTAACTCATGAAGGAATGGGGTTTCAAAGGATTGGTAATGGTGTGAAGTGTGGATTGGGGTGGCTACATCTACTGGCCCCGGATACGCATATTTACCTGATGCACCAGCTTCAGTTATGCTTAAAATACTGGTTCCTAAAGTACCACCTTTAGCGGATGCAAAATTTTCATGATTCCCTGCAACTTTAGTTAAAACACCAGCACTTGTAAAAGCACTTTGCCCGGAACCACCAGCACTTACAGTATAACTAGATAAGTCACTCCCGTTTACAGTATAAGTAGTTCCAGTCGTTATTGAGTACGTTGCTCTACTGTTAAATCTTTGAGTAAAAGATGTGCCAAAATAAGGGATTTTTTGTGTTATTGTGCCAGCTACATTTCCTAAATACTGGTACACACTTGACAACCCTAATAAACCTAAATCTATTCCAGATCCTGTTGCTGTGCCAGAAGGAGCATCATAGAAAAAATCTCTACTATTATGTTTTGTAATTACTCCCTTGCTAATATTTCCCCAAGCTGATGCTGTCTGCGGAACAAAATCTGCCATCAGCATATAGTCTGCAAGGATTACAGCTTCTTCAGGGATTGGTGGACGTTTGGGTTGGTGGATGTTAAATTCTCTAGCATGACTTTCATTAGAACTACTGCCCCAAGATTGCCTAATCTCAACCCCATCTAAAACCCAAGGTGACGAAGTTGTAGTGCTGGCCCTTGTGTATTTTAGTATATGTGTTCCATAAGGGAGATTCATCGCTAGGTTTGCAGTGCCGTTTATCCCTGTAACGCTAATCCCCGTACCGATAAATGTTAAATACCAATATTTATCTGTTCCACCGGGGTAAAAAGCTGTAGAGGTGCTTGTAACCTCCTTTCCAGATAACGAAGTAAGACCATCGTCTAAAACAAAGGACATATCACTGTCGCTTAAATTTACAGTTGCATCTCTATAAATGGCATTACCATTAGCACTTCCGTTTCCCATTTCACGATGATGAAAAGTCTTAGCAATTTCTGATAATGAGGTATCTAAAACATCATCACTAAAGTTAATTGTGTGAGAATTAGTTGCACTTGCAGTAGTAATCTCATTTGATGCAGTTCCTGCTGAACCATTTAAGTTGTTATTCCCTATATTCTGGGCATTTGCTGGCATCATTGTTACAGAAGTCTTTATAGTGCCAGAGCTATCCACCCATCGGACTACTCTTCCCCCATTAAAAGGACGAATATGATTATTACCTCCCTTGTCCCAAGGTGCTCCGTAAGTTGTTGCTGTTCCTAATCCTAGTGATGTTGCTGTATCTACTACTGAGGAAAAAAGAGTGGTATCATTAATAAACCCATTAAAAGGATCGTAATGCGGATGTACTGCATTGTCTAAATCATCAGAACCTACTTCAAACTTTTTGCCGTATGAAACTACGT
>CETC01070469.1_pt1 | contig 28545 bp, 40 predicted proteins | sample 326911 | NCBI WGS metagenome assembly CETC01 (sample SAMEA2622694, study PRJEB7988) | marine metagenome | isolation source: saline water (ENVO:00002010), including | reverse complement strand
CAAAAGGATCGTCAAGATCTTGTTGAATGCGCTTTTCATCTTCTGGTTTTATACCAATGTCACCGGCTTGCGCCATCATTTCGTTTTGTTCAGCATTTGTCAAACCTTTAAACATTGCTGCAAAGATTCCACCATCCGATGTATCTCTGTAGGTTCCACCGTATCTTGTCCACTTTTCATCAGAAACATCGTTTGCAAGTTTGTCGATGTCACCATAAGCTTTCTCTTGTGATTTAAGTGCCCAATCAGTAACAGATTTTAAAAATCCTGGTGGGGCTTTTTTGTTGCCTTGTGTGTATGATCTTTTTTCAGGAACTGCCAACATTCTTCCATCTTCATCGTGAACAAATTTCCGCAAGCGAACCCTTGAAAAAGGACGCATTCCTGGAATACCTCGATCATCATCAGCAAAGATTTCTTCGCCACCTTGATCTAGATCTACATCTTCTGGTTTTGTTTTGCTCAAATCTACATCGAAATACTGTTCAAACTGAGCACGAGGAATTGAATAGGCAATCGGCCCATGACCTCTTGACTCTGCAACTGCACACTGAAAGTATCCACCTGTTCGAGAATGACATGAACGAATGTCTTCCATATCTGACATTCTTACGACATCAACTGGGTGTCTCGATAAGATTGTAATATAAGGATCTTCAACTGCAAATGCTGCTTGAGGATTCTCTCGATAAAACTGTGATTTTTCATTCCAAAACTTTTTAAACCCTGGAAGTTGTTCTTTGATTGCTTCATAAAATGGGGCAGACTCTGGAAGAACAGAAGTCATTTTCTTTTCCATTGACTCTTTGTTATCCATTGCTTTTTGCAGCCTTTTATCTTCTGGATCGTTTGAATCAAATCCTGTGATAAGGGTTGCAGCCTCGGCAGCATAACCACCAGCATCATTATATTCCTCTTTGGCTTTTTCGTATTGCTTGATTACGTTTCCAATCATATCAAAGGCTTTGCCGATCCGAATCTTTTGTTTTTTTGTGACCTCTTCTCCAGCTCTTGGGCCTTTTGGAATTACTGTTGTCACGTCTTTTGTGACTGTCGAATCATCAAAGTTAATTTCGTATCCGTTATCCTCAAAGAAGCGAACAATGTTTCCGATTGGCCCTTTAGCTGGTGAGGGTGGTGGAGTAATAGCAATGCGCTTTTTGCCACCAAAAAGATTGTCAAATGAATACGCTTCTTCTGGTGCTTTTCTCATCCAGTCTTTAATGTATTCATAGTCGTTCTCCGAAATCTCTGCAAGGATATCGAGGCGCAATTTCTCGTCTTTATCTTCGTATAAATGTTTACGCCAAGCTTTAACAAATGATGACATGTTTATTCCTCAAATTTATTCCTATCTTGCCAATCATGTGACACAGAATCTTCATCAATAGGGCCACCAGCGGCCCAAGTGTAACAAGCTCTAGCTGAATGGCATTTAAAATGATGCATCCAACAGTAACCAAGGCGGCCCTCATCATCTGATACCGGCCCTGGCATACATTCGTCCATTCGTTTTGAAATATCAAAGGCCACGCAGTTTGAACAGTTAGATTTCTTTGCCGCTTCGACGGTGGTATTCCAATGTTCTGCTGCTTTTTCATAATAATCACCGGGCTCAAGAACATTGAGTGGGCCATATTTAATGTGATCTGCATTGATAGCTGAGTTTCTGTTCTTCGTGTTTAGTTCAAGATCTTGGGTTGCGGGAGGGCAAATATATTTACCCACCTTTTCCAGGCTAACCTTTACACTTTCTTTGACGAACTTTCGCCATTGTTCCATTAATAACTTCATTTTTTGTTTACCACTTACGGCAAGACCAATATCTTGCTTTTGTTTTTGGACCAGGGTTGTCACAATTGTGTCTAGCTCGAAAAGATTTTCGCCTAGCAGGATTTGATTTTCGGATCCTCATGTTTGGATCTCCAAAATTAACTTTCTTTACGTTGCCGGTTTTGGGATCTTTTACATATACCTTAAATTTCTTAACGTCGCCTCGTGTGGGCTTGTTTAATTTGACTTTTCTCCCTCGATATTCTGCTTCTTCAATAACATCATCCCAAAATTCTATATTTTCTGCAACTGTTCCATCATCATAAGTCGCGTCTGTTATGTGAAAATATGTCTCTGCAATCTTTCCAAACTCATCCATGATGATCTCTTTTAATGTATCTATTGATAAATCCATTTGTCCTGCTCCTTCGCTTTTTTTACCCCATTTCTTGCCCTTGCCTCTCGTCCCACAGGCTGCGGGAGTGGGGCGGCAAGCAGGGTATTTTGCTCTTTTTTCCCCTTTCTTTCGGCCACATGCTTTACATTTTTTTCTGCCGGTCTTCTTATCTTTTCGACACGTGTTGCAATCAACCCAACCTTTGGATTTGCCTTTTCCACCTTGTCTTGAAAACCAACCGTGGAGGCCAGAGTCTTTTTCTTTTGAATAATCAGTTTTTTCGTCTATACCTTCTTCTGTTTGCAAAAATGCTTTGGAACCTTTCTTCCGTGAAGCTATATTTTTATTCACAACCTCTGAGTCATAGGTATCTCTTACGTCATCCTCTTTCAGACCTTTCCAGATTTTGCCTTGACGACACTTAACAACTGCGCCGGAAGCATATGCAGAAGGCCAAACATCATATTTTCTCTTTGCTATTCGTGTACAACGATCACCCTTCTTCTTTTTCTTCTTCTTTTTCTTCTCGTCAACAGACATCATCGCGTCATAAGCATCTCTCTTGAGATCAGATAACTTGGTTAAGTAGCCTTGGTTTCTAAGTGATTTGAACGCAAGATTCTCCACCGAATATTCACCGGCAGACTTTAATCCAGATTTTCTTAACTTCTTAAGTTTATCTGTAATCATTTCTCCGCGCTCAAGAGCTTCTTCGTGCTTACCTTGTTCGCTCAATTCAATCGCTATGTCTATTTGATCCATCAATGAGTCTGCCTTGACCGAGATTGCTTCTTCGTCTACCTCAATCTCTCTATAGCTGGGTTTGGTGATCCACTCATCGTTAAGCACAGAATAAACACCAGTTGATGTATGTGGTTCTGAATCGTCCTGAACATATGCCTCTACCTCATAACCTTTGATTCGTATATCGTGAACATAATTCCAGAGTGCTTTGACTGCGTTGAAATATCTACGCACAAGCTCAGTGTCTTCGTTGACATCCTTGAAATCAATTAAGATATGAAGATCTATGTCAGATAGATCAGAATAATTATAGTTTGCTAATGAACCCGTAAAGGTAATGTCTTTGAGTTCTGCGTCTGCTGCCCTTGTTGGTTCAATAAACTTTTTAGCAATCTCCAATAACTTGTCTCTAATGTCAGGTTTTAGCCTTTCTCCATCCCAAATGTCTTGATTGAGTTCTTGCTTTGGCCGAATGACTGCTGGAACTTTAACATTCTCTTCTTCGTTTATGTGTCTTCTCCAGCCCTCAAGAATATATTTTATGTTACTCGCTCCACCCACAACTACTTCCAAATCCTCATCAGTTAATTCGCCTTCTTCGTTTGGCATATTCATTCTGTCTATTAATTAGTTCGTAAGTGTTGTTTAGGTCAATAGATTTAGGTATTTCACAAACAGGAAGCAAACCATGAAAAACCAAAACAACTCCACGAAAAATTAACTGCAATCCTATTGTACCAGCAAACTTAAGGTGACTTAAATAAGTTTCTCCATTTTCTTTAAGGTGCTTCATTGCCATCCTCAGATGGAACTTCAAACTTTACTACATTCCCCATTTCTTCAACCTTTGTTCCTGGTGGCATGTTCTTTTTAAGGAAACGTGTATAAAGTCTAGTTCGTGAAGTGGGCCTATCCACTGGCATTAAAAACTCTGCGCCTTTCCGAGAACCTTCAAACACAAATTTAAGATTTCCTCCATGATATTCAGGAGTGTCAATAAATTCTTTAATTATAGCGACGATAGTTGACATTATTTTCAATGGTTCATTCTCATGTGTCATATCTGTTGAAGCTTCATCACCAACATCAAATACAATGTTCCAAGGAAGTGCTCCTTTACCAAGTAATTTGTCATTATCGAATCCAACATAATATTGTAAGCCTGAATCCGTTGTAAAATTATAAAAGTATTGATCATCAGCAGGAAACGCTTTATGAAGTTGAAACTGATAAGGATCGATTGATAAATCGCCAATCTCTGTTAAATACTTTTTCCATTGTTCCATTAATAGTTTCATTAAAATGTCTCCTGTTCTCCATCTTCATAAGTTATAATAGTTTTGTTTGCTGGATGTGGCAAGATGTGAACCTTGATAAAATCATCCATTGAATCAAACACGGCAATACCTCCACGAGGAGGTGGATATAACCAGTGAATGATTGCTTGGCCGGTTGCTAGCTTTGCTCCCTCGATCACCACGCCATCACCAGATACTCCTGTTTCATCTACCTGTCTAAATACCGTAAATGAGCGAATTCCTCGTGGTGCAAGTTTAGGTAAGGGTTGGGGCTTCAGCTCCTGTAACTGTTCTAATTCTTTCTTTTTTGAAGACATTTTTCAACCCCCAGGCGCATTTGGTGGGGCACTACCTCTATAACCAATGGGAGCATCTTTCCACCCTGTTGGTTTAACCTTGTTTTTTCCACCGCGTGTATAAGCACCCACTTGTTTTTTATAGTTTGCTCGAACCCATTTTTGCCAATCGGCCTCATTCAGTTCTTGTCCTGATAAAAACTTAGATAGCATGGGCCGGACACCCTGAACACTATCATCCATATCTTCTTCACGTGCTGATACAAGGAAGAAAGAGTCTCCAAACAACTCACTATATGGATCTTTATTCTTTTGAACAGCAGTCCAGGATTTTTCAATAGCCTTCGGCTCTAGAGCGCGGCCACCAGCTTGCAAACGTTTCTCTTGACGAGCAATAGCATCCTCTAAAGGAATATCTACAAAAATCATGCCCGTTTCGTAACCCATTTCCTCAAGAGCTTTTTTCTGGTTCCTGATTCTCGCAAAGGCTCCACCGGTTCCGTCAATAATAAAGCTTTTGCCTTCATCAGAAATTTGAGCTTGTTTTGCTTTGGCTGACTTTTGAGCTTGTGCAAATAGTTTTGCTTGTTTAACTATTTTTTCACGTTCGGGATCGTATTGTGCTTTTGCTGAAGATAGTTCTTCTGACGGATCAAGCTCAAGTGCTTGAGCGTACATCTGCATAAGAGTATCATGATCGATCTTTTCTTCACCCATTTCAAAGTTTAGGATACGGAAAACCACATTACGTAATCTTTCGCGAGCTTCAGTATAATCATCCTTTATTTTTTTAATATTTTTTCCAAGGCCAGCTTTTTCAAGAGCTGGTTCATAAAAATCATCTGGGTTGATGATTTCCATATCGTCAAGATTCATTCTATTGATGACTGTTGATTTTCCAGCTCCGGGTGAACCTGCCATAAAGATTGCTTTTGGTGGAGTGCTCGATTCTTCGCTCAAATACTTCCGCCAAGTTTCCATTAGTAGTTTCATATCATTTCTCTTTCAGAAACTTAATCAACTCTTTCTTTTGTTTTGAGTCCAAAGTCTCTTTCAAAATATCTTTCACCGTATTAAAAGACGCTTCAATCACCTGCTTTCTGCTTACATCACAATAAGGGCAATTTACAAAAACCCCCTTGCGGTGAGCGTTCAGGCATACAGAACAAGAAGCCTTAATATATAACTTAAGGCTTTCTTCGTCTTCCATTATAACATAAATAGTTTATAACTACAAGTAAAAGAAAAGAAAAAAGGTGCCTTACGGAAATGTAAGGCACCTTGTTGGAAATACTTCATAAGGAGAATGAAGGTTATTTAATGTCAATCGATCTTGGTTTGGCCGAATCTTGTTTCGGTAGATCTACCAACAATACCCCATTTTTATATGAAGCCGAAATATTTTCAATATCGCTATCTGCCGGAATAACATATGATTTTGAATACTTAGTTGCGTATGCATAGCTTTGCTCTTTCTCGCTAGCGTCGTAACTGATTGTTAGTTGGTTTCCCTCTAATGTGATATTGAAGTCTTTTTTCTCCAATCCTGGTGTGATTAAAGAAATCCGATATTTGTCTTCAAGATTCCTGACATGTGGTTTGTGATAATCATTGGTTTCTTTGACCAATGGTGTGGTCAAAAAATCATCAAAACCAAAAAGCTTGTCAAGAATATCTTTGTTGTTGAATAATGTTAGTGAATTCATTATTTTTCCCTCCATGATTATAATGTAAACACCGATATTTGATCGTCAAGCAAAAAATCACCCATGAAGGATATTTTTTACTTTTTGTCCAATCATGTCTGGGCTTCCCACTGCAACGATCTCTTTCCCGTTTACAAGTGTTACTCTTGAAAACTGTTGAGCTTCATGTAAGCCTGTTGGTAGTTTGCCGTTCGCATGTAAGCCAGCACAGAAATCGTCAGCAACCATTGACACAATGTGTGTCGAGTTTACAACAACTTCTCTAAGATTATAGTTTTCGTTGTTTTGAGTTACTTCAACTAGCTTGATCATTTGTTTCTTCGGCTTCTTCGATATCAACATCAATCCCCTCCACTGATAATACATCTTGTGGAACAACTTCTTGTGTTCCTTGCATTGCTTGTTGTGCCTCAAATACTCCAGTATTCATGTCGGCATTTGTTTTAATATACCCATTAAGGATAATAGCATAATCCATCAAACGTTCATCTATTTTTGCTAAATTGCGCCTAGTTTTATCAACAACTTCAAGGGCTCGGCTTGCGTTTGTTTGTGAACATTCTTCGGCAGCTTCTTCGATTAGCTTTTGGGCTTCTCTTAGATCATCATTTACTAAAATATCTAATAGATTAGCAATATTATTTGGAACGTCTTCGAGATCACACCCGAAACTTACTGTTACTTTCATTATGAATTTTTTCCTCTTTTATTTGGTTTCATCAAAAACCTTTCATCAATTTCTATTGGCTCAGATGAACCCATAGGTAAAACTCTATATCGCTTTCCGCCTTTGACTGCGTTCTTGACAGGCAAGTCATTAGCCAAAACAATACACTTTCTTAACTTAAATTTATCCATTTTCCTTTCGGCCCATGTTTTTCCAACTGTTGCTCGGATCTGAACCATTTGATTTAAATCAAATAATGGTTTTGATTTTGTAGCTACAAGAACTTTTTGAGCATAAGTGTTGCTATACATTTTTAAAAAATCTTTTCTGTTGGGCGTAAGAGTATCATCATCCAAAATGTTGTAAGACATACTTGAATAATAACCCACTGAAGAATAATATTTTGCTATTATTTTTGCATCTTGTTTATATTCTTCTTGATATTGCTTGACCCACATTTCCCATTGGCGTTTTTGAGCTGGCGACCAGGCGCTTTCAACCCTTTGAAAAGCATCAGACTGCTTCCTTGTAAGAGCTTGATTTTTCTCATAATAACTCTGAAGGGATTCAACGAATTCTCTAGTACGTAGTGAAAGGTTTTCCCTAAGTATTTTATCGATTCGAGAGCCTAAGTTAGGGCTTCTGTCCATGTAGTCTCTATCACTATGACTCATATGACCAATATTAACACAAACATGTGCTCATGTCAAGATAAAAAAACATTATTTTATTGTATGTGAGAAATTACTGCTGCGCCGATTGAGCCGATACCCATTGATAATAGGAGCCACAAAAATTTTCCACGATTCTTGCTTTCTTCTTCTAAAACTCGAAGTCTTGCATAAAGACCATTATCGGGATTATAAACCGCTTCTTTAATCTTTGCAATATCAACACTCATTCTTTCTTGATTTTCTTTAACGGCCTCCAGTGAATCCATTATCCTATCTTCAAGAAATTCTACTCTTGTTGCTAGTTCAGATATTTTTTGAGCTTCGGATGCGGGCATGATACTTTAAATAGTTTAGCCTCACTCTTTCGCCTCGACAATAGCATAATCAGTCAACAATAAAGTTGATGCTGCTGAAGCTGCATTTTGTAGAGCACACCGAACAACCTTGAAAGGATCAATGATACCATAAGTAAACATATTTACTATCTCGCCAGTGGCAACATTCAATCCAGATTCATTATTTTTGTGATTTTCAACCTTATCTAAATAAATATCTGGAGATAGACCTGCATTGGCCACCATCTGCCTAAATGGTTCTCTGATTGCTTCTTTCAGAATATCAACTCCAAGTTGTTGTGTTGCATTTTCAGCTTCAACAGACAACTTATTTGACACCCTCAAGAGTGCAGATGATCCACCGGCAATGATGCCCTCTTGTTGAGCAGAATTAACTGCTTCGAGTGCATCTTCTACTCGATGTTTTTTCTCAGTCATCTCTACCTCTGTCAGGCCACCGACTTTGATGATGGCAACCGCAGAAGCGAGTCGAGTTATTCTTTCTTGAATCTTTTCGCACTCGGAGAGACTAGCCTCTTCAGTTATTTGCGTCTTCAAAGATTCGATCCTCTTTTCAACTTCATCATCATCCTGATCGCCACCGACAATAGTTGTTGAGAATTTATTCGATTCTATGGTCTGGGCTTTGCCAAAGTGTTCGAGCTTGACAGATCTTAATTGGATACCACTATCTCTTGAAACAAATGTTGCGCCCACTGAGATTGCCAAGTCTGAAAGGATGTTTCTTCTCTCCTCTCCGTATCTTGGAGCTTTGATTGCCGCAACCTTCATTGAGCCCTTCATCGCATTCATGATCATAGCAGCGAGAGCTTGACCAGAAACATCCTCCGCAATAATAATAAATGGTCTTCCATCTCTTGCAGCGATTTCAAGACTTGGAAGAATGTCATCAATCGTTGAAATGCTCCGATCTGTGACAAGGATTAAACAATCGTCATGTCGCATTGCACCACGACGTTCATCAGTAATAAAAGCATTAGCCAACAATCCAGAGTCAAAGCGGAATCCTTCGGACAATTCTAGTGAAGTTTCGTTTGATTTTGCTTCTTGAATCGAGATTGCACCATCTTTTCCAACTTGATCAACTGCTGTTCCAATTAGTTTTCCAATGCCCTTGTCACCGTTTGCAGAAATGGTTGCAATCTGTTCAATCTCCTCCTTTGTTGAGACTGGTTTTGACAACTCTTTTAAGTGTTGAACCAACTCCTCTGTCGCCAGATCGATGCCTCTTTTCAATTCAATAGGAGATACATTATTTGCCAAATGCACCTGAGCCTTGCACAGGATTGCTCGGGCTAAAACTGTGGAGGTCGTTGTTCCATCACCTGCCGTGCTGTTTGTGGCTTCACTTGCTTGTTTGATTACTTGGGCTCCCAAATTTTGGAAAGGGTCATCAAGTTCAACGAACTTTGCAACAGTCACACCATCTTTTGTGATGATAGGTTTTAGATCTTTGCCTTTGATAATAACATTGCGACCTCGTGGCCCCAATGTTGCACCAACTGCATCTGCAAGGATGTCTGCACCCTCCATTATTGATTCATTAAGTTTACGTTTTGAGCGAAATTGTTTCATAGAACTCCTCTTTGAAAGTTATTTTGGTAAGTGTATCACACTTCAATAAGATTTGTCAAATATTTTTTAAAATTTTATCGATTTCAAAACCAGCACAATCGATTTTTCTATTTGTAATATGATAATGATTAACTATCCCGTTATATGTGCCATTTTTAACTTGTGGATAGACCGTTTTTACAGGTTGATCGTTAATAGTGGGAGTCTCTAAGGCAATTCCATAAACATTATTTAATGCTTTAGCCAATGCCGCGAATGCCCTTTCTTGAATCGGATAAAATCCCAAAAACGGTTCCAACTCTCTGCCATGTACTTTAACATTTTTCCACAGAGGTCGGGGGCCAAAGCCACGCTTTCTATATAAGTCCTGATATTTTGGATAATAAGCGTTAGAGATCTCAACTCCAATACTTCTATTGTTTACTGCACGATTTCCTGCGTGAAAAGCTATGTCGTTACAATCCATTGTCTGATATATCGTGCCATCATTGTCAATAAGAAAGTGAACCGACAACTTGCGTTTTTTTAATATATTAAAGCAACTTTTAGACGACAAGCACACATCCCAGTGTGCCACAAACATATTAGGTTTTCGTTCGTTTTTTGCCCTTCTGTAGCAATTTTTGGGTAATAAAAGACCATGTGGTTGCTTATGCGTTACAACATCGGGCCAATCAATAGCAATAGGCTCTCCGTTGCAGATTATTGACTTCTGATCGGCTGTTGGGCGATTAGCTATTTGAACCGCTTCCCTTTCAGTTTCGTGTCTTCGATATTGTTCTGGGTTTTGTTTTACTTTTACCAGAAAATCAACAACGCTGTCAAACAATTTCATCAACGATTCCCCACTCAAGTGCTTGTTCAGCATCAAAATAGGTATCAGTTTTGCGATCAAAGATTTCTTTGATTTCTGATTCTTTTAGTTTTGATTCGTTTGCTAATGATTTAATAAATTGGTTTTCATACCATCGAACTTCTCTCAAGTCAACCTCAAGCTCTTTTAGGGAACCAAATTGGCCACCGGAAACGGAATGAAGCATTAGTCTACAGTTTCTGCCAACTTTGCGGCTACCATTTGTACCACAAGCCAATAACAAAATCCCAGCAGACATCACTTTTCCTATACCGTATGTTGTAATCTCAACTTCTTTCCGTAAATCTCTAACACTGTCATAAACTGAAAACATTTCTTGTACGCTTCCACCTTCCGTTGATATCAAAACATCAATTGGGGGTATATCTTCATCATCAGCAGGTTTTGAGGTTGTTTTCAAATAATATAAGGCAGAAATAAGATTTTTACAGTTTTCTTCACTTACTTCGCCATAAAGATGGATTGTTCTTGATTCCTCAGCAGAGTCCGTTAAGCTTGGTAAAAACAACAAATCAGTCGTCTTTTCTTCGTTTTGTTGTTCGTCTTTTTCGCCCTCTTGCGATCTTATCTTCATTATTTTGTACCTCTATGACTTTAAACTTGTTTTCTAGCCAAACTATATCTATAGTTCCAGCAATATATTGAGCGATGATTTTTCGATTTTTTGCCCACAAATCGGCAGACATTTGCTTTTTTTGCATTCTTTCCAGGCACCATCTTAAAACTGCACTTATAATAAATACTTTCTCAGAATATATTACGTTGTCCTCGTGACGAATGAGTTCTTTTTCATTGAGGTATTTTAGGATATATTCACGGATTCTTTCATCCATATCCTTTTTTTGAAACTCACTCCCAGACATTATTTACACCTTCTTCTCATTATATATATCAGTCAAAAGGTCCATAGCACCCTTCCAATCGTCGAATTCTAACTGATACTTAAAATCCTCTGGGTAATGTTCTTGAAATTCTTCTATAATTAATTTTTTCCAATCTTGAAAGTTTTCTTGCAGCTCATTACGTGCTATCTTAGCATCTTCTTTCCCCTTATAAGATTCTATCATCTTAAGGTGGAGCTGGTCAATGTATGAAACTTTATAAACAACGGTGCCAATCAAGATAAGACATTCTTTAGCAACCTTGTCAACAAAAGTGGCTGACTGAAGAGAGGTATGATTACGATATGCTATTGTTTTGAAAATGTATCCACAAACAAAAGATAAAAAACCTACAAGTAAAGATTCGTTCATGAATGTTAGTATATATCACATTTACACCAAATTCAAGAACAATTTTGCAAAGATAGCAAAAATATTAAAGATGCCAAGAAAACACCTATATGAAAACCAAAGGAAAAAAATATAAATCTATCATCCAAAACTAGAACCACACCCACAAGTTTTAGAGGCATTAGGATTAATAAACTTAAATCCTGAGCCCATTAAGCTTGTTACATAATCGATTTGAGTGCCCTCAAGGTGCATAGCTGAGATTGGATCCATGTATACCACCACATCATCAAAAACCATGAAATAATCATATTTCTTAGGTAGAGTGAAGTCGAGCACATATTGGAACCCTGCGCAGCCGCCGCCACGAAGACCCACTCGGAGATTTTGATTTTCCTGTAAAGACTCAAAAGCTATCGCGTCCCTCAAGGCTTCGATGGCTGTGGCAGTGAAAGAGATAGGATATGATTCTCCTTCTTCAAAAGTTGTGAATTCTATTTCTTCTTGCATTTTTTCCGCCAATCAGCTATGGCAGCCTTGATAGCATCCTCCGCGAGGACTGAACAATGAACTTTGACAGGGGGCAGAGAAAGTTCTTCAACAATTTCTTTGTTAGTAATTTTGGCCGCGTCTTCTATTGTTTTTTGTTTGACCCATTCAGTAACGAGTGATGAACTGGCTATTGCTGAACCACATCCGAAAGTTTTAAACTTGGCATCAACTATCACACCACTGTCATCAACTTCAATTTGAAGACGCATGACATCACCGCAAGCGGGTGCGCCAACTATGCCTGTTCCTACATCTGGGCTATCTTTGTCTAGGGTTCCCGCGTTTCGTGGGTTTTCAAAGTGATCTATTATTTTTTTTCCGTAAGACATGCAATTAAATATACACCATATCTCACGGAAAGTCAATAATTTTATTTGTCTTCTGTTTTTGAGTCTTCAAGAAGTCTGTTAACAACTCGTTTGTAGACTGCCTTTTTAACTTCTTCTAGTTGTTCGGCTGTGGGTGATGCATCTTTGGCATCTTCTACAATTTCAATGTTAAGTCCCTTGAGTGCAGCTTCATAAAGAGAGTCCTCTGACTCTTCTTGCATTTGGTAGTCACCACGGTATCCGGGCTCTTCCATGTCAACCTCAACTTCTTCTTCAGCTTCAGGCTCATCCAATTCAGGGGCATCCATCTCTGCATCAGCTTCATCTGAACCAAGAGCGGCTTCTAGTTTGTCAATAAGTGGCTCGGCAGCCTTGAGTGCATCTAACGCTGCGCGGGCTTCGTCATCAGAAAGAGTTACCTCATCTTCTTCTACAGCAACCTCATCAGCCTCAGCTTCTTCTTCTGCTGGTTCGTCCGACATTTCTGGCTCGATATCTGCTGCATCAAGATCTGCTGCATCAAGATCCATATTTTCTTCTTCTTCAATATATGTTTCACCAACGAAACGATCAGAAAGTGATTCGATTTCCGCCAGTCTCATCATTCGGCGGACTGTGCCTTCATTTAAAAGTGGTTTTTTGTTCTTTGACATTTACTAGTCTCTCCTTAAACTTTAGTAGTTCTCTGGTATAAATAGTAGGTAAAACTGGAAAAAGACCCCCTATAAGATATTGAAAATGCCATTTATTCTAACATTCATCTTCTTTAAGGCTTCATTTTCAATTTGCTTAACTCTCGAAGGTGTAAGATTCAATCTTTCTCCAATCTCACGAAACACTAGTTTGTCCTTCTTTTGCACTGCGACCTCTGTGCAATTAAGATCTTTTGGATAATTTATCCATAATCGACAATCTTTCTTTTTACAAGGTTTGTTGCCAATCTTGCATTTATCATAACATTTCATAAGTCTGGGTGCTCCCTCTCCAGAATGTCAAAGATATTGTCTACTTCTTCATCACCCAGGGCAAATTTAGTTTCAACATCCTTGGCTTGTTTAATATTAGTCATAACTTTTTTCCTTTGCTCGTTATTTTGGATGGAGTTCTCTTTCTTAAACTTATTAATATAAACCATAAGTTCAGGATCTTTCTTAATATATCCATCGATTATAGAGCGAAAAAATTTGACTTGAGTCAAACTATCATATTGTAGTTGTATTTTAAAGTCTGCTTTATCTCTCTCTGACAAAGTAAACATAACTCTAGTCTTTTTTTCAGACACTTTACCTCTCCATAGATCTGATTCGGACACCGGGTGCCCAACTGTATCCACCAAAGACAACAACTGCCGATGGGAAAGGGGCAGAGTTCATACCAAGCCCATCATCTTTTTGAAACTTTAACCTACCCTTAACAAAGTAAATGGTGGTTGCGCCCTTCATAATGTAGTCATGCCAATATTTAGTGTCAGTTCTCGCTGGAATGAGCATTGCTACTGTTGTTCCGTTGTCTCTGGCTTCCTCATATGACTTTTGAACCCACTTTCCAACATCACTATATGGAGGGTTTACAAAGACCGTTTCGCCAGCCCAACTTTTAGACAAACCGTCATCTTCCATTGTATAATATTTATCACACTTGTGGTTTGCATAGTTGGCACAAGGATCAAGAGTAAAGTTGAATAACCTGTCCAACTTATCATAAAAAGATTGTGGGGTGCCCCACTCATTAGATTTAGAACTAAACATCAATTTTTGTGTTTGTGTATCCATAGTGACCTTCTATTTGTTTTCCTTTGTTTTGTCTGTCGATCCCAATGCACCGTCGCCCCTGTCGGACATTGTAATAGGATACCACCCATACAAATCACCATTCCCAGTTTCAACAGCGCGAAAATGAACAACAGGAACCATCACTGCTTGAGCAATCTTTGTGGACGGCTCGACGATTTGTGTTTCTTTTCCTACATTGTGAAGATTAATAAAAACTTCACCATCATATCCACTATCCACAACACATGCACCAACAATCAAGGATCTTTTTGACGCAATCCCTGACCGGTTTTTGATCTCTAACATGTATCCATGTGGAACACCAAACCGATATCCGGTTGATAACAAGGCTGATTCGCCTGGTTTGATGGCCACACTATCTAATTTTGGTGACGGCAAAAATCCTTGGGGCTCTGGATTGAAATATAGATCCAATCCTGCATCCGATGGATTTGCTCTCTCTGGTGGTGTTACACTTTCTCTAACTCTTGCATATTCAACAATCATTTTATCTTTCCTTTACGACGAATCGCTTACCTCTGTTTTGGTACGAATCGCCTATCTCTAATGCTTATCCATGACCGAAGAAGTTTGCCTCTGCCCGGTCCCTGTGAATGTTTGTTCATCCACATTACCTTCCAGCCAACTTTTTCATAATCAAATAAAATTGAAGCATCATTGTTTAATACCTCTTCCCAGCCAGGTTTTAGATCAATCTCCAAACCTTTTGGAGTCCGGGTTGCGGCTTTGTTTATTTTTATTTCCTCATTTATTATCTTTCTTATATGTTTTTTTGTCGGTTTCATTTCATAGTCATCTATGAATAAATCAAAATCATCCATTACCAAATCCTCTCACACATACAAATCACAATCCATCCTCCAGATAATGGATCTTCAACTATGTCAAAATCCTTAACATGTTTTTTATTTCGCCCAAGTTTGTTACCAAAAAAGGTGGCGCGTTCAATCAGATATTCTGAAATCGTTCCCTGGGCTTCAAGTTCTGCTTCATCCCGACCAATAACCAGCCGATACACCTCCAACGTTTCTTCTTCTCTTATCATATATTCATCCTACTAACTTAAAATTCCACTTAATAGACCGCGTTGAAAAGCCCCATTGGGGATCATAGTCAAGCTTGCTAACATATGGTCTATTCAAATGCACTAGCTCATCTTGCCTGACATTCCAGCATTTGATGTTCGTTATTTGACAAGTGTCATCAATCGCATTTATTATCCAAAAGGTCTTTCCATTCCTTGTTTTCTTAGGGATTATCTCTCTTGGAATAAACCAACACAACTGTAAATCTTTATCAAACTCTGCAAGTGGTGGTACTTTTAGATAGTCTAATCTTTCTTTTACTTTTGAATCTAAAACAATTTCAAAAGGAAAAACACCAGTTAGACTAACAACATTATCTATCTTTTCTTCCTCAGTAAAATCAGGCTCGCCAAGATATTTCTTAATATTTTCTTCAAACTTCTTCTTGTTTTTGGGACGGTCGTCTGCAACAGATAACCAAAAGTGCTTTGTGTGCTTAAACCTGTCATCAATCATTGAATCACATGCTCCTGACCGAATGAGAACATCAAGGGCTTTTTTATTCAACTTTGAATAACTTATGTTTTCATCAAACAATAAATCCTCAACTGCATTGAAGGGACGGTTTTCAAGAATCTGATCCATAGCCTTGTCGCCCAAACCCTTGATTGAAGTTAAAGGTTGGATGAGTGTTTTATCACCTTTGGCCTCCCAGTTACGACCGGAAATATTAATGTTTACTTCTTGAATCTGGTATCCTAAGTTTTTAACAACATTAATCGCTTTTTCTTTACGAGTTTCGGGCTCTTTGTTTAGGAACGCAGCAAGCCATTCAGAGGGATAATTGTGTAATAACCAAGCACACTGAAAAGACAACATGCTATATCCCACAGCATGAGACTTGTTGAAACCGTAACCACTGAAATACTCGAATGTATCCCATAGCTTACGAGCGTCAACCTTGGAGATCCCTTTTTCCAAACATCCATCAACGAATTTGTTACGAATCTTAATCTTTGCCTCGGCTCCTTTGCCTGTACCTTTTTTGGTCAACAGTTTTCTGAGCAGATTACCTTCATCCAATGATATGTTTTTTCCGAGTCTGTGTGCCAAGATAGCAATCTGTTCTTGAAAAATCAAAAACCCATAAGTTTCTTCAGTGACTTCTTGAATGATTGGATGGAGATACTTAATGTATTGTGGATTTTCCTTGGCCTCAACATAATCTTTATCAACCTTGGCACTCAATGGACCAGGACGAAAAATAGAAGTAATAGCTGCAATATCAATCAAGCTCGTTGGTTTGGCATTCTTGCAAAATGATTGTGCTCCTGATTCTGTAAACTGGAATATTCCTGCCCACTTGCCTTTGTGGAAAATACTTTTATATATTTTTTGATCGCTAAAATCTAATATGTCTGGATGGAGCTTGGCATCATAAAAGTCTTTTACATCAGAAAAGCTTGGATTGTCCATCCCCTTATGATTCTTAAGGATTCTGGCGATTGCGTCCTCAATCATTCTGAGGGTTCCAAGGCCAAGAATATCAAACTTAATAAAACCCATTGGCTCAAGATGGCGGACATGTTGACCTTCCGTCCATGGAGTTTGGCGGACCCCACCGCTATAGATAAGTGGCATGTATTTATTCAATTCCTCGCCAACAACAAGACCACCAGCATGACGAGAACAAGATCTAACTTGCCCCTTCAGCGTCCTAATATGGGTTTCAATCTCTGGGTATTTCTTAAGAAACTGCTGGAGACTTGTGCTATACTTCATCAGTTCTTCAAATGTTGGATCGTAAACACCGGCTTTGATGCCATGATCCCTCTTAGCTGGCCCTATCGCTTCTGATGTCATTTTCTTAGTAACAACGTTGACTTCTTGATATGGGATGTCATAAAACTTTGCAATATCCTTAATCAATGAACGCAGTTGAAGGGTGTTCCAGTTTGAAATTGGCACAACATTATCTTCGCCCCATTCATTAACTAATGCCTCTTTGAGGGTCATTGGATCTGAAACATCATAATCAATATCTGGATAGTCCTTTGCATCTGAACGCAAAAAGCGCGAGAACAGCAAGCCATACTTTATCGGATCAACCTGAGTTATTCCAAGAACATAAGCGACGAGTGAACCTCCCGCTGAACCTCTGGATGGTCCTGTGATTTGCATCGAAGTGGCCTTGTCTGCGATAGCCTTCATTGTCAGAAAATATTTACTAAAACCTCTATCTTTAATAACTTCAAGCTCGTGAGACAAACGTTCAGCATATTCTTGTTGTTTCTGATCTATAACCATTGATGCCAGCCCATTCCAAGACATTTTTGATAATGCTTCGTCTTCAGTCATGTCGTCTGGTACAACAAAGGATGGTAGGCGGACGGTGTTGTCTGGGTAGAACTTCTCGATTCGATTATGAGCGATATAATGCGTCCTAGCAATTGACTCTTTGACTAACTCATCATCAAAACTTTCACCAAGCTCAGATGAATATTTTTTATACGATTCAAACATTTGATCCCCATTCTTAGGATAAAGCTCGATACCATATTCTTCGATGTCTGATGCCATTTCACCGAAAAAGGCAGTTGCCCCAGGTCTTAGTCTTTTATAGAGTTCTCTATCTTTCCAAACAGTTGGATTAAAATAGTGACTGTCAGCAGTGGAAATAAGCTGGAGGTTGTATTCTTTGGAAACTTGAATGATGAGTTTATTAAGTTTCATTTGTGTTGGGTGACGGAACCATTGAAGTTCGCCATACCACCGATCACCAAAAATACTTTGCATATTTTCAGTAGTTTTACGCATAGCATTTAAGATAGCCTCATCCCCATTGTCCATGTTTTCCCACAAATCCCCTGCATAAACTCCACCTAAACAAGCAGAGGAAGCGATGATACCTTCATTGTGTGTCCGAAGTAGATCATAATCAATACGAGGGAAGCGATAAAAGTTACCCGGCTTATAAGATTGTGAAATCAATTTGAAGATATTGTTTAAGCCTGTTTGGTTTTGGGCCAACAGCACAAGATGCCTGCGTCGATTTAGGATGTCTTTTGCTCGCTTGGTTTCTTCCTCGTCCTCTACAACAAAACCGGATGACTTATCCTTTTTCTTGTCGTCTTTGCTCTGATTATATACTTCTTCCCATTCCTTGAGTGAAGGTATAAAATACGCTTCACAACCAAAGATTGGTTTGAAGTTTTTACCCTCTTTTTCCATTGACTTTGCGTGAAGAACCTGATATGCTAAACCATTACAATTGCCATGATCGGTCAATGCCAAGGCATCGCAACCATTTTCATAAGCAAAGTCCATATGTTGTTGAGGGTATCCGATAGCATCAAAGGGAGAACCCGCAGTAGAATGAGCATGAAGGCCGACGAAGGGGATAGAGGACTTAATCATGTTGTTATACTACACGATTTTGTCCCCCCTGTCAAGTGTTTTATTTACTTTTTAACTTGCTTCGTAATCGCCATTATAAATGCTTGTTATATCAGAGCCCGATAATGGAGCGGAGTATATTCTAAAGTCGGAAATTTCAGCGTCCAAATATGACGATGCGTAAACCGGATTCGCTGGGGAGTAACGCGCAGCTCCAATAGTAGCTTTGTGTGTTCCCTCAAAATCTGGATCTCTCACTCCACTAGCAGCTTCTAAATTACCGTTATCAGTTCCATTGATATATATCTTTTGCAAATCGTTTCCAGCATCTAGCACACAAGCTACATGAAACCAGGTGTCCACGGCAGGTTGTGCTGCCCACGCGAGGCTAGCAGATGTGTCACTCACCGAAGTACCCTTCCAACCACGAGAACCAAAGATAATGTTTCGCCCACTGACTGGCAAAACATCGTCGCTGTAATCCCCACTAAAATAAATGTGAATGCCGCCATCAAACCCGCCACTACGCAGACCGGCTGCGTAAATATAATTAAATATAGTTGGATTGGATCCTAGTTTTACCCAAGCTGTTATTGTCATCGTGCTGTTGATGAGGGACGCCTCATCATCTCTGGTCGCGTATGCGTTGGATCCATTAAAGTCATATGTGTCGAATGTTTGCCCTCCGTTTGTCCGCCCATTCGATACTAATGAAACATTGTAAGGGGTGAAATTGTATCTACTCGATGTGGATGTTCCAACATCGGTAAAGACTGTTGGTGGACTACCATCTCCTGCTGATGGCATCTTATACCAATGATCTAACTCATCCTCCCGAGTGAGAGTGTAAGTCGCTCCACCTTTTACTCTAAAAACTAAACTTCCCATTTTTTCTCCTTTGATGTACCTAGTCTAAATTTTGTACTTGAATGTTGTTTGTTGTGTTTCTATCTTTTAATGTATATTTGTGCTAAATTAATGTATGGTACTGTAAATAGAGTGACCCAACAACAAAGGATATAAAAAGATTTTTTATTTATTTAGGCATTGCGTTTTTGACATCATTACATAAGTCTCTAACAAGCTTTGCAACATCATCTTTGTTGTCCATAAAATATTCCACACTCTTGTCTTTTAAAAACTTATGAACTCCTTCAAGTGCTTCTCTGCTGCCGTGGGCCTTACCATTTTCATAAGCATTCTTGACTAATTCATTGATCCGATCCTGATTACTGTCTGGTGGTGGTGGGCTTGAAGTAAAATTATCTTCTTTTCCTTCTTGGTCTTTTTTGGTTTGTTTTCTTGAAGCCATATTTCTATCCTCTTATATAAATACCTTTTTCAAATAGATAATACCATGTTTTATTACTATTTATTGTAGCAATGGGATTCGGTGGAGGCTTTAGTGGAAGTAAGAAATCTGGTGGCGGATTAAATGTGATAAGTGGCTCACATGGTCAGTTATTAAGGTTTCATTCTGGATCTGCGTCGGTGATTGGTACAGATGATCACAAAGTTGGCGATGATGGGACTTTAGATATCACTGGTTCTTTGAAAATAAAGGGCGAAGTAAGACATTCTGGTTCTATTGCTTCCGAAAATGAAAACGATGATCTTGGAACAACTGACAATAAATATGCCAATGTCAATGCTCAAGATATTTCAGCAACAAATGTTTATACTGGCGATTTACACATGAAAAATGAACGAGGAGATTGGACTTTACACGAGGAACCGGACTCTCTAGTAGTAAGGAATAATTTGACCGGTGAAAAGTTCAAACTTGTTCTAGAAAAAATCGAAAAAAAATAATACACTGTAAAGTGCCGATATCTCTTAAAATGGCTCAAATTAAGCAATACTGCACGAATTTGTAACTTCCGAAAAAAGTTTTGCTACCTACTTAGTCCTGAAGTGCGATGGTTTATCAATAGGGTTAAACCGGGCACACTTCGGGGAAATAAACATAAAACATTTTAACATTCCACTCTTTGTAGTGGTGTGTCTAATGTTTTGGAGGATAAAAAACTATGGCTAATTATCATGGTATTTTACAAGGGGGAACTGGTAGTTTCTCCGTTATTAAACTTGGTAAAGCTGGCTCTGGGCAACCTGCTGGTACTGCGTTTATCACATCATCTGATGGTGGTGTTGACATTAGCAATATCAACATGTTCACTGCTTCTTACGCCAAGATTACTGAGCTTGATGTAGTAACACTTAACAGTATTACTCAAACTCAAGAAAACCTTAACGTTTCTGCTTCGTTGATTGTTGCATCTGATGGTGCGGCTTCAACTAATGAAGCTGATGGTTCTGGTCTTTACATTTCTGGTGCTAATGCATCATTTACTTGGGACGACGGCAACAGCCTGATGTCTTTGAATAAACCATTGAAGAGTTCTGCTGCTATTACTGCGGGAACTTCATTTATTATTGGTTCTGCTGATTTGAATGAAGCTGATATGGAAAAACTAGATGGTATTACCAATGGTACTGTGGCAGCGTCGAAAGCCGTTGTTGTAGATTCCAACAAAGATGCTTCTGGTTTCCGTAACGTAACTGCTGAAGGTTCATTTATTATTGGTTCTGCTGATTTAAATGAAACCGATATGGAAAAAATTGATGGTATCACTGACGGTACTGTTGCTGCTAACAAAGCTGTTGTTGTTGATTCTAACAAAGACGCTTCTGGGTTCAGAGCTGTTTCTGGTTCTGGCGCTCTAACCATGGGTTCTCTTGCTGGTACATCACTTGCACTTCAATCTGGTGGCATCACTGCTGCTGGTTCAATTGCGGGCGCGACATCGATCACCTCTACAGGTCTTGTATCTGGTTCTGGTGGTTTGGTATCACAAGGAGCAACCACACTTGGTAGCACCCTAAAAGTTTCTGGTGCTGCAACAATGAATGCTGTCACAGCGACTTCTTACAGTGGCTCTAGCACACTACAAGCTGTTGGTGCGACTACCCTTGGTAGTACATTGGGTGTCTCTGGTGCTGCAACAATGAACGCTATCACAGCGACTTCTTACAGTGGTTCTAGTACACTACAAGCTGTTGGTGCTGCTACTCTTGGTGGCACACTAAATGTTACTGGTGCTGCTACTTTTGCTAGCTACATCAGTGCTTCTAGTTATGTAAGTGCGTCTTCGTTCTCACTTGGCGAAAACTCAGCAACTATTGAATACAGCGATGCATTGGATTTGAGCCTTGGTTCAACCAAATATGCTGCTCTATCAACAGATTACTTTTCGGCATCTGTCGAGCTTCAAGGTCCAACTGTTCACACCTCTGGTTCTGTTACTGCTGGAACTTCGTTCATCATCGGTTCTGCTGACTTGAATGAAGCTGACATGGAGAAACTAGACGGGATTACTGATGGTACTGTTGCTGCTAACAAAGCAGTAGTAGTTGATAGCAATGCTGACGCTAGCGGCTTCCGCAACGTAACAGCTACTGGTGCTTTCATTATTGGTTCTGCAAACCTTAATGAAACTGATATGGAAAAAATTGATGGTATCACTGATGGTACTGTGGCTGCCAATAAAGCTGTTGTTGTTGATAGTAACAAAGATGCTTCTGGTTTCCGCAACATTACTTTAGCTGGCTTGTCTGGTTCAAGTACACTACAAGCGGTTGGAGCTGCTACTCTCGGTAGCACATTAACTGTTTCAGGTGCTATTTCTGGTGCTTCGACCATTCAAGGTGGTGGCTTTACTGGTACATCTCTTGCACTTCAATCTGGTGGTATTACTGCTGCTGGATCGATTGCAGGTGCTACGTCCATCACTTCTACAGGTCTTGTATCTGGTTCTGGTGGTCTAGTATCTCAAGGAGCAACCACACTTGGTAGCACATTGAAGGTTTCTGGTGCTGCAACAATGAATGCTATCACAGCGACTTCGGTTGCTGGTACTACTTTCAGTGGTTCTAGCAATGCCGAGTTTGTTGGTACTGTTAAATCAACTGGTAACATGGCGTCTTCTGGCTCCGTTACTGCTGGTACTTCATTTATCATCGGTTCTGCCGATATCAATGAAACTGACCTAGAAAAGATTGATGGAATCACAAATGGTGCTGGTGCTGCTAACAAGGCTCTTGTTCTTGATGGCAATGCTGATATCGCTTCTGGTCTACGTTCTTTAACTGGTTCTGGTGATGTTAAGTTTACTAACGGTCATTTCGATGATTTATACGTTGGAGCTAACTCATTCACAATCGGTTCAACAGAACTTAATGAAAGCGAATTGTCAGTGCTTGATAGTGTCACAGCAGGTACTGTTACTGCTAGCAAGGTTGTTGTTGTTGATGCTAACAAAGACATCGGTTCTTTCCGCAATGTAACTTTGGCAGGACTTTCTGGTTCAAGCACACTGCAAGCGGTTGGTGCGGCTACTCTTGGTAGCACATTGAATGTTTCTGGTGCTATTACAGCAGGCGGCGCTTATAGTGGTTCTGCTGCTATGTTGGCAATGGGAGCGACTACCCTTGGTAGCACACTTTCTGTTTCTGGTGCTGTAACTGCGGCTGGTGCATATAGCGGTTCTGCTGCTATTCTTGCAATGGGTGCGGCTACTCTTGGTAGCACATTGAATGTTTCTGGTGCTGCTGTATTTGCTAGCACTGGTGAGTTTGGTGGTCATTTGACCCCAGGCAGTGATTCGACTTATAACTTAGGTTCTACGACGAAACGCTGGGCTAACATTTACACAGGCGATCTCCACCTCAAGAATGAGCGTGGTAACTGGACCATCTTCGAGGAAGCTGACCACTTGCGGGTCCGAAACAACCTCACTGGTAAGATGTACAAAATGGGTCTAACCCCAATTAGTGAAGACGAATAATCTTTACTAAACGTCAATAAGTGACAAAAAGTCCTCCGTCCGACCTGTGGTTGGGCGGGGGCATTTTTATATATTCTTTTTCAATTTTACGATTACAACACTTTTTGAAAATTTGTTTCCATCTTTGTCTTCAAAGTTTGTTGGGCCAGCGTGTAAAAATGGTTTATGTTCAATGACATAATATTCTTCTCTATCGTCTTCTTGTAGGATAAAGACAATCTCTTCATCAGGATGTTCTTGCTTCAACCTTGATATAACTTCATCAACTCTCATAAAAAATATCCCAACATAAATGAGTTTGCAACCAAGGATGCGAAAAGGGACCATGCCAGAAATCTTAGCATCCGATCTCTGGCCTTAATTGAATCCGCCAATATTATAAATGATTCTTCATTTTTTTGTATAACGTCTTTTTCTATTCTACTCACTTCATCATCCAGTCTTTGTGAAATCTCACCAATAACTTCATTTCCAATTTTTTGTCTTTCTTGTTTATCTCTTTCTTTTTGTGCCGCCGCTTTTAACATAGCAGCACTGTGAAAATCCCGACTAAAACCACCTTGAGGCATTATCCCACTCCTTTTGAACCACTCCAGTTATGAAACAGTTCTTTTGCATCAATACTTGTTAATCCAGCAATAATAGATGCAGTTGCATTCAAAGAGCCTCCAGTTGGATGAACTCTCATGTAAACTTCTTTAACTCGCCAATCGGCAGAATAAGATTCTTGATTCGACAAAATAACCCAGTTGTTGTTTTCCAGGCCATTAACTCCGTTTTGGGAAAAGCCAACTCTCATATCCACTTCATTTGAACCATCTGGTCCTGTGTTTTTTATGGTAATAAAACGAGAAACATTTGGCAAACTAATCTTTATAACCGTATTGTCGGATGGAATGTTGATTGATGATGATAAATAGGGTTGAGCACTTGCCTGATAGGATCCAACATTACCTACGCCTGCTCTATGATCAAAATATTGTTTAGCTACTGTCAAAATAAAAATTTCCTTTTTATATTAAATAGTTTCAGGGTCATCTTCTCCCACCTTATTCCAAGTCCGGTATTTTAAATATGAAAGCTTTGGCTTTTTCATCTTCCTGCTCTCGTCAGAAGCCAAATATTCACATAAGTTTTCCCAAGAGCTGATATCATAATACCATTCCATTTCAACCTTAAATGCCTTTTCGGTGAGGTCTAGGTGCTTAAACACATCCTTTACTTCAAAGTATCGTCCTGAATATCTATCTTCCTTTGGTAAGAGTTTTGTAATATACTTTCCATCCCTTCTATCTTCAATTGGTTGAGATGGATCATATTTTCCTGTTTGTTTGTCCCAAAAATATTTAGTAAGTTTACCAATTTCTTTTGAGTCAAATGCAAACCCCGCATATTCCCCATCCAAAACAGAGCCACCATTATCAGTTAAGATAAAGAAAGTCCCATGGTTTGAGATTTCAGATCTATACCTTCTCAAATGTTGCGATGGATAAACTGCATATGGAAAAGCAACATAATATTTATTTGGAGTTACCCATTGACTAAGCGTGTTGCACACCTTTTTTGCGACTTTGGCTCCATACAAGATGCTCCAAGCCATGCAATCGCGTTTGTCTTGATCTCTTGGGTGGACTTCAACATAATAAATGGGTATTTCTCTTCTAGATTCTGATGGGAAGGCATCCATCTTTCGACTTATCCACACCGGATCTTGGACCACCTCACCCAAACGATGCTTTAATAGTGGTTGCATATTCGATGGGCAAACAATCCAGATTGTTTCACAACCAGCAGTGGCACACTCAAGGACTGCTCTTTCAATTGCTAAAAAGTTAGAAGATATCGGGACCAAACAGTCATGCCACGGGAACTGAAAATCTAATGGTTGTCCGGCAACTGGAATGATACCAGCAAGATGAAAGGACTTAAGATTTACATGTTCGCTTGAAGATATTTGAGACATAAGATTCTTTTAAGGGGTTTTTGTTTATTATATCATTAAAAGAGTCATAATTGAAAACAATATTATCATATGAGTTATAAATATTTTTAGGATATATGATTTCCCGATTTGTGTTCTCTATTTTAACATCATAATATTTAAATTTTGTCTTATCGTTCATGTCTCTGCCATTTCTTGCACCTTTGATTCCTGCCTCTTTCATCATGTATTTTGTTTTGAATCGGGCATTGATATCTGAATACTCAAAGGAATTTAAATCATTTTTTGATATATAAGAGACAGACACTGCATCTTTGAAGTCGTGATCTCCAGTAACTCGTTCAGATGGATAAAAGAGTATATGCTTAACAAAATCTGTGGTGTCTTCTATTCTGTCGTATTGGTGTTTCATTCCGCTTCGGACGCGGAACCAATCGTAAACCTTACAAAGTTCATCAGATGATTGACCCGCTCTCAGTCCCTGCAACTTATCATCATCAAATACAATCAAATTTTTGTAATGTATTTTTGCCATTCTAGCGTTGGAAGTGGGGGCTTTTAAGATATTATCTGATATCCTCAAAGATACCGGCTTATCAATCATTGGAAAAAGGCCACCGGTAGATAAAGAAAATAAAAGCCTCTCCCACAACCACAACTTGCTTATCCCTACTTTTTTCTCTGCGAAGTTTGTCTTTATGGTTTTGGTTGCGTTATCTATCTCAAAAACAGATAAGTCTTGATCGTGCTCAAAACGCTCAAAGTGAAAAGGGGATTTTAAACCAGAACTTACAATAGGAACGTTGTTTAAAAACGAATAAGCTAAAGCCTCAATTGATGAACCAACAACAAGCTCATCACATTTTATATTTATATCCCTTATTTTTGAATAAAGTTCATTTTTTGTCTGTAAACATAATGATTTCACAAGTGATTATCCATACAATAAGGACTATAAATAATTTTATTTTTAGTTCCACAACAATGGTTCTAGCTTTTCTCTTATTTTTCTTGCCATTTCAAGATTTTTGGCAGTCACAGCCTTCAATTCTTCAAAAATAAACTGCCTATTTTGAATGTAGTTTTCGTTATCTAATAAAGATTTAATAGCCTCGCTTCTTGCGCAAACATCATCAAAATCCGGCACAATAAACGATACCATATCCTGCTTAATTGGATCACCATCGCAGAGGGCGGCGGCTTCTCTCAGTTCTTTGCTGGACTCCACATATTCGTTACACATATTTATAAAATCGAACACATCATACTCTGTCATAGTCATCCTCATATCTTACAATATCATCCTCTCCAAAATAATCGCCAGTTTGAACTTCTACAAAAATCAACTTCTTTTTGCCAGTGCATTCAATGCGATGTCGTTGTTCTTTTGGGATAAAAAATGATCGGCCTGGATAACAATCTAGTTCTTGACCTTCAAGTGTAACAATGCCTTCACCTTGAATAATCACCCAGATTTCTGTTCTCCTATGGTGTGATTGATAGCTCAATCTCTGGCCTGGATTAACAACGATCTCTTTTAGTTTATAATTTTTTCGATCTTGCAGAATCTCAAATGTTCCCCAAGGTCGTTCTTCAATGTTTTTTTGTTTCTTCATATGCTTTTACCGTTACTGGATATAATTCCTTCGCTATGTTTAAGACAGCCTCCGCAACTTTTTGGATTTCCCATTGTGCGCCATCATGCGAGCGTAAGTCAATAAACTTCAGCAAATTACTGAGATTGCATGAGCCATAATATTCCGTATACATGTTCTGCGGTAATACTCCTCGTGCTTGTTCGCGACAAACACCAGCTTTGGTTAAATCATCAAACAATTTTAAAGATTCTTTATGATGTTTTTTTAAAGCCTGGGAGCATGTAAACTTGCTGTTTAAAATGCGATCTGGATATATGGGCGGATTGATCTGCTCCTCCACATTGCTTGCTTGGCGGTTTGATTTATGTTGTGTCCTAAACATGATTGGTTCATAAAACTCAATATTGTATTGAGTATATCTTCTGCTAATCTCATTATAACTCCAAGTTCTGTGTCTATGATGCTGTGATCTAACATAAAGAGGGACTTTAAACCTAAATGTTATCTGGCAATGTTCCAGAGTTGAAGTGTGGCGATGCTTAATCAAATACCTGATTAGTTTTTCATCTCCTTCGTCTAATAATTCTTTATGCTTGCCAAAAGATACACGAGCAGAATTAACAACACATAGATCGCTACCCATGTGCTGGACATATTCCACCTTTCCTATTCCATCTTCGTAAAGATAGATTGGCTCTTTCAAATTTAACATTTAATGACCTACTCTGGTGATTGCTCACTTTCATTTTCAATATTTGGTTTGAGGCAACCGGGGTGAAAACGATAGATTACATCTTGTTTGCCATATTTTTGGACAAAATCTTTTGGCGCATAATCAGGATTAAAATCATACCTCATATATTCTTCAAACCCTAAATCTTTATACAATTTTGACAGAAAACCATCAAAATGATCCAGATAACACCCTCCATTAGAAATGGCAGACTTCATAAGCATCTTGCCAATACCACCGACTCCAGGTTCGTTATTGTGAACTGCAACAATCTCTGATCTTCCGAATTCTGGTTTATCTGTTACTGGATTTGTATACTGTTTTAGTGCAAAACCGATATTGTTGCCTGATAACTTAAACAACTGCATCTTAGAAAGCTCGCCTGCTGAATACTTGGTCAACATTTCGGGCTTGTCTGATTTTGAAAGGGAATCTAGAAACTGCTTTGGAGACACTTCCTCATATTGGTTTTTTTCGATTAAATCAATAACTTCTTTTGTCTTTTCAGAGTCTATCTCCTTCTCATCTAAAGAAAACATTTCCTTAATGAGATACTCATTATACATCCTCTTTTCATATGACAAATAACCAGCAGGAGATACATGCGACTCCCACAAGTTTTGTTGGTATGCTCTTTGAGAGTATTTCTTTATCTGTTCAGAAACTATATTTTTTAACTCTTTTATGCCAATCTTCTTACTCATCAATGACCCCAACAACATAGTTTTGATGTACTAT
>CETC01005536.1_pt1 | contig 28584 bp, 27 predicted proteins | sample 326911 | NCBI WGS metagenome assembly CETC01 (sample SAMEA2622694, study PRJEB7988) | marine metagenome | isolation source: saline water (ENVO:00002010), including | reverse complement strand
TCTAAAAGGTGGATAGCGACAAATCTATTTAATATTTCTGAGGAAGAATTCCTTAGAAATCAGAGGGAATTGGCGTATGATAAAATAATGCAAGCCCAGTTTGATGTGTTAGATGGAGAATCGGGCGAAGGCGATGGTCTTGGCGGAGGCATGGGAGGCTTGCTTGGCGGCGAGGAAGAAGGCGGTGGTGAACTCGATATGGGAGACTTGGGCGATGAAGCAGGCGACGAACCGGAAGAGGCACCTCCTGAAGAGCCCGAAACAAACCTTCTAGCCGTCCCCGGCAAGAGGGATGACGACAAAGTGGTGAAAATGGCAAAAAAAGACGCTAAAGGCACGATATTCACCACAACTAACAAATCAAAGGGAAACTGGTATGAACCAAGAGATGATCAGTCGGGCAAGCGAGCCTTGGCGAGATCGATGAAATCCATGGGTTCAATGAGGGGAATAGATGGTATTCCCAAGGGATATAAAAACATGAATAGGCTTTCGAGAGGTGTTTACACGGAAGAACAATCTAATTATGATATGGAAGAACAAGAATTGCTTGAATATAACAGTGAAATTAAAACATTGATAACTGAGTTGGAGACAAAAGAAAATGTCAAAAAAGATTAAACACAATAAGAAAAGAAATACCGCTTTTCTTTACGAGGCGCTGGTTAGGGAACTAGCCAAGTCTACAATCAAAAAAGATGCAGACAAGAAAAACACAATTGTTTCGATATTAAAAGAGTTTTTTAATGGAAAGAACCCTCTTGCCCGTGAGCTAAAATTATATCAAGATGTGCTGAATACAAAAACAGAAGATAAAAGACTGGCAGAGAAGATTATGTTTGAGTCGCGTCTCGAAAGAAGCGCTCTTGACAACAAAAAGCTCTTCAATGAACAAAGTGCACTCATCTCCAGAATTAACAAAGAACTCAATCAGGATGTATATAGTAATTTTGTACCAAATTATAAAAGTTTGGCAACTTTGCATCAAATATTCAATAATCCCAAAATTGAAGCGAAAAAGAGAGTTTTATTGGAAGAAAATATTTTAGAAGAAATGTTGGAAAAAACGGAAGACAAGGTTGAAAAAATTGAACATATTGATAATATTGTTTATAAATCTTTTACAAAAAATTTCAATGAAACCTACAAATGTTTGAATGAAAGACAGAAGGAGCTACTAAGAGCCTATCTCAGCGCCCCAGGCGAGGAAAACTTGGAGATGAAAATATTTTTAGACGAAGAGTTGCAAAGCCTACAAGAGGAAATAAGGGGTTCTGTCGAACTAGAAGTTTTTCCGGAGCAAAAGAAAGAAATTTTAAATTTGTTAGAAGCCTATTCAAAAAGAGATATAGTTGATGATGATTTTAAGAAAATATTAAAAATTCAACAATTAGTTGAGGAAGCTAAAGAAAATGATAAAAGTTAATATCGATACCACGCCGGAGTATATAAAAGAGTATATTGATACGCTGGATATTAAAAAATCTCTAGGCGGTCATTTTATGATCTTTAATCACAGAGACATTAATGTTGTTGTGAAGACAAAAGAAAGAAAAATTGTTACCTACAGCAAGGGAAGTTTTAGCGATATTGTATACAATGCTCAAAATAGGTTTTTTAATTTTTTGACTGAAAACGGAGTTGTGGAACCCGAGACCATTAGGGGCTCTAATGTTTTCGGCGCTCTTTTGGCGGAATATCCACAAAGCGACGAAGTAAAAAATCTATCAGAGGTGGTTTTATATAATATTGCCCTCTTTATGCTTGATGAAACAAGGTACATGGAACAAGTTGAGAAAGCTGAAAATGAAAGAGAGGAGGATCTGCTAGATCCATCTGATAAAGATTCAACGGAACTTGGAGAAGTGCCACAGGATACAACTAAGGGTTCGCATCAGCCGTATTATCCGGGCTACTCATACGGTCTGGCAGGAATATATAGGTACGAGTGATGGGTCTTTTATATTTTGTGCTAGCTTCATGGGGAATGACACAAATACTGGTTTATGGGTCAATTTTTGAAAACCAAAGAAGGTGGGTTTTAGAAAAATCTGACTGGTTAGGGACGCTTGTTGGGTGTCCTATGTGCATGGGTTTTTGGGTAGGCGTATTTTTGTTCGGAATAAATGATTTAACAGAACTATTTAATTTTGAGTATAATGTTGCTAATTTATTTATTATGGGGTGTATCTCATCGGCTACATCTTATGCTTTGAATGTTGTTGTCGGTGAAAATGGCATTAAAACACAACAACACTTCATCGCGGGAGAAAAAAATGACAGCTAAATGGATGTTGCAGCCAGTCAGAAGGTGTTGTAAGGGCTCGTGTATCATGCGGGTTGTGCCCGCAGAAAGGAAGAAAATATGTCTGAAAAAATGGTAATTAGAGAATACTATGAGCTTTGTGACGGTGGAATCTGCCAAGATTTGCTTACCGAGTCAGAAAAGCGTTTTGTTGCAGATGGTGGCATGATTTTGTCGGGTGTAATCCAAAGGTGCGGAGTGCCTAATGGGAATGGTAGAATTTACACCAATGAAGTACTAGAAAGAGAGATTCAGCTATATGAGAAGCTAGTAAAAGAAAACAGAGCCCTTGGAGAGCTAGACCACCCAGAATCCAATATTGTTAATCTTGCCAATGTATCCCACAGAATGACTGCTGTTTGGATGGAGGGCGACGATGTATATGGTAAGATGCAAATTCTAGAAACACCATCGGGGAAAATATTAAGAGCGCTTGTTGAGGGCGGCTGCAAGATCGGCATTTCTTCTAGGGGCACCGGGACACTCTCTGAAAGCCCAAAGGGATCAATCGTAAACGATGACTTCCAGTTGATTTGTTTCGACATGGTTTCAGAACCATCAACTGCTGGTGCATTTATGATGAGGGAAAACAAAGAAAGCAATGTTTTTACCAAGGCAGATAAATTAAACAGACTAATACAGGATATTTTAAGTTAGTAATATGAAAAAATCAGAGTTTAAACAACTTATTAAGGAAAGCGTAAGGGAAGTTCTCGTAACAGAGGGCTTCCTTTCAACCATTGTGGCTGAAGTCGTAAAGGGCGTTGGCACAAATGTTGTAACTGAAAGAGTTGTTGAAAAGCAGACTCCACAACAAGAATCGCAGGAAAAAGTAAAGTTTCAAGAAATGAGGACACAAGAAAAAAGCAAGCATCTTCAAGAAACAAAAAAAAGAATGCTTGACGCAATTGGTAAAGATGCGTATGGCGGAATTGATGTTTTTGAGGGAACAACACCCATGAGGAAAGGGGGCTCCCCCGGAGGGGCACAAGCGCCAAGTTCTGCTCTTGGGGATGTGGATCCGACAGACTCGGGCGTGGATATTTCGGGACTATTGGGTTCGTCTGGTGCTTGGAAACAAATGATTAAATAGGTATATTATGAGAAAGAATCCGAAACCGGTTAATGTAGAAGTTACGCCAAGAAAAAACGAATCTCCCGAGAGGATGATCAAGAGATTTATTAAAAAGGTCAAAAAAGAAGGCATTCAAGATGAGTGGCGTCAAAAATATGTGTTCTTTGAGAAGCCAACTGATAAGCGCCGCAGAAAAAAGAAAGAGCGCAACAGAGTATTGAAAAGACTTCAAAGAGAGTACGAAGCTAAATATAAAGACTAGGAGAAAATAAAATGGTATATTCACCAAGAGCGAGTGGGATAGGAAACACAGCAGCATATCAAGTATCGGGAAGACCCTATGTGACCGGCTCCGTCGTAGAGAATGGAAACGGGGCAACGCCAGCAACATCCCAATTCAAAATCTCTTTCCCAAATGTAACCAGAACAATAAGAATTGTTAACACTGGATCTTCTCCGTTGAGACTGCATTTTGCAGATATAACAGTATCTCCCGCACTACATAATGAGCGCAACTATTTTGTTATTCCATCGGACCTAGTTCATTGCGGCTCTGGATCAGATGGAAACTACTTGTCTGGATCTTCAAGAAATAGTCCTTTTGTGATGGATATTAAGTGTACCGACTTGTATGTGTCCAGCACCGGAAATGGGCAAAGCGGATTTCAGGTGCTTGCAGAATTGACCCACATACCAGCATACGACATGTACCCTCTCTCTGGCTCTGGCTTAAACGGAAATGGTACCGATGGTAGTTGATTGTAAACAAAAACAATTAAAATACGCATATTTAAGCTCGGGATCGTAAATAATTTTATAAATAGCTCCCTAAAACACATCTTAAAAACTATTTATATATGAGCGTAATCTCGCGCTCCAAGCGCCTCTTGGCGCTTTTTCTTTAACTTTATCTAAAAATTTAATTTATTAAATCTATGGGAGGATTTAAATATGGCTTCTATTTCTACTTCTAATTACCATAAGTATGTTGAGCTTCAAAATGTCTCCGCATCCGGCGACCCAGCGTCTGCTCCGGAGGGAGGTGTTTATCTCTTTGCTTCTGGTTCATCTGCCGCTCCTAATACTGCAAGACTTTACATGCAGAATGAGGGAGGTACTGTAACCGACCTATCCAAAACTCTTGACATCGATGCTTTTGATGCTCTTGGAGGTGCTGGTCTTCACCAAACACAAGACTACTTCGTCTTTTCCGACAACGGAACTGAGAAGAAGATTACTTTCTCTAACCTCCAAGACGCAGTTTTCGCTGATGTCTCTGGAGATGCTACAGTTGCTGCTGGCGGTGCTTTAACTATCGCTAACGACGCTGTTGAGCAAGCAATGATCGCAGACGACGCCGTTGGTGCTGATCAACTTGCTGCCAACGCTGTTGTAAACGCCTCTATTGCATCTAATGCTGCAATCGACATGGACAAGCTTGACGGTGGATCTTTAGCTTCTTCTTTGTCTGACCTTGCACAAACTGACTTGCTTTATGCAGGTGATGTTGATGATTCCAGCAACCTTAAGAAAATCACTTTCTCTGACTTTGAAGATGCAATCTTTGGCAATGTTAGTGGTGATGCAACCATCGCCGCTGGTGGTGCTCTTACAATTGCCAACGACGCTGTTGAGCAAGCAATGGTTGCTGACGATGCTGTTGGGGCTGACCAATTGGCTGCTAACGCTGTTGTCAACGCTTCTGTTGTTGATGGTGCTATCAAAGCTGATAAGCTCGACCTTGACGGTTCAACCGATATTGGTGCAGATCTTGTTGATGCTGACTTGATGATCGTTGATGACGGAGCGGCTGGAACAAATCGTGTTGCTGCTTTAAGCCGCATCAAGAAGTACATCTACTCTGCAATGAGTGGAGATGCAGCTGCAACTGACGCTGGTGCCCTTACAATCGCTGCAAACGCTGTTGAAGGCTCCATGCTTAACTCAAACACTGCTGGTGACGGTCTCGGATACGCCTCTAATGCCCTTAAGGTTCAGGTTTCCGGTGCTGTTGCAATCACTTCTGACAAAGTTGCCATCTCTGGATCTATCGCTGGCGCAGGTCTTGCTTACTCCGGCGCAGTTGGCGCAATCGGTGGTCTTTCTCTTGACATTGACAATCTTGATGCTGGTTCCAGCCTTCACCAAACACAAGATCACTTTGCTTTTTCAGATAATGGAACAGAAAAGAAAATCACCTTCTCCGACCTCGAAGATGCAATCTTTGGAAATGTCTCCGGTGATGCTACAATCGCTGCTGGCGGTGCTTTGACCATCGCTAACGACGCTGTTGAGCAAGCAATGATTGCCGATGATGCTGTTGGCGCTGATCAACTCGCCTCTAACGCTGTTGTCAATGCTTCTGTTGCATCTAATGCTGCTATTGCAGGAACTAAGTTGGACTTCAATGTTGACTTCGGTGGAAATGTAAACTTCGGTAGCCAGTCAGATGACTCAGTTATCTTTGGTGGGTCAATCGCACTTGGCGGAAACGCAATTGCCAACTCTCAAGGTGAAGCAACCATCACTTTGGATGTTGACCAAAATGCCTCAATTGCTGCCGGCTTGACTGTTACTAGTGGCTTGACTGTTGGTGGCGGATATGGCTCTTCTGGAGTTAGTGTGTCTGCTGCTGGTGCAATCAGCGCTGACGGAGCACTTACTATTGGTGCTGACGGCGCTGGTGTAAACTTCAAAGCCTTCGGTGGTGCTGCTAATGAGCACATGACCTATGATGCTGGTAACCATGTCCTTACATTCGTTAACGGTTCTGGAGCAACAATGTTAAATCTTGGTGGTGATGCTACTACTGAGTACGCTTTGGATGTTGCTAACGGATCTGACAACATTAACAAAGTTCGTGCTGCCGCATTCGTTACTTACTCGGACGAAAGTCTTAAGAGTGATGTTGCAACTATGAACACTGCTCTTGATACTGTTATGTCCTTGAATGGTGTTGAGTTCACTTGGAACGACTCGGGTGAAAGAGACTTCGGTTTTATCGCACAAGAAGTTCAAAATGTTCTTCCAAGAGCAGTTCACACTGCTGCTGATGGAGTTCAGGGAGTTGACTATTCAAGACTTACTTCGGTTCTCGTTGAGGCTGTTAAAGCCCAGCAAGTTCAGATTGAAGAATTGAAAGCAATCCTCAAGAAGTAATACTTTTTGATAACCGAGGGCAGGGGTCTACGGGTCTCTGCCCTCACCTTCTTCTATTTATATTATGAAAATTGTTTGCAGAAAAGATATTTTAGAGTATGTAAAGGCATACGACAAGGATTATCGTGCCGATGGAAATGTCGTGTATGCTAGAAAAGCCTTCCTAGTTAACACTGTTATTCAATGGTGTTTAGATCAAGTGAATACAAAAAGAATGAGTTCTGGCGAAATGGGCTTTTACTTGCAAGCAATATCCTCTTTTATGGAGGGTGAAACAAATATTTCTTGGGATGAAAATGGTAACCTTGTGATTTCTTAAGACAAAGATAGATTTTTTGGATCTTTTACGGATAGAGAGACTAATTATAGATGGAAAATTGTTCTTTTTATACATATATCTAGGAGATTAAGAAATGTCATCTATGTTAGACCAAGCAATTGTAGACGCCGCTGCCCTCAAAGAAGCAGCAATTAAAAACGCCGAAACAACCATAATAGAAAAGTATTCACAAGAAATAAAAGATACTGTTGATTCTATTTTAAGCGAAGATATTGAAAATGATGTGCCTTACGCAGCCGAGTCCCCTCCCCCGACAACTCCACCCGAACACAAACACGACGAGTTTGCAAGTCCAGAAGGACCTAATACCGGTGCTGCTATTTTAGAATTAGATCTAGCTGCTTTAGAGAAATTAGCCATGGACGGCATTTCAAATGAAATAGGCGAAAGCGCTCAAGATATGGTGGAGCACGAAACTCTAGCAGATGATATTGAAGCAGCCGATAATATGTCAAACAATGACCAAGTAGCAGGAAATTTGGATGAGGAAATAGACTTAGGTGATTTGTTTGAATCGGATAATGAAATAGAAATTACAGAAAAGCAATTAAAAGACATTGTAGAAAAACTTACCCTCGACTTTCACCCAGAAAAAACAGGCTGGCTAGAAAAGCCACAATATGAGACTCGCCAAGCAGAACTTGAAGCGCTGGCTCTGGCTGCACATGATGGCAGCGGTGATGAAGAGGTGGGCAAGCTAAAGGAGGCTTTAAAATCTTCCCAAAAGCAAAACAAAATCCTTGAGAAAAAACTAAAAGAAACAAGCAAAGGTGTTCGCGAGATGAAAGCCTTTGCTAACAAGGTAAAAGATACTTTAAGTGAAGTAAACTTGCAAAATGCAAGGTTGCTTTATACAAACAAGGCTTTGAGTAGTGACTCGTTGAATGGGCGACAAAAAGATAAAATTGTCGAAGCTATCTCAAATTCTAAAACAGTTGAAGAGGCGAAAGTAATTTACGAAACCCTTCAGGGCGCAGTGGGAGAGCAAAGAAAAACAAATCGTGCTCCGAAATCACTTAGCGAGGCGGTAACAAAGCGTTCTTCAGCTTTGCTTAAAGGCAGCGAGGCTAAACCTGCAAAAGATCCTAATTTGGATCGGATGAAGCGTTTGGCTGGTATTAATTAAACTAAAAAAGGAGAAATAAAACTATGTCAGTTTTAGAAAAATTAACAGAAGGTATCGTTAATCGTGATCTCCAGAAGGAAGGTGCTGCCCTGCTTGCGAAGTGGGAAAACACTGGTCTTCTTGAGGGTCTAGGTAACGAGCGTTCTAAAGACACTATGGCTCGTTTGCTTGAAAACCAAGCGAAAGAGCTTCTTAGAGAAGCGGCATCCACCATGGCTGGTGGAGATGTCGAGGGTTTTGCATCCGTTGCATTCCCAATTGTTCGCCGTGTGTTCGGTTCCTTGATCGCTAACGATCTTGTCAGCGTTCAGCCTATGAGCCTCCCATCGGGACTCATCTTCTTCCTTGACTTCACTTATGGCGAAAGCAAGGCAGCAGCAGGAGCGGTTTCTGGTGAATCGATTTATGGTGGAGACAAAGTTGGTCAGCAAATCACAGGAGGTGTCGATCTCGGCATGACCTTGGATTCAGATGACTCAAGCCCAGAAAAAAGTTTTTATGGTCTTAACAATGGGTACTCATCACCAACAGGCTCTGTGACAACAGCCAATGGTACTGCTTTGACTCTTCTTGAGTCAACAAACAACTACCCACAATCACATGACAAAAATGTCGAAAGATTAGCTGGGTTTGATCCGGATATTCCTTCGGGTTCAGCGGTTTGCATTGCGCAGATAACGAGAGACAAATTGGTCGACTCCAACGGTTCTAGAATGAACTTCGATAACCTTGTTGGTCTCGATATTACTTTGGCATCTTCGGGTAACGCTCAACCAGCAAGACTCGTCAGAAGATTGACATCTTTTGCATCTGGTACTAACCAGCAAACACTTAACTTGGTGTTTATTGCAACATCTTCTGCCGGTACTGCTACTAAGATTAATCACGCAATTACTGGATCCCAGTCAATTGTTAAGTCTTTCGCAATTGAAGATAATTTCAATGGTACAGCCGCAGCACCAGCAGCAGACGCCCTTGGTGTCATTGCGGGTGCAGATACTTGGGGACTTGAAAACACAGAAAACATTCCAGAACTCAACATCAAAGTTGATTCTGTCAGTGTGACTGCTGTAACCAAGAAACTCAAGGCAAAGTGGACTCCAGAATTGGGACAAGATCTCAACGCTTACCACAACCTTGATGCGGAAGTAGAGCTTACAAGCATTCTCTCTGAGCAGATTGCTCTTGAGATTGATAGAGAGATCCTTAAGGACCTCATCGCCGGCGCAACCGCTGGAACTTTGTACTGGTCTAGACGCCCAGGTAGATTCCTCACCAGAGATTCAGGCGAGCAAGTTGGTAAAGAAGGTTCGACCACATACGCCAACGAGTCTCTCTTCGGTGCAGACTTTACCGGTACAGTCTCTGAATGGTATGAGACCCTTGTTGAAACCATCAACGATGTTTCGGCTCAAATTCACAGAAAAACTCTTCGCGGCGGAGCAAACTTTGTTGTTGTTTCACCAGAAGTTGCGAACATTCTTGAGTTTACTGCTGGATTCCGCGCTAGCGTTACCGCTGACGCCGATAGAGGAACAGTGGGTGCCGTTAATGTCGGAAGCTTGAGCAAGAAGTGGGATGTCTATGTTGATCCATACTTCCCGCGCAATGTTGTTCTTGTTGGTCGTAAGGGCGGCTCGTTCCTTGAGAGCGGATATGTGTACGCACCTTATGTACCACTCCAAGTAACTCCAACTATCTTCGGTGTAGAGGACTTCGTACCTCGCAAGGGTGTCATGACCCGTTACGCCAAGAAGATGGTAAGACCAGATATGTATGGTCTTGTTGTTGTGCGTGACCTTAACGGTTAATTCCGATAAGACTCAAACAAACAGGGAGCCTCGTCATTTATTTGGCGGGGCTTTTTTGTTTTCTATTTGCTTTAAACGCTGTCCGAGACTAATTATATATAGCGCATTTTATTTTTCGCATAAGGAGAACAAAGCATGGCTCTTCCAACTTTGACACCATCCAGCACTACTAGTTTGTCTATCTTGCCAGTAACCGGCAACTCAGATAATGTTAATTCGGCTAGCAATCCGCTGCCATATGGTATGTATATAACAAAAGCTGGTACAAACGCGGCAGCCCATGCATTTATTTCGGGAGCGGTTGATCAAGTATCTTATGTATACCAGAAATTAGGCGGCGAAATATTAGATATTGAAATTTCTGAATACCAAGTGTATGCAGCGTATGAAGAAGCTGTGCTAGAGTATTCATATATTGTCAATATTCACCAAGCAAAAAACTCAGTTGCAAGTTTACTTGGAAACCCAACAGGAACCTTTGATCAAGACGGCGAAATGATAGCTGGTAATGACTTGAGCGGCTCTAACATTGAAATTAGATACCCAAGATTTAATTTCGAATACGCAAAAAAAGTAGGTAACACATTATCGTCTGAGAGCGGGTTCGGCGGCGATGTTCCAATATATTCCGCATCGTTCACCACAGAAGTTGGTAAGCAAGATTATGATCTGCAAACAATCATAGAGGCAAGCTCGTCGAGCGATAGTGATGCTCCTTTTTATAACAAAGTGGGCAATAACAAGGTTACAATTAAGAAAGTTTTCTATAAAACTCCTCATGCCATGTGGAGATTTTTCGGATATTATGGGGGTCTCAATACCGTAGGTAATTTGTCGTATTACGGTCAGTATGCTGATGACTCAACCTTTGAAGTGATTCCGGTATGGCAAAACAAAGCCCAAGCTATGGCTTTTGAGGATGCAATATATGCTAGAACATCACATTTTTCTTACGAAATAAAAGACAACAGACTCAGGATATTTCCAGATACAACGGGCATCTCCCCAACAAAAATGTGGGTTGAATTTAGTGTTAAGTCAAGCGCATGGGACGATTCAGATGGTGTTGACAAGGGGGCGAAGGGTGTTAATAATATGAGCACACTTCCGTTTGAAAATATAGAATACCTCAATATAAATTCTATAGGAAAGCAGTGGATCAGAAGATTTGCTCTTGCTTTGTCTAAAGAAATGTTAGGGAACATTAGAAGCAAATTTGCATCAATTCCAATTCCGGGTGATGCGGTCACCTTAAATGGGCCCGCCTTAGTTTCAGAAGGAAAAGCAGAGCAAACTGCGTTAAGAGATGAGCTGAAGACTGTGTTGGATGAGATGACTTATCCAAAATTGGTCACTCAATCAGCCGAAGTAGTAGAAAACACAACTAAAGCAATGCAAGGAGCCCCACTCCCTGTATTCGTGGGGTAATTCAAAGTGGCTAAGAAAAACAAATGGACACAACCTAGCAATCCCCCTCCTCCTCTTTTTACAGGAAAGAAAGAGCGGGATTTAGTAAAAAAAATCAATGACGAGATTATTGAAAGAGTCATTGGTCAAACCATATTGTATTACCCAATTAGCATGGAGCACACCAACTTTCACCCTCTTTACGGAGAGGCAATAAACAAGACATTCCTCCCTCCAGTGCGAGTGCATGCCCTAGTGCAATGGGGAGGGATAGCTTCTACGAATTCGAATTTGGGTGTAGACAAGAGATCATCAATTGAAGTTCTTTTTAACAAAAGAAGATTGACAGAAGATCAAGATTTGTTTGTTCGTGAGGGGGATTTTGTTCTGTATGGAACATTCTTGTATGAAATATTAACACTAAATGAACCGAAGCAATTGTTTGGGCAAGTAGATCACAAAATGGAAATTGTAGCTCAATGCACTAGAGCAAGAAGGGGGGTATTCAATGGCGAATGATGATAAATACAGGGATTTGCCATCCGAAATAATTTCAAATAAATATCCCCATGGGCTAAAAGATATAAACTTTGCCCCTTCAACTTTAGAGACGGTAGATTACTCTATTTTTGACTACATGGATCAAAATATAAACTTTCATGTTACAACCAACAAGGGCTTTGAAAAGGTTCCGATCATATGGGTAGCTAGCGAAAGATCGCACCAAATCAAGAGAAAAAAAGAACTCAGAGATGACGAAGGCACAATTATAATGCCAGTTATAACTATAGAGCGTTCTGCGGTGTCAAAAAGCCTCAAAACTCGCGGTGCATATTACGGCGGTCAATTCATCAATAAAGACGAAAAAGGCGGAGCACTTGTTATTGCAAGGAGGATAAAGCAGGACAAAACCGCCAAATTTAACAACGCGGATCAAAATAGAAGATACCCAGCGTTTGCAGCGGGGACCGGTCCCAAATTTGTTCGCAGAACAGAGAAAAAAAAGGTTGTTTATGAAACTATATCAATCCCACCCATAGTGTATGTTGACATCACCTACCAAATAACTTTAAGAACAGAATATCAACAGCAAATGAATGAGCTAGTGCAGGTATTCGCAACAAGACCCGGCATTATAAACCACTTGATGCTAGAAAGAGACGGACATCGTTACGAAGCTTTTGTGCAAGAAAATTTTGCACAAGCAAATAACCTTTCGGCAATGGATAATGCGGAAAGGAAATTTGAAACAAAAGTGGATATAAAGGTTTTGGGGTATCTTGTGGGCGAAGGTGAGAACGAGGAGAGACCAAAATTCTCCGTAAGAGAAAGCTGTGCAGAGGTAAGATTTCAACGAGAAAGAGATGTTTTTGGAGACTCTCCGGAGTATTCCGGCGACGGCAAATTAAGGGGTGATAATCCCTATTCTTCGGACAGAACCGGATATATTGAATAATTTTGTCCTTTCTAGTTGCTTCTTACTATTTACTAAAGAAAAATTGTTTTTATTTTAAGATAATATATAAGGAGACTCCCAACAATGTCAGCAAAGAACTTTAAGTTTGTTTCCCCCGGCGTTTTCATCAACGAGATTGACAATAGTCAATTACCCAAAGTAGCGCCTCCTGTGGGTCCAGTAGTTATAGGTCGCTTCAGAAGAGGACCAGCTTTTCTACCAACAAGGGTAGAATCTCTATCAGAATTGATAGAAATATTTGGTGCACCAATTAGAGGAGACGAAGCTAGCGATGTTTGGCGCGGCGGACAACCAACTGCGCCAACCTATGGGGCTTACGCCGCCGCAGCATGGCTCAAAAACGGTGAACCAGTCACTGTAGTCAGGCTTTTGGGAGATCAACATTCCGAGATAGCAAATTCAACACAATCTGACGCCGCAGCAGGGTGGAACATGGGTACCACACCATCAAATACGGGCAACCCGGGAGGAGCCTATGGGCTTTTCCTAATGAATTCTTCTTCCGCTGCAATTGGCGCAACCGGCTCGGTCAACGGAGTTTTAGCTGCATCATGGTATTTTGGTCAAGGTGGGATTATACTCTCCGGCACCATCGGTGGAGCGGGCACCACCATCGTTTCTGGATCCGGAGTCCTAATTGAATCCGAATCAGGAGCGACAACTCCCGGATATACATTTACGGCTGAATTATTCGACAGCGGACAAAACACACAAACCGAGGGCGGAGGTACCGGTACTCCAAATAGTGTAGTGAGATTTAATTTTGATAAAAACTCCAAATATTATGTAAGAAAAGTTTTTAACACTAATCCGACAAAAACAAACAGTGCCCTCGTGTCCGACAATGGAAACACGGAGAATTATTTCCTTGGAGAAACATATGAAAAGGCAGTGCAAGACACTATCAGCGGCGCTAAGTGCTACGGTGTTATTTTGCCATTGGGAAATTCAAATAGATCAGGAAATACTTTTAAGAAAGCAGCTATCCCTTCCCAAACAGGATGGTTTATTGCTCAAGACTTGAGAACAACTGCTGGAAGCGCTGTGCCGGGTAACAACACATTATCCCCAGCATATAATCCAGATAATCCGGCAATTTGCGCTAGATTATTTAAATTGCATACATTAAGCGCAGGAGAGGCAGAGCAACGAACCTTTAAAGTATCTGTTGAAAATGTAAAATATTCCAAGAGAGCAGACATTGATCCATACGGGTCTTTCTCTCTGGTAATTCGCTCCATTCTAGATAACGACACAGCGCCTAGAATTGTCGAAAGATATGACAATTGCAATTTGAATCCAAATTCATCAAACTATGTTGCCAGAAAAGTTGGGGACTCTTATTTTTCTTGGGACAACACAAAAAAGAGGCTCACAGAATACGGAACATATCCAAATAATTCCAAGATAGTTAGAATTGAGATGTCCAGCGAGGTCGATCTCGGACAAGCTGATGCGGAATTATTGCCATTTGGTGTACAGGGACCAGTTAAGAGGCAGTCATTCAGGATTCAGTTCCAAGGTTCCGGATCCTCGGCAAATGGAGCTGGAGTTACCGCAATTCCCGGCACCGCACAACTGGTGGGACCGGCATTTGCAACGGCTTCATTCCTTAGTCACACCTCTTCGTTTGGAGACGAAGATGTGGACATTCAATATTTGAATGTGTTTAGAAGCCCAGGAGATTCTTTCAAATGGGTCGACCAACCCGCTAAAACTTCAGCCATGGCAGGAGCCAGACCAAATAACTCAATAATGTGGTCGGGGACTTGGCTTGGCTCTGGTTCCATAAGCAACGCGGTATCTGGCGCAGAAGGGCATGCCAATTGGTTGGCTACAATCAAGTTCCCGGATGTTTTCCAAAGAGCTAATGCAGGCGATGGAAATTTGTCTGATCCAACTCTTGCATATTTCGGATACAGCACAAACAGCGGAAGCGTAAATACTTCTTTTGATGCAAGTAACCTTGACCTGTTGAGACCATTACCATCTGATTACGATCAGTTTTCCACAGATAACTACACAAAAAGGATGTTTGTGTTCAGCCTCGACGACTTGAGCGCCAGCGCTGGCGGGGCTTATTCTTATGCATCCGGATCCAGAGAGGCGGGTAATTCTATAACAGCCAGAAGTGGATCTTACAAAGACATCCTCGATGCTGGCTATGATAGGTTTACTGCGCCTCTGTTTGGTGGTTTTGACGGACTGGATATAACAGAAGCAGAGCCGTTCAATAACACAAGAGCGCTCAGAACTGATGCCGGCGAAAAAACATATGCAATGTATTACAGTGTCAAGAAGGCAATTGACATGTTGGCAGACCCAGAATTTATAGAGATGAACCTCGCAACTGTTCCGGGCGTTACTAACGAAAACCTTACACAACACCTTATAAATGTTTGTGAAGATCGAGCAGATGCTCTTGCAATTATCGATCCTAAAGGGGGCTATGACCCGAAAGCGGAGAGGGCTGGAACTGAAGAATCGAGAATTAGCACTAATCATGTTGATGAAGTAGTCACCAATATGGAGCGAAGAGCCATGAACTCTAGCTATGGATGTGCATATTATCCTTGGGTCAGAATTTCAGATGACATAAGCGGGGGGACCTTGTGGGCACCACCGTCCGTCGCAGCACTAGGTGCCATGGCGTATTCTGATAAGAGAAAAGCGGTCTGGTTTGCACCCGCTGGCTTCCATCGAGGTGGATTAAGCAGGGGTGCCGCCGGCTTCCCGGTTCTCAATGTGCGCTCCAAGCTTACCTCGGCTGATAGAGATGATTTGTATGAGGCAAACATTAACCCAATTGCATCTTTCCCACAAGAGGGAATCGTAATATTTGGGCAAAAGACTCTTCAAGTCACACCATCCGCTCTAGATAGAATTAATGTTAGAAGATTGATGATTTTTGTGAAAAAACAAGTTTCGAGAATTGCGGCTAACTTGCTATTCGAGCAAAATGTTCAAGAAACATGGAACAGGTTTACTTCTCAAGTTGAGCCGTTCTTGTCTAACATTCAAAGTCAATTTGGACTGTCAGAGTTTAGAGTGGTGCTGGATGAAACAACAACAACACCAGAGTTGATAGATAGAAATGTCATGTATGCGAAGATTTTCCTAAAACCAGCAAGAGCTATCGAGTTTATTGCGATAGATTTTAACATTACCAACACTGGTGCAAGTTTTGACGACTAAAAAAACTAATGCATACTATTTATAGTATAACAGGATGACATAAGATTTATCTTATAATAGGAGAACAACAGCAATGAGTGAAGAAACATCCGGACATTGGACAAATGCGACCGAACCGAAAAGAAAATATAGATTTACTTTGGATCTGAACGGTCTTCCTCGGTGGGTAATAACAGGAGTAGATAGACCGAGCTTTAAAGTATCGGAGACAACTCATGTTTTCTATAATCATAAATTTCACTATCCCGGCAAAGTTGAGTGGCAACAGTTAAAATTCACCTGTGTCGATCCAATCAACCCAGACGCTACAGCCCTTTTGATGAAAATGGTGAATGCCTCTGGGTACATATTCCCAAACAAGCAATTCGGCGGCACACAAGACGAGTACATGTCTATGAACAAAGTTGATTCTGTTGATGCCGTGGGTGGAGTTGCAATAACTTCTTACGACGGCAGTGGGCTCCCGATTGAACAATGGAAATTGCATAATGCGTGGATAGTAGATGCCAACATGGGAAGTTTAAAATATGATGATGACGCGATGTTGGATATCAATATCACCCTCAGATATGACTGGGCGACCATAACCCCAGATTTTATCGTCCAAGCAGCCTTCTGGGCCTCTAGAATCGGGGAAGTCGCTGACGGAGCTTTAGGTTTTGATGGACCTCAAAGGTAGCAATTTGGAATGCCGCCACAATAATTTGTTTACATTTTTTTTAACTGTGGTATAGTTATTCATATCTTCTAAAAATTAAAATGAGGAAAGAATGACAGAAAGAAATAATCAAGACAGGAGCGCCCCACCACCAGCGCAGAACCCTGCATACCAGCCTCCAGCTCCGACACAACAGATGCCTCCGGGAATGCAGATGCCCCAACATACCACTCCAGACCACGGCGCAAACTTGCAGTTCGCAGTTCCAACTGAGTTTGTGGATTTGCCATCCGAAGGGAAGCACTACCCCCCAGGGCACCCCCTCAAAGGGAAAAGGCAAGTAGAAATTAAATACATGACAGCAAGGGAAGAAGATATTTTAGCTTCCACAACCTTCATAAAGAAGGGTATTGTTTTCGATAGGCTGATACAGTCATTGGTCGTTGACCCTCCTCTACACCCAGACGACCTTTTAATCGGAGATAGGAATGCAATTCTTATTGCAGCAAGAGTAACTGGGTACGGCAAGGATTATAATACAGAAGTAACATGCCCCGCTTGCAAACAGAAAGGAAAATTTAATTTCGATTTAGAACTGGCGACTATATCAACTTCGGTTGATGATGAAATGTACAACTTAGCTTCGGCTAAGGAAACCGAAAGAGGTACATTTATTATGAACCTAGAAAGCATGGATACTCAATTGGAAGTTCGCCCACTCACCGGTCGCGACGAAAAAAAGCTATCTTCCATAGCTACCGCTAAAGCTAAAAATAATTTAGCAGAAGCTCCGGTTACCGATGGCATGAAATCCTATATTGTGTCTGTAAACGGAAATGAAGATCGCGAATATGTTAGTAGATTCGTCGATACACTTCCCGCCAAAGAATCTAGAAGGATTAGGGTTATGTACAGAAACATAATTCCGAAAGTGTCAATTAAAAGCTCATACTCCTGCGCTAAATGCGGTCATGAACGGGAATTGGAGGTACCGCTTAACATTGACTTTTTTTGGCCTGACGAATAAATACATACAGAGTGTATATGAGGAAATATTTTCCCTAAAGATGCACGGCAATTGGTCTTTTGTGGAAGCGTATAATCTTCCCGTAAAAATTAGAAGATGGTTTATCCAGAGATTAATTAAATATTACGAAGACAAATCGAACCAAGCTAAAAGAAATGTAAAAACAATTTAAATATATTTTCATAAGACCAAGGGCATTTGTTTTTGGTCTTATTTTTTATAATAAACAACTATTTACAGAAGAGGAGGTTCTTTCAATGAATATGATTAAGGAAGACAAGCTCGGAACAATTTTATTGGACTTTAATAACGAATTAAATGAAGAATATTTAAAGACTTTCGGCTACAAGGTGGGGCAATTGTTGAAAGCAATGACCACAGGAAAACACGCACCAGTTTCCGTAAAGGGAGAACCAGAAAAAGTTAAATCTTTCGCGAAAGTTCTTGGAAACGAGATTAGATATATCGATGCCCTTTTAAATTCTAGTATTGACAACCCAGAGACAATGAAACTTAGACATGAATTGGAGGCTGCCATAGCAGCCTTTGAAAAATCTACAGGAATAAAGTGGCCTGTAAGGTAATGATGGATGGCTGATGATATAAAAGATCCAAAAGAACTCAAAGAAGCCCAAGAGGCTATGGACAAGTATGTCGAATCCTTAAAGAACCTTCATGCAGCCGAAAAAGATCATGTCGAGGCTGTTGAGAAAGCCCGAGAAAGCGCCGCCCTATATCTTGAAAGAGACGACATTGAGTCCAGGCAGCAGGGGCTGCAAGCGGAAATAGATCTAATTGATCAAAAAATCGAAGCTCTTGGTGCCCAAGACGATGCTGAAGTAAAAAGTCTTCAAGCTAAAAAAGAAGCTTATTCTGAATTGAAAGACTTAAGCATGGAGCAAGCGGCTACCATGCAAGAGTCTCTAGAGGCACAATCGCAAGCATTCGAAATCAGTAAGGAAGAAATGCAAGCCTTTGCAAAAACTATTGAGAGCGCTTTCTCAACAGTCACCGACGCCGTAATGGATAATCTTGGAGGCATAGCGGCTGGTTTTGCTCTTTTTAAACTAGATCTTCTTCCAACTTTGGATGATCTGAAGAAGTTTGCCATAGATATGGATGATGCTAGAAGAGGCATCATACCGTTTGTTAGCACCATAGATAAGGCAACCGAGTCGCAAAAAGCTTTAGCGGAACAATCCATCAAAACAAGAATTCCGATTGGCGATCTGATGTCTGAAATCTCTCCACTAACCGATGAATTCAGGCAATTAAACATGGAGACCCCCGAATCAATCGCTTCCTTGGCAACACTTTCAGCCCAAATGGAAAAGCTCGGCGCAGCTAAGGGAACTGGTGGCATAATAGAGTCCATGATCACAGATCAGGGGCTTGGCTCGATAGACGATGCGGTACTGTCTTTTTCCGCCCTAACAATGCAAATGAGAGAGCTGGGTGTCACTCCGAAAGAATTAAACGAAGATTTCAAACAACTGATTCCTACTTTTGCGATGTTCGGCTCCGCAGCCACCGGTAACATGGCTCAAATATCGATGCAGTCCAAAAGCATGAAGGTGGATGTTGGTTCGATAACCGCCTTCGCAGAAAATTTCTCTGGGTACCAAGATGCAGCCAAAGCTGCTCAAACCATCAACGCTGTTTTTGGAAAATCTGTGATTAGAGACCCTGCTGAACTGGTTAGAGTTTTTTACACCCAAGGACCAGAAGCAATATTACCAATGGTGATAGAAAAATTAGAAGCCTCTGGGGCGGAAATAGATCCTGAATCCGCAGCAGGACGCGCCCAGATCAGAGCCCTCAAGCAAGCCCTTGGAGGAACTGAACAAGATATAATGAGGATGCTCGGATTTGAGGGAGACCTTACCGAAGGGCAACAAGCCATAGAGGATGTGACTGCTCCGGGCGCGATAGACACACCGGAAGTCCAGCAGTTGGCTGGGCAATTCGATAGTTTGACACAAGCTACAGTGACCTTGGGTGATCAAATGACAAGCCTTAAGGAATCAATAATGGCAGGCGGTCTGGATAAGATTGGGCTTGGATTTGGAGAAATAGGCGTTATAGGCGATAACATAATAGGGCACTTAGGAACATTCTCGCAGAATATTATTGAAGCGATAACAATTCCTGATGAAATAAAGAATGTAATAGAGAGCATAAAAACTATTGCTAAAACAAACGAAGGCTTCCCTGAGTTTATGAAAGCTTTAAAAGATTTATTAGGAACGCTGCCAGATTTACCAGATGTTGGCGGCGGCGGAGGCGGCGGCGGCGGCGGAGGCGGTGGAGGGTCTCCCGGCGGAGGAACAGCCCCCACAATCCCCGGTGGAGAAGTTGGAGGCGAGACTCCCGGCAAAAGCGGCACACCAGAATTGCCAGACACCCTTCCCGGCGGAGAGCCGGGAGGTGAAACTCCGGGGAAAGGTGCAACAATCGATACAACACTTCCGGACCCCGGCGGCGAACCCGAAGGTGAAACTCCCGGCAAAGGCGGCACTTTCGAGGCAACAGTAATGCCAAAACTTGATACTGGAGGCGCTGTGATGTCTGATGGTATAGCTTATCTTCATTCGGGGGAAGAGGTGATGACACCGGCAGAAGTGATGAACAACACGACCAATACAGATACAATTATGGCAATGCGGACTGCTATAGATAATATGTCCGCAAAAATGGAAAACCTTGCAGTTATTTTGGAAAAAGAAGCAACAAAGCAAAATGAAAACACCAACCAACAAGTTCAGTTGGTGATAGATGATAGGAAATCTTTTAAGTCCTACATCGTGTCTACAGCCCACGACGGCATAAACAAGATGTATAATGTATAGATTTTCTAGGAGGCGACAAAAATGGGACTCGGAATAGATTTAGAATTCGGTGATAACCCCTGGGCAGACGCTGCCGAAGAGTACGCAGAGAATTGGCTCGACGACCAGTGGGACGATGCAAATAGACAACTAGAAGATTGGTTAGGCATAGGTCCGGATCAATTCGGGGGTCAAGCGTTTCCAACGAGATATTGGGATCCGCACATGATGGCTGTAGCGAGGCAGCAACTTTTATATGTCAAACACCTTGGTAGCAAAAAGTCTGTAGGTCTATTCCCAGAAATAACTAACCTTGCGACCAATTATAGTGTCAACTGGAATGAGCAGCCCGTTTACGGAAGACCAGACCCTTTGGCGACATATCAAAACACACAAAGAATAATTACGATAGGGTTTAAATTAACCGCCGCGAATATCATGGAGGCAAAGTACAATTTTGAAAAAACTCTCGGGCGCGGCGGAGAGAATTTTTGCAGTCTCAGCAATATGATGTACCCAACATACCACAATGTGGGAAATTACAAAACAATTGCCCAACCGCCACTCATGGCTTTAAAGCATGTTCAATTGCTGCAAAGCTTCGGTAATGCAGAGCGCGATGGGATGCTTTGTGGATATTTTAAATCGTGCAACATGGTACCAGACTTTAAGGAAGGAGCATATGAAGATGCGAAGAGGGTTGGTAACAGGGTTTATCCAAAAATAATAAATGTAAATATGGTATTTCATGTTTTACATGACTATACACTTGGGTGGGAGGCTGACACAGGAGAGATTGCTGAACTTTTTCCCGGAATAGGCTCTGGCGAAGACCTTTTCGAAAAAATTGGTGAAAAGATCGGAGGATCTATTGGTGGTGAATTCGGAGAAACGGTCGGTGGTCTTGCTGGGAGCATTCTCGGGGGATTCCTCGATGAGATTATTGACGACCCAGATGGTTATGAAGTTGGAGACGCAGTGTCTGATTTAGAAGAGGTTGGAGAGGCAGCGATGGATTTCGTTGGAGGTTGGTTTGATTGAACTAATTAAACAAAGGGAGATTGTATAAAATGGCATCAAGATATGACAATGTTGACAAGTTCATAAACGATAGTGGTGTGTATAGGAATATATTTAAAGACAGGGGTGTCCAAAGAGTGCAACAATACGGCACTAGGGAATTAAAGTACCCAACAGTTCGGCAAATTCGACAATTAAAGCTTATAACTTACACATGGAGATATGGAGATCGTTATTATAATCTGTCCGACAGATATTATGGTCAACCTAAAATGTGGTGGGTCATAGCGTTTTTTAATCAAAAGCCGGCAGAATCTATGCTAAGATATGGAGATATCATATATATACCCACTCCAATAGAGAGGGTTTTGAGTTTTTACGGAGTTTAAAATGTCAGCCGCCTCAGAAAAGATAAAAGAATATCTCAAACAATACCAAACATCTGATAAGTGGGTCGATCCAAATACCGGTAATAAGTTGTCCACGCAACTTCAGGGTATAACTCAGACCAACATTAATGGATCTGGTGCTAATGGTCAATCCTATAAATATACTCTTGTTGAGGATACGAGGGAGAGTGGATATAGTTACCTCCTTATTCTTTTCAAGATAAACAAAGAAACAGACGACCTTGATGCCAACGATCCTGTAGTCTTTAAGGTTCATAAACCGCACACTGGTCCCGAGCCATTTGTAGCCTCAAAGCAGGGGATTGATTATGCTAATGCCAAGAGAAAAGAAGCAGACAAGAAAATCGAAGAAGACTCGGGGGACACATCTGATAGTGCAACTGGAACCATTGAGGGGTACGATCCCGATAACACGACGGATGTCCCCAGCGACAACCCCGCAGAGGAAGGCACAAAGGGAAAGTTCATGTCCGGCTTTTACCCTCCGGAGGGTTGGACTGGATTTGAAGATTTTTATGCACAACTAAGAGAACATGGCATCAGCCTCCCAAAGTACGGCGAGGACTATAAGTTCGGAACGGAGCATCTTGATGCATGGAACAAACTACAGCAGATATTAAACAAGCCGGAGAGTAGAGATCATAAGTGGACAGATCAACAGGTGCTGATGTCGACCCTTCCGGAATTGTTGTATGTGGCAAATGATTACTTCAAAGAAGATCCAAAGTATTATATCAGGACAACAGATGCAGATGTATCTACCAGTCCAATTCAAAAACTCACAAAAATTAATCCCGAGCAGCTGGCAATGATCTTGGAAGCTACAAATTTGGACTTGGCATCTTTGGTGCCAAAAATACAACTATGGAAAATTTATTACGATGATGCGGGAAACACAACAGATGAAGTGTATATACCTTTTTCATACGACTCTAGAAATCTCATCGAAGATATTTACCACAATAGAGAATCCAGAGGGGATGATGTCGGAATACAAGGCGTAAATCTTGTCTTTGATAACCAAAATCCAGCTACTGCTGAGAAGCTACTAGGGTGTACCATAAGGTTTATGTTCCAAAATGCCGATACTTTGACTAAGGAAAGGGGGGAGAAATTTAAATATGTTGATTTGTTTGCTTGGGAACAAACCGAATCTAGCAGCAATATCGATAGAGATAAATATGATATAGTTATGAAAGTTGGATATGATGTGGATTCGCCCATAACAACGATTTCACGGGAATTAAGGGAAGCCCTACAAACTCAAGAGCAGATGTTTAAGTTGGGATTGACTGGCTATGATTTATCTTTCGAGCCCAATGGTGCCTTGACGGTGAACTGTGAGTACTCTCTTGCGAACATAGGATATTTTTCCGACAACAGAAATGAGGTCTTGGGTGTTATTCCCTTGTTGAACAAATCTGGCGAAGAGAATAACCGAGACAGTGAAAACCCAGCGGCAGAAGATCCCGACGATACTAGGAAAGAAATAGATAAGCTATCCCTTTACAATAGGATAACCACTTATATGGTGCAAAACGATATGATACACACTTATGTGGTTGCTGATTATGCGTTCGACACTTCCAAGGCAAATGGGTCTTCTAATGATTATGCCGAAGACGCAGCCACTGAGGCTGTCAAAGAAGCTACAACCTCATCAATACCAGACACCGACAAGAGAACAATACAATATTTTTATTATGGAGATTTAATTGAAGCTATTATGGCAACAAATTGGGATCTTTTCGAGCAAATGGAGGCGAGAAAATTTGCCTTCGTTCTTGATAACGCCGGCTACCAGTTCTTTAAGGGACGGCAAGTGTCGATTTTTAACATTTCTAAAACACCCGTGGCTATGGAGTCTTACAACGAATGGATGCAACAAAGCATAATTAAGAAAGATATTAAAATATATTCTTTAATGAATTTCCTAAAAAACGCAGTTCGGAATTTTGCGGGAGGAATATTAAGAACGAAATGTCCAGGCAAAGTCGGGTCCGATTATAACTCTGATTTGAATAGGCAGGTCATACAACTCCCAGACGGTTTGAATGACACCGAGGGCTCTTCCGGCACCACCGCGCTCGAAACCGAGGACGGAATTACTTTTTACACAAAAACCTCAGAATCATATCATGAATATTATGTGGTATATGACGAAGAGCTTTACAAAGAAAGAATGTCAGATCTCATGGGAGAGTTCCCGGAAGATGAAAGATATTCGAGAAATCTTGAAGAGGGAATACCTCATTTTTATGTTGGGGCAGATAAGGGGTTGATGAAGAATTTTAGTTTTCAAAAAGCAGATCTCGGAGGTCAGATAGCAATAATAAGAAATTTGGAGACATCAAACGCATTTCAACAACTTTGGTCAATTTTTAATGTTAGTATTGATTTTGTGGGCAACAATCTGATGTCAGTCGGGAAAATGATATATTTGGACCCAACCATAACTGGGCTTGGGTCTCCATTCAAAGAGAATAGTGTATCGAATTTGATGGGTCTGGGTGGCTATTACTTAGTGCAATCTGTGTCGCACAGCTATTATCCTGATTGGAGTACAACCGTTAACGCAACCGTCGTGACTCCTGCGAGCCAGAAGCAATACAAAGATGATCCCCCCGACTACATATATTATTAGGAGATTGCTATGTCATATAAGAAAAACAAAGGAGGTGGATTTAAAGTAAAGGGCGGCGGTACCGGTCCCATGAACTCCTTTTCCTTGGATAATGTGTACGACAAAATGTATCCCAATAGCGTCGCTTCTCACAGCTTCTTTGCTGGCAAAGACATATATTATGGAAGAATAGACGGAAATAACAACACTGTAAATGTTGACGAAGCGCACCTGAAGGAGATAGCCACAAACAATAATTCCTCCGTTCAGTGCTTGAATTTTGTTGCTGATGCTTTTAGTGACATGAGGAAATACATAAAAGTCGATGCAAGGTCAAAAATAGCACAAGATCAGTTTTTGAACAATAAGTGGGATGCAATGCGAGGATGGTCTTCTCCTCATATTTTTTATGATGAAAAGATGGATGAACTCTATAAGATTTTTGTAAATGGAAGTTTGTCGTATAGGAAAAACGAAGAAAAGATATCGAATATAGATGATTTTATTAAAGTTTTTTTTAATGATTTTTACCCAAGCATCGCACGAAAAATCCCGATAACGAAAAGCGGATTAATAATGTCAAAATATTTCAATCCAACTTCGACAGGCTTGTGTATAGAGACTTCAAAAGAAGATTTTACAAGAAATTTTTCAAAGATCAGCAAATATATACAAAGTCCAAATTTTGAGTTTTATGCTTTGGCAGCAGCAAAATACGGGTTCTTAATCGACAGAAATGCGCCTTTCCGCCTTGTGGCAAACTTAAACTCACCTGCCATGCAAAAATACATGTCAACATACAATGTAACAATAGACAATCTTTTTGATAAGTGCTATTTCAAAACATACATGTATGATATAGAAAATTTAAAAATTTATATTAAGCAAATGTATTCCGCATTTACATCCATTTCTCCGATTGTTATAAGGGAAAGTACCACTTTTGAAAATTCAAATTGCGAATCATATGGTCAGTCAAGCTTCGTTGCCTCCCCACGGGAAAAAATAAACGACCAAAGGTATGACGAGGAATATAATCAATTGTTCTGGTTGAAAATGTATTATAGAATAAAATTAAAAGAAACAGAAACCAACATCTCAGAGTCTCTTTTGACGAGAGAGTCTCTAAAGGTGGAACAAGTGTACAATTCGCTTGACTTTGATTCGACTTTGGATTATATTAATGACAAGATAAAGTCTCAAATACCGTGGGTATAATTTGTTATTTCAAGCATTAGATGATAAAGAGTATTGCGTTGGCGTTTACCTAGATGGGAAGATGTTTTATGACCGCATTCCTGCAAATTTAACTAAAACTTGGTCATTTTCGTCTTTTTTGGGGGATAAAGATGTGGAATACGCCGAGATCTATGCCAAGGGAAGGTCCCTAAAGGAAGCTTGTCCGCCCCAACATCAAGAAGAGCTTGACTTGGCTTGGAAAAAGATGCAGGCATTCTACAAGTCTTTTGCAATTGCTAAGATTGATCTAAATCAGAACTGCTTCTTTGACCTCCTACCAGAGCAATTTGTAAAGGATTTCTGTGAGGTAAAGAACAAAATCACACAGCATGTGTTTGATACATATCAAAGACCAGACAACTACGAACTACAGCAGAAAATCGTATCTATCACCACAGAAATATCTAACCAAAGATTAAATGTAAACCTAAAGCCACTCAAGGAATCTTACGAGAATCCAAGAGCAAGGGAGCTTTTTAAAAAGCTAAAGGCAGCATCACCATATGTCAACTACAATCCCTTTGGAACCAAGACTGGCAGATTAACTACAAAAAGAAATTCATTCCCTATACTTACCATGGACAAAAGGTTTCGTAATATACTTCAGCCAAACAACGATATGTTTGTTGAACTAGATTACAATGCGGCGGAACTAAGGGTGTTGATAGGCTTGCTTGGCATGTCACAGCCAGATGAAGATATCCATGACTGGAACATCAGAAATTTGTACGAAGGTAGCATTGGTAGAGAGCAGGCAAAGAAGAATATTTTTTCATGGCTTTACAATCCTAATTCCAAGGACAAAGCCTTAGACAAGCACTATGATAGAAAGAAAGTGATGAATGAATATTGGGATGGCAAGTCTGTAAAAAACTATTACAAAAGAGAAATAGAAAGCGATGAGTACCATTCACTAAACTATATCATCCAAAGTACATGTAGTGATTTAATTATGGACAGGGCTTTCTTAATAAAGGAAGCGTTGCAAGGCTTAAAATCAAGCATTGCGTTTATTATTCACGACAGTGTTGTTTTAGACCTTGACAAGGGGGACATAAGTATGATAAACATGTTGGTCAAAGAGTTCTCAAAGACACCATTTGGAGTATTTAAAGTAAATGTTTCAGCAGGAAAGAACTTTGGAGAAATGAAAGAGTTATGTATACAATAGTAGGACTAGGCTCGGTAGGGCACAACATTGTAAATAAGTTTTTGCAGTACCCGCAGTACAATGGGTACACCATTGATTGGGAACTACCAGAGGACATTGGCAATTCTAGGTTTATTGAACTAGACGAGCGCGACCATCCAGAAAAATATGAAGAGGCTGTACCGGATCTATCTAGGAGATTTAACAACATTGAAGGTGAAGCTCTGTTTGTTTTGTCTGGAGCGTCAATTATTTCCGGCGCTGCACTTAGAATCTTAGAATATCTTCACAAGAAGACGAAAGTTAGTATCCTATATATCAGACCAGACATGGATTCGTTGTCTGAGTTGAGAACCTTACAAGAACGAACTTGCTTCAAGGTACTGCAAGAGTACACCCGATCTGGCGTTTTTCAGAATATGTATGTTGCTGACAACGCTTTGTTGGATAAAATCATTGACGGTGCTCCAATCATGGGCTATTATGATTTCTTAAATGAAGTTTTGGTATCCACCATCCACATGGTTAATGTGTTTAAGAACCAAAAGAAAATCATCGGAACTTTCTCTAAGTCAAACGAAACTTCCAGAATTGCAACCTTTGGCATTCTAAACCCCGACACAGGAGAAGAAAACCCGTTTTTTGGCTTGGATAGTCTAAAGGAAAAGTCATATTACTATGCAATCCCCGAGGAACAATTGAAGACTGACAAGAAACTTTTGAACAATATAAAAGAACAAATATTAGAAAAGCCACAAGTGGAAGATGTAAATGTATCTTATGGTGTCTTCCCCACCAATTACGAGCAGAAATACGCTTATTTCGTCGCAAGAAGCAATCAGATACAATAATAAAAAAAGTGTTGACAAATAAAAAATGATGCCCTACAATAGAGGCATAACTTTGATAAAGGAGAACTAATGGGAATTGATCTTAAAAAAATGAAAGCAAAGTTGGCAGCCGCCCAAGGGAATGGTAAAGGCGGCAAATCTGACTTTTGGAAAATTACAGAGGGGGAACATACAGTTCGCATTCTTCCCTCTGAAGATGGAGATCCTTTCAAGGAATTTCATTTTCACTATAATGTTGGCAAGCAGAATGGATTTCTTTGCCCCAAGAGAAATTTCGGAGAAGATTGCCCTGTGTGCGACTTTGCTACAAAGTTGTTCAATCAGGGAGATACAGAGAGCATCAATATGGCGAAGAAATTCTTTGCACGGCAACGGTTCTTTTCTCCGGTGATGGTGCGGGGAGAGGAAAAGGAGGGCGTCCGCGTTTGGGGATACAGCAAGACAGTCTATCAGGAACTCCTGAGCCTTGTCTTGAATCCCGACTTTGGAGATATTACAGATGCTGAAGATGGGGTCGACCTTGTTTTGAAATATGCTAAAGACCCCGGTCAACTCTATCCGCGCACTTCTGTGACTCCCCGCCGCAAGTCGTCACCTCTATGCGAAACTGATGACGCTGACTGTCAAGAATTGATCGACAATGTTCCAGATTTCGATACTCTTTTTGAGAGAAAAACCACAGAAGATGTAGCGGCTATTTTGGATGAAGCGATGAATTCTGACTTAGATGCAGAGGAAAATTCCAAAGAGACTAGTAAGTATAGCGCCCCATCAAATGATGTCGAAGCGGCACTTCAAGAGCTTGTTGGATAATTGTGGAGGGGGGCATCGCGCCCCCCCCCTTCTTTTTAAGGAGATACTATGGCAAAAACAGGAAAGCTGT
>CETC01042754.1_pt1 | contig 28628 bp, 41 predicted proteins | sample 326911 | NCBI WGS metagenome assembly CETC01 (sample SAMEA2622694, study PRJEB7988) | marine metagenome | isolation source: saline water (ENVO:00002010), including | reverse complement strand
TTCGTTCCTACAAATCTATTAGCGTCTACACGACTAGCCCATGTTGTTGGTAGAGTTCCTGATGTAAAATTAGTTCCTGAATCAAATGCCCAAGATATCATTATTGACCTTGCGTTTGTATTAGCTAAAGCACCTGATGTATCAGCAGGGAAATTACATACATGTTTTTCCCATGTATTTGCTGATGAGATAGTAACTAATTTAGCAACATGTCTGTCATTTGTTCTATCCCATAATTCAACAACATAATTACCTGTTTTATTTGATTTTATATAATAGCAAAGTGTAGACGTTCTTGCTGTTGCAGTGCCTTTTTCCATAATTTGTAAATTTTGTCCTTCTGTTTGCATAGATAAATAAAAATTATCTCCTGCTGAAGGACTTGCGTCAGCTGTAGTACAGTCTATTTTTAAACTATTACCAAAGCCATTACCAGGATTATCTGTAGATTGAGTAAATGACCATGTGCCAAGATTAACCATGTTAATAAAAAATCTATCTATGTTTATATATTGACCTGCTGTAATTCCTGTTTGGTCTCCTCTTTGTGCAATCCTCATATCACCATTAATTACAATCGGCGTTGGGTTTCTGTTTAACAATGCACCCTGACTTACACCTGTATTTACAATATGTGCTACATCAGTGTTACCTACTTTAATATCTATTTGGTCGTCAGTATCAGACGTAATGCTAGAGTCTCCGTCAAGGTCAAGTATTAATTCTTTACCATTCATATCTAAACTAGTTGATACAGTTAGACCACCACCGTCTGCGATAGATAAAGCGTCATCTCCGTCAGTAAATTCTATTAAAGCAGTTCTAACAGAATCAGATTTAAAATACTCTACTGTGTCATTTGCTTGGTCTAATTCTAAAATTTCAATATTTGCATCATTGTCTTCATTTCTAATATTTAACTTGTTATTAGTTGTGTCTACCCATAATTGATTTGCATAGGTTGTTGACGGCACTGATGTACCTGAATTTGTGCTTCCTAGTGCTTTTAATGCATTATTTAAATCTGTCCTTGTAGCAGGAAATAATTGATTGGCAATATCTAAATCGTGTTGTGACAATATCTACTCCATAAATTTATTTAAGTATATCATGCAGATTCAACATATCCATAACCTTTTGCTACATAGTCAAATTCTCTGCTAACAATACTTCCACCTGAATTTTTAAATTTGATTGTAAATCCTGTCGCAGATTTAGATGTAAGCTCATAAAAATCACCTGTTTGTAAACTTTGTGCTGAAATACCTAAACCTTGTAGTTCTTTAAATGCAGGACTAAAGCTAATTACTTTGCCACTACTACTTGTGCCTGAAGTTACATTATCTTCTGCTCTTACGCTATCAGGCATGTCAACACTTGCAGACAATTCATAGATAGCAGGTGTTACTGTATCTGTGTCACACTCTAATTTAACTCTTAATTTAATATGACTTGCTTTATAGTCACCGACAATATAATTTCTAAATTCAGTATATGTAACACCATCTACAGATGTTGCAATAAGTAATTGTACGTTAATATCATTATGCTCAGTATAATTGCCTTCAAAATTACCTGTTTGACTATCAAATAATCCTAATGTTGAATCAAATAATGCATCTGATGAATTAAATCTATTGAATTTACATGTGAATAAAACTCTACTGTTAAATATACCACCTAAATCGAATATAGGAAAATCGTAAAATCCTTCATTATTAAATGTTGTAGTTCCCCCTGAATCAAATAGTCCTGTCATATCATCAAAATTTCCTGTTGCATCATCAAAAATAATTCCTTCTATTAGTTGAAGAAAATTAGTGCTACTTCTATTTACTATCTCTAAATCGCTAATTGTACCTTCTGAAAAATTTGGTGATTGTGTTGATGTTATTACAGCGTTAAAATTTCTACTTATTGCATTTTTAATAATTACAGTTTTTGCAGAATTTTCACTTTCAAATCCTAAAACATCGATTGCTTTTATCATATATGTTCCAGTTTGAGCAGGTAAAACTATAGTGTTAGCAGGTTTTCCAATTTTTTCTGCTACAATTAAACCTTCTTCAAATTTTTGATTTGTTGTTAATGGATTATGTCTAATAATATAATGTGATAAATCTAAGTCTGTTACTGGTGTCCAACTTAAATGCACTACATCTCCAACAACATTACTAGCAAAATTTGTTACATCACTCGGTGGTGCTGTTTTTCCAAGCACTTCATGTGTTCTTGTTACAAAATCGCTATGTACATTAAAACCATTTATAGTTCTAGCACGAATATTATAAATAGAACCGTCTTCTGCATTTACCAACTCAAATATGTTTCCTTTACTTCTGCCAAGAGTTATAAACTCACTACCTGCTTCATTTGTGTTTTGTGCTTCAACCTCGAATTCATTTGTACTACCAAAACCTGAAGTTACTGTAACTTGTAGAACAGTTATTGGTGTTTCTGCATAAACTCTTAAAGTATCAGTAACAACTATTGATGGTGGAGATACATCTTGTGCTGAAGGCAAATTTGTATTATCTAAAATAAAATTATTTTCTTCAGCATTCCAGTCGTAAACATCAGAAGATGTTTCATTTAACAATATTTTTATACCTAATATTTCATCTTGTACAAAAGACCACTCTGCGACTTCAAATACTTTGTTTGTAAAACCAAGTCTTGAATTTGTTATGTTAACTGTATCACCAACTTCTAATCTAAAACCAGTCATTTTAATTTGAGCTGATAAAACTATTTGTTGTCTATTTTTAAATAAAGCTATTTTTGCGAGTCTTTGTGCTGTAACACTAGAAATAGTAAAAGGTAAGTCTATATCAGCAAATATTAGTTCTCCATCTGCGTTACTAAATGTTGTACTTGTGACCATTGGAAAATCTGACGGTTGCCAATTTGTTTCTTCAGAAGTAAAAACGCCTTTAACAGTATTAAATAAATCTTTCCTAGATTTTTTAGACTCTAGTGCTATATTAGAAATAAAATCATCATCAGTCAAAGTTATTGATGGAGATGTAAACTGCCCACCTTTTAAAATAAATTTACCATTTGAATGAGATAAAATTCCTGCACAACTTGATAATAAATTTTCTAAAATCTCACTATGAGAAATATTATTATAAATAATACCATTACATGTGTATCTTTTTTCTGTGCCACCTGCTGATAAATTAACATTTTCATCACATAAATCTGCCATTGTTGTGAACGAAGTTGTATCTAACGCTGATGTGCTTTCACTTAAACCTAGTTTTGTGTCTGTTAAATAATCATAAATGCACAATGCAGGATTAGTTGAAAATGCAGTGCTACCAGTTCTAAAATCTAATATTTTTTTGCCTGATATTTCTGCACTGACATTGGGAATTCCGTTTGGAAACATGTCTGCATCATATTCCATACTCACATAAATGTAAGCAATTCCACTTAATCTATGACTTGTAGTCCATTTAGATGATTCTTCAACTAAATCTGCATCTGCTAATTGTGTGTCCTCTCCTTTATGTAATTTTATTTCAACCTTACCTGAATTTTGTCGATTAGTTCTTATTGTTTGACTTTTAGCATATTTTGATGGAGATGATATATTGAATCTTGAAAAACCATTAGCATCTGTTCCATTTGGTGAAATTGTCGTTAATGTTAATTCTTCATCATCAAAATATATTTTGTCAAAACTTTCAATTTCATGTGATGCTATTTGTACAATTAAATGCAACATTTGATTATTAGATGTTGTGTCAATAAAAAGTATGTTGCCTGATTTTTTTGTTTTGCCATAGACAGTTTCTCTAGTTACGATTGGTTGTTTAACCATCTGACTTCTATTTTTTGCTTGTTCAGCAAAAGCACTAGAACCTAGTCCTGATTGTTTAGGTTTAGGTGCTAATGCCATTGCTCCTGCTATCATACTTGCACCAATAGCTACAGCTCCCCATTTTACAGTTAAGGCAGTTCCTACTATCTTAATTCCTGAACCTAAAACTGCTGACCCTGCTATACTTAAAAGTGCAGGTACTACTGCTCCCATTTTTTCTTAAACCTTTTTGTTAATGAATGACCAACTCTATAGCAATTAGAATTAATATCTAATTTTAAATAATTTATTTTTTTGCCTACACCACATAATTCGGTAAAATAATTATTTGTCCATTGAACCATTTTTTTTGTATCAACAGTAGACAACAAATCTACCAACCATATCCTTTCCCCACAATTCCATTCATCAATTTTTAAATTTTTTTTATAATTTAGTTCGTTAACTTTATCTAAAAAACACCAACTTACAAATGCTGTTGTTTCGTTTTCTCTATAAAATATTTTACATTGATTAGCATTAAATGGAGCTAGTAAATAATTAAATAATTCTTGTCTACTTTTATTTTTATATTTATCAAATTTTAAATAAAAACTAATGACATCACTTATGTTTTTAAATCTTTTTTCAATTAAATTCATATTATTGAACCACCACCCCAATTAATACTTTTATCTTGTATTGACTCAACAAATTCAAGTCCTTTATCATTAGGAAAAAAATTTTTTTGGTCTTGGTCTGTATATCTTCTGTTGTTTGCCTTTTCAAGAATTATAAGTTTATTTTCAACATTTACTGCAACTTGTGCTGTGTTATCACTTTCTATAATAGACATTGTATCTATAAAACCCTCAAATGTTTGATACGGTGTATCTACAATTACAGTTTCATTACTTGTTGTAGTTAAAACGCCAAAAAATATTTTTACAATTTTGCCTTGACTGTCTTCTGTGAGTGCTGATTGAATTATACTGCTATCTAGTCCTGATAATCCAATTTTTACACCATTTGCTCTTATATCAGCAGATTCTTCTATATCAGTTATAGAAAGTAAATTTCCTGATGGAAAGTATTCAACACTTCCAAATGTGATTGTGTTATAACCTGTCCAAATATTAAGTGGAGTTGTAAAACCAATAGATACTGCTAGAAATGGTTCTATTTGAGAACTATTAAGCTGTGCTAAAAAGTCTGTGCCAATAGAACGAGTCATAATTTATTTTTTCTTTGTTACTTTTTTTGCAATTTTTTTAGTTTTTTTTGTTATTTTTTTAGAAACTTTTTTTGCAGTTTTAGTTACTTTTTTAGAAACTTTTTTTGCAGTTTTAGTTACTTTTTTTTCTTTAGGTGCATCAATTTTTACTTCCATTGCAAACCCTGAATCAACAAGATTTTTAGCCATTTCCATTTGCCACTTAGCGTTACATTCTACTACTTCATCTTTTTTGTATAACTTAGTTTGATTGCCACTAGAATTTGCTGATGCAACTATTTCTGATGTTATTTTTATATGCATATTAATCACTCCTATATTAGTTATGGTAGGCAGGAACAAAAAAAGCAAACCCTGCCTACCTTGGCTAGATAACTAGCCTATTTAAGCGTCTGTTGAATCAATAGGATTTCCTAAGATTCCTTGAACGCTAATAGGCGTACCATTAGAATGGCTACCCGTAGCATCGATTTTTACACGAGCATATCTTTTATTTCCTATATACCCTATTTGACTAGTTTGGGGCGTTTCACCATTAGCATCAAGTGTTAAAAAGATACCACTTGAATCAACACTACCTTCTGTAACATCTGTTGAAGATGTTACTGCTGTAAATGTTGAATCATCATCAGAATGTTCAAGAATGAAATCAAACTTTACACTTCCTGATAATGTATCTCCTTCAATACCACTATTGACTACGAACATTAAAGACATAAAACCCTGACGGTCGACACTCGTACCATTAGTATCAGCCGTAAAAACTTTAGCGTCTTGACATGTAACGGCTTTCGTTCTATTTGAAATATCTCTCATTACTTATCTCCTATGCACTAATGTTTTGTAATTGAATTGCTTCTGCTAGTACAACTGTACCACCAAAGCGTTTTCTAGCTAAATATTTAATATTACCACTAGAAGCCTGTGAGTAAGGGTCTCTCATAATTGAAAGATTTACTCTATCAACAATTGTATATGCTCTTGAAAAATCTCCAAAAGCAATAGGTTTTGTACCTGCACCTACATTAGGCATATCTGTCGCTAATGTGTACTGATAACCTAAAATTGTTGAAGGTGAGCCACCGACAAGTGTCATTCCTTGATGGAATATTTTTTGTCCTGCTGTATCTTCTAATTGAAGTATATCTGCAAATGTTGCTCTGTTCATAACAAATCTTGCATTTGCTAGATATTCAGGTTTGATTGCTAAATGAAGCTCAATCAATCCATTAGCAGTCAATGCTGTTCCATTTCCTGAATTTGTAGAACTAACTCCTGCTGTGCTGTCAGTAAAACCTAAAGCTTCACCAACACCATTTCCTGATACAAATTTAGTGCCTTCAAGTTTAGCGAATTGTGTTGCAAATTCACTACCCATTTCTGACTCTAAATCAAAAGCTGAATCTTCAAGCATAGCTTGTGAGATATGTACTTCTGCAAAACATTCGTGAGCATCAATCGACATCATTCCTGTTGTATATCCAGTAGTCTCACTTCTTGTTCCTTGCTCAGAAACCATTTGAGCTGAAAATTGACCAGTTCTCTTTGGAATCTCAATACCCCTTCTTGTGGTACTTCTAACTCTAGCAATATCACGAATTGGTGATATTTCTGTAACTGACTTTATAATTTCTTCTACATATTCTGTAGGAGCATAAAATCCCCCAAGAGTATCATCTGACTCATATAAAGCTTTTCTTTCCTCAGGCTCTATTTCACCTTTTACAAGATAGTTATGAAAAGCTTTCACTTTCATATCAACTTCTTTTGATTGTGAAGTGTTTGGTCTTGCAATTACTGTTTCGAGACTTTCTATTTTTTGCTGTGCTTCATCAAGATTTTTTTGTTGAATTTCGTACTGTTGTTTAATTTCTGCTAAAGAAGCAATATCATCAGTCATTTTGTCAACTTTTTCCTGTAATAAAGGGTCAGCATGTCCTTTTTTTTCAATTTGCTCTAAACGGTTTTTGTTCTCTACTTTGAAATCTTCAAACTTTGAACCTAATTCATCTAAAACTGTTTTGATTTCTTCTGACATAATTGTCCTCATCTTAGTTAAGTTTATTAATTAAATGCTTAATACCATCGACAACTTCACATTGTTCTTTATTAAAAGACTTATGTAGTATACTCGCACTTCTCTTAGCAACAGAATTAGACATACCTACATCACATAGATAATTTTCTAATTCTCTCACATTCATTTCCTCAAATTTTACTTTCGTAATTTTTGCTCTAGGATTCATTGGAAATGTAACCATTGAAACTTCCATTAAATCCACTTCGTTGATTACTCTTTTTTTTCTTTTATCATCATATTTATATCCATCAGGTGATAATTTATATCCAATAGACATTGAGTCTAAAGCTCCCATTTTCATAAACTCATAAACTTCTTTACCCCTTTGAGTACCCATTGCCAATCTACCTTTTATCTTTAATCCTTTATTATCTTCTTCTAATGAATCAACAACTCCAATAGGTTCATCGGTTTTGTGCTGATATAACAATTTTATACTTTTTGGTTTTTTGCTTTTTATAGAATTAGTAAAAGCTCCCTGTTTAATAACATCATTGCCTAAATCTTTGTTACCAAATATTGAAGCATAACCTTCAAAAGAACCATCTTCTTCCGTTTCTATTTCTTTATATTCGCATTCTAAATCTAAAACATTATTAAGATTATTATCCATATCACACACCCTGATTAATTAATATGATAATTGTAACAATAAAACATTACTAATAACAATAAAAAAAGAGCAGAACTAAGTCTGCTCTCTTATGGGAGTAACTACTGTTATTTTCTAAGAGTAGTTATTGTTCTGTAGTGATACTTCTGAATGTTGTGACCACCTGCATCGATTGTTCTTAAATCAACGATACCTTTGTCACATTTAAACTGACCTTCTAAGATACCATTGTCATATATGCTAACAACATTGTGTATTTGACCACCTTTTTTTGTGACAGAATTAATAAGATTTGTTTTTTTAGCATTTCTGTTTTTTGCAATCAAATCTTCAAATGCTTGAATATCAAATGGTCTTTTTGATACTGACCAACCTGCTACTCTGCCATCTTGTGAATCTGCAATCTTTCTGTAATGCCAATAGTCTCTGTCATTTAGTCTTTCAGATACATCAAAAATTTTGTTCCATTTAGCTCGTTGTTCAACTAGATATGCATGAAGATTTTTGTAGTATTCTCTAGTTTTAGTTTCCCAATTATCTAAGAAATCATCGATATTAGCTTCAGCATTAAGGTTGATAGAATGTGTCATATTTGTTTCTCCTTTATTTAACATGTGTCTAATATAACATACTTTAAGTATGCAATGCAACTATTTAGATAAAAAAGCACAAAAAATTGACTATTTTTGCTTAATTGTGAAAGGATTCTTGAAGTTGTACTTTTTGGCTAGTAAATCATGGGCATATAGGGATGCTTGGGCATTGGAGAACCCTTTTTTGATGCCTTCATCGTAAAACTTACCATAATCCTCGTTTTTTGCCTTGCCTTGTAGGTTTTTAGACATATAATCATGATAATATGAGTAAAATGACCTTTCAAGAAGCATTAGATGAAATGTTTGAAATAATCAATATAGAAGATTTGACTATAGATGATTATGATAGATTTATGTCTATACCTATACTCGATAGCTACACAACTGACCAAAAAAGACAAATGTCTTGGATGAGAGAATCAATGAATATACTGTCAGGAGATATTATAGCTAGAACAGGAAGAAACGATTTTGTCAGATACGACTAAGTATTTCTTTCTCATAATACTCTAACCATACAGGACTTACTTTATTTTTTATTCCTAGTTGATATAACGAGAAATTTTCTGCGAACCATTCTTGTGAGTTACTCGTTGAATATCTTGTAGGAAACATTTTTGTTATTCCTTGCTCTCTCAAAAGTTTATTATCTTGTCTAACAGCTTTGTTAAAGAAAACTTTTAATGAATCTTCGATGTTACCATCTCCAGTAAGTGCTTTAGTTTGTTGATGTATGTGATGACCCATCTCATGATAAATTGTAGACCTTTTGTCATCTAATAATAAATCTCTTACTTGTTCTTTCGACAAGTTTTTTCGTGAAGTAACTCCTGCCTTGCCATATACATAACCTTCTGATGTAAACCACATATTTTCAGCATATGAACCAATATCCTGTCTTTTCTTAAGTTCTATATAATCATATCTTGATTTTAATTTTGTTTTGCCGACCATAAAATCACTTTTCTCTCTATCTTTCTGACCGATAGTCTTTTGCTTTATATATTTAGCGTTGAAATATAAAATACCATCTCCCATCATAGCTAATGCCCTACTTCGACCAACACTCTGTGTTCCTTGTAATCTTGGTATTTTATGCTTCTGTGCAATTTCATTTGCTTCTTTAAGCAAAACTGTTACATCTGTCAATTCTTCTTCATTCCAATCATCAAAATATGACTTGCCTTTATTGATGTCACCACGATATCTTGACTTCAAATATTTATCATCTAATCCACCTGTGGATAGCTTCGTTATCTCATCTTTCAACTCTCTCTTAGATTTTGTTACAACTACAGCAGACCCTTTGATTGGGTTTGCTAATGATGTTGCATTCATTTCTTTTATTGGTGGTTCAGGTATTTCTTCTATTATTGGTGGTCTACGAGATGCATCATCTGTTATGTCATCAGCATCGTAATACAAAACAAAACATCTACAGTTGATTGTATTCGTTGCACCACCATTAGCATCTCCTGCATATTGGAGTTGTTTTTCTACAATAGCACCACCTGCAACAGGTGTTAGGATTCTAAATGGCTCATCAATGCCAACTTGCACACCATTCATGCTTACATGCCATGACCTTGCTCGTTCATCCATTGCACTAGCCCATTCCTTGACAGGTTTTTTGAGACCCAATCGTTTAGCAACACTTTGATTACCATAGTTCATAGCTTGATGTGTCTCTGTCCTTGCTATGAGAGTAGCCCTCTTAGCACTAAATCCTGTCGATTTTTTGATGTTTTTAGATATCTGTGGGTTAGACAACCCTGTATCTAAACCTAGTGTAATCTGAGCTTGTATTGCTTTTCTTGTGGTCTCTGTAATGTTTGTTACATTTCGAGCTGTTTGTGTATTTGTATAATCTAAAATAACAGAGTCTATGTTATCAGATTTTTTAACAATTCTTGTTCTTTCTAGTCTGTTTCCTGTTGTTATTATGACCTGTCTAGCATTGTCGCTTAATATTGTAAACATATCTAAATAATAATCATCGTAATATTCCGATGGAACTTGACCAATATTATTGTAAAGATTCTCTGCTAAATCAGCATACTCTCTAAAATGTTTTCTTATTCTTTTTCTTACATTGTTACTCAGGTTTATAAAAAGTCTTAGCTGTTCTTTGTATTCTTTTCTTTTGTTAAGTCTTATCTTAGCCATTGATTAACCTTAATGTTTCTTCTAACAATTCTTGTTGTGTTCCAAAATTATCAGTAAACCATTTAGGATTTAAATGATAAGATTCGTTTGATGTGCGATGATGATATGGGCAAAGTGGTATTGTTTTGAAATGGTCTCTACGTTCTCCCATTTTTCTAATATGGTGTATCTCAGCAGGAGTATCTTCATAGCCTAATTTAATACAAATAACACAACCTAATTCAGCTACTTTACGAAGATACTCCCTTTCTTTTTTGTTCATATCTCATTGTATCAATCTTTGGTAGATAATGGATGTCCTGATGGTAACAAGTCTAAATCAAACTTTCCACCTCTGAACTTCCCTGTTCTAACTGCAACTAAAAAAGCATTAACTCTTGCATATGCCCATCTGTCTTCACCACCTGATGCCCTAACACTAGGTCTTACTGAACTTGGATTAGTTCTATATGCACCAACTCCTCTACGAAAAACAGCTCCTAACATTCTTACAGTTACCCTTTTACCTTTTTGGTCTCCATATTTTTCATTGTGCTTGTCAACTTTTCCTTGTAAACCTTTTTTTACAGCAGGACTAAGTGGTGCTTTAGTTTCTTCTTCTTCATCATTACCATAGACTTTTATATCAATACATGCTTGTTCTATGTATTCAAAATCATCTGACTTTTCTCTTTCATTCATAATTTGATTTCTTTTGCCTTTAGACCATGAAAAACCTGCATCACCACCCCATAATGCCCAAGCTATTCTTCCTGCTGACGGATAACCGTCCTCACCTCTGTCAAAACCTTCTGCTTGTTTATCTACTTCATGCCTAGAAAAAAATGAGTACATTCTTAAAACTGTGTTTGGAGATAATTTTTCTTTTTTAACTAACTGATTTGCTCTAGCGACTCCAACTGCTGTGCCACCCCTTTTAAACTCTTTTCTCCAATCTAACCCCCTTCTTGCTTCTTCTGCCATTGAATCTGTTGGTACTAAATCTAAATCGCTTATTGCTTTGTTTGTCTGCATGACTCTTTCATAATCTGCATGATTTCGACATGGCATATAAACTGTTCTGCCTTCTTGTTCGTGAGTATGAGTTCCTACACAACCTATTTCGTCTGCTCTTTCAAGTGCTTCTTCTTCTGTGGTGAATGTGTCATACCCTACTTCTTCTTTTGTTCCATAAATACTTTGATATGCTTTATCTGCATCATTTGGACTTATAGGTTCTTCTTGGTCTGATTCTGTAGTTTCACCTATTGGAAATAAATTTGAAGGTATATATAAATCATCTGCACCATCTATTCTTTGTAAACCCAATCTTTCTCTTGCTTCATTTCTTGTTATGATTCCTGAATTTACTCCTTGCACAACATTTTCATAAATTTGTTTCCGTTTTTCTCCCATTGCAGGGATAGAATCTAAATCATATCTCACTGATATGTTTCCATTGTAAAGTGGTGATAAATATTCATTTAAATCAGACTCTACTCTTTTTAAAAGTGGTATTACTGTTTCTTCGTAAAGTGCTAATTTAGCTGTTGCCATGTTGCTATATGTTTGAGAATCGGGAATGCCTATCAATTGTGCAGGTACACCAAAACATACAGCAATTTGTCTTGCTGATAAATTCATCAATTCTAAAAAGTCCATATCTTTAGGATTTAAACCAAGTTGTGTATATGAAAAATTGCCTTCTAATAGCATTGGTCTTCCTGTGTTTGCAGTTCCCATAAACCTAAATTCTAAATCTTCTAGTAATCTTGCTCTTTGCTCATCTGTAAGTTGAGTTGACATCCCTGTCTCATCTGTTGGTTCAAATTTAAGCATACCACTTGGTGTACAACCATTTTTTAATAAAGCAACATTGTGTAACCCTGCCATGTTATGTTGGTCAATATTGTAAGCTGTAGCCATGATTGGTGATAATCCATAAAAATCGTCTAGTGGATTCCATAATTTAATATGTTTTATTTGGCTATTTCCTGTTGTTTGGTCTACTGGATAAACATTAACTGTTTTACCACCTATAACATAATTATAACTTTCAGGAATAGCTGTATTGCTTGGTTTTATTTCTATTCTGTCAGGTCTTAATAAATACAATTCTCTTGGAGGTGTAGAATTTTCTGTATCTCTTAGCATGTATGTATTTCCAGAAATGAGCAAAAAGGAATACAAAGAAGCAAAATATTCTACACCTGACTGTGAAGGGTTCGGTCTACTCAAAAGCGAAACTAATTCATGATTATCGAGTTTTATATCATCATCATATACACATAAATCCACAGATGATGCTGAATTAGCTATCAATTGAATGCATCTATGAACTATTGAATTATCTTGATATCCTTCTTTTGCATAGTCTTTGTATTTTCTATCTTTATTTGTATCATAGCCACCAAGTTTGTTAATAACTATTCTTGGTGCTTCTTTTTTTTCTTTTGGCTCACTTTTAAAAAATTTATCGAATAATCCCATTTAACTAATCCTAAATACTGCCTTTCCTGAACTTTGTAATGATGTTATCGCCCATACCAATGCATCAACTCTGTCGTCATGTTGTGATTTTACATTATTTCCTGTGAATTGACACATTTGTTCTTCTAAATTCTTGAAATATCCAACATGGTGAATTTTGTTTTGCTCGTATAATGCAGAGATAGGTTCTGCTCTAATTGTTTTACCTCGTGTTGCACGAACACTTGTATAAGGAACTGTTTCATCTTGTGTTCGCAAAAGTCTTTCAATCAAATCTCCACCATTATTAACTTCTGCTACTATCCTATCGCATTCATATCCATTGTACAATTCAATCGCTTTTTTTACCCAAATATCAGGCGATGTAGTTTGTGATGCATCATGCAAAATGTAGAAGTGATTGTTTGCATCTCTACCTGCAACAATGATACCTGTCTCATCAGAATGTTCTGTTGCTGTTACAGCAGGGTCTATTGCTACAACGATTCTTTGTAGCTCAGGAGCTTCTTTTACTCTTGCATCTTCAATTAATCCTGAATTGAATAATGCTCCTTCTACATCTTCTAATATCTCTGCATAAAGTTCTTGTCTACCAATCCTTGTGCCTTCATATCTTTCTTTGAGCATGGCAACTGCTGATGGTGCTAAATTGTCAATGTTATCAAAGGTGCTTCCTCTGATGACTTCTGTATCACTTCTTGTTGCAAGTTCTTTAATTAACTTTGTAGGTCTTGGTGTTGTTGTAATAATGCACTTAGGATTCTGTCCTAACCTTAGTGCCATCATAAGGTTGTCAAAAGTCTCTATGTCATATCTCCATGATGCAAGTTCATCACACCATGCTCTATGGAATTGCACACCACGAAGTCTGTCAGGTTCTATTGCAGGGAATCCAATAATCTTACTGCCATTATAGAATGTTATTTCGTTATCAGACTTGTTATATCCTGCACCACCTAATAATTCCCTGTCTATGATGTTTATGAATCCTGAATCACCTGAGAAGATAACTCTTTTTAAATCACCATATGTAGGTGCAATAACACCACACAATACACCACGATTGATTAAGCAGTATTGTATGATATCGTAAGCCCCTGATAATGTCTTTCCGAATCCTCTACCTGCTAATAGTAAATGTATATTGTATTGGTCAGATTCTCGAATAATCTGATTGTCTCTAGCCTTGTGTCGATACCACTCAGTTAAAAGAATCGATGCTATCTTTCTCTGATGGTCTAGTGTCTCGAATTTCTGTAATGAGCTTTCTAAATTTATCATCTTGTTCAGTAATGTTTTCCACTTCTACTATGTTAGTTTCTTTCCAACCTGCTTGTGTTTTCAAGAAAAACATCTGAGCAACTAAAGCATCTCTGCCTATGCCACATGCTGTTTGAAAAAGATTAGTAGCAATCTGTGCTATAGCTTTAGCCTTACCTGATTTAAGTTCTTCATGATAATACTTATACATGGTTGGTTTGCTTAGATTTACTACATAACCTATTTGCTCATGGTTCAATCCAAGACCTGAAAGTCTCTCTATTGTATCTGCTGTCTCTTGATTCTTGTCTACTAGTTTTGGCATACACCTTTTTTATACAGTAAAAATAAAAAAAGAGCAATCATTTCTGACTGCTCTCTTTCCTACAAGTTATATCTTACTCAGGATAAATGTCCATGAGAGTGTCTTCGACTGTCGCCATCCTACATAATGTATCAAACTGTTCATCTGTCAAAGATTCTGCATCAGGGTTATTGGCTCTTTTGTATCTACAACCCCCTACATTTTTACCATGTTTATTATAATCCCAATCATAATCAAGTAATTCATGCCAACCAACGATATCTTCATCGACAGGTTGGATGATATTTGTAATATAAAAGAATATTTGGTCATGGATTTTATTTCTCATTTTGCGACCTAAATCATACATTACTGTTGATTGGTATTGCTCTTTACTTCTATCTATTATTATTTCTGTTGTCATATTATGTTTCTCCTATTTTAATTAATTTTAATAACCCAATGATTCTAGTTTTTTACCTTTCTCGATGTGGTGTTGTGCTAGAACTTCAAGAGCATTGATTTCTTCTTGTGTGTAATCATCAGAATAGTCGTTAGCTTCAAGCTCATACATCTCAGCAGTATTGTATTCAGCTACAACTTTGTCACTAGCATTGATGTATTCAGCATGGTACATATCCCAATAATTAATCTTTTTGTTGTAAAGTATGTTTCTTGCTTTACTTACTGTCATTGTTTTCATTGTTTCTCCTTTATTTACTAGGGTTTCATTACCCTATATAAATATTATTACATACTTTATGTATGTATACAAGTGTTTTTTACATAATATTTAAATCTTCAAAACACTTTGTTGAGTCATTCCACCTAACATAACAGCATCCTATTCTCCCTTGCACTGCATGTTCTCTTATTTTTGCTATCCTAACCTCGGTTTGGTGTCTCTCATAATCTCTAGTTACAATAATCCCTGCATCACATTTATTATTCCAATTTGCACTACCTGAACAATCCATTAAACTAGTCATTTTAAATTTACCCTCAAAGTCTCTTATTTGCTTCGTAGGATGTACTACCATGAATGTAAAAGTATCTGTATCTCTGTTGAATCTTTTTATCTTTGATATCAATACTGAAATATGCTCATCTTCTCTAATCTGCCTATCAGGTGATATTTCATTATAGGGGTCTATTATTAAACCGTCTAATTTTACTTGTTCATGAATTTTTTTTGCTTTATCTAAAATCCAGTCTATACTTGGCAAATCACCTTTTAAATCTAAAAAGTAGAAATGTTCATGAATCCATTCTATTGCTTTTAATACTTCAGTTTCATTTGCTCTTTTTTTAAAAATAATATCAAATGGTTTTTTTACGAATTTCTCGATTAGGCGTTTTAGGTTAACTGCGAGTGAGCTTTCAGGACTAAAAATCATATATTTAAAACCAAGATTCCTAGAAGTTCTTAAAGCTATTTCAAATGTCAAACTTGATTTTCCACTATTAGGACATCCAGTTATTAAATTGAAAGAAGGTTTTAATATTTTGAAATTTTTATCTATAGATTTAAAACCACAACTGTGAGTTGTTTCTGTTTCACCTTTGTATAACGACCATATCTCTTCAGTCAAGTCTTTTGCTTGATAAACACCATCTATTTTTTTCATTCTAACCTGCTAAAAAATTTTTATTTCTGTAATTTTTTCTTGTCATTATGTCTTCTTTATTTATATTTGTATTGTGGGCATCTCCTGCACTACCGATTGCTGTTTTTTGCACTAGTGAAGCATTTGCACTACCGAGTTTATATCTGTTACAATTGTTTATTCTTCCTTTAATTTTTCCAATCTTGATATATCCTTTTTTTTGTAACTCTTTTATGTGAGTTTTAACACTTCTTTCAGAGCAATGGCATAATTTAGCTATATGGTTAATACTTGGATAACATTCATGTTTTTCATCAGCGTAATTAGCTAACATCAACAAAATCAATTTACTAATGCTGTTTTTAGTATCTTGTTTGACTGCCCATGCCATTGAATCGAAAGACATTATTTAATTCCATAAAAATCGTTTGCTGTTACTTTTTTATCGGTCTTAGAATAAATTTTTAACATATTCTCTAATCTAGGTATTTTACTGCCATAGTAATATGTCTCCATTGTAGGGAATGGTATATTACATTTTTCTGCAAATTTAGAAATAGTTAACCCTGAATTTTTTATATAATCGCTTAAGAGCATGAAATTCTCCTTGTTTTTTGTGCATTATTATACCATACAAATTGTAAAAAAAAACATTTACTTTAAGCATGTTATGTGTATAATATTCATGCATAGGAGAAACACTTTATGAAAAAAATACTATATCATGGTACTGATGCTCAATATCTCGACAATATTCTAAAGAATGGCATTGTTCCACGTGGAACATCAAAAGGTAATTGGCAACATGCTGATTTGTACAGTAACCCTAATATGATTTATCTAACAGACTGCTATGCTTTCTATTATTCAGCAATGCAAGTTACAGACAATCAAAAAGATTCTTTAGTCCTAAAGATAGAGGTTGATGTAAGTGACTTATGTTGCGATGAAGATATACTTATGCATGTCAATGATAAAGATAAGAGAGTTGCTTTTGAAAAAATTATAGACACTAATAGAAAACTTAAAATTGTTTCACATGAAACATCAAAGTGGTCTAAGTTTAAAAACAAAGACTCTAAACATCAACATAGATTCTTTTCAAACTACATACACTATTTTAAAAATCATTGGGAATTTTCTTTAGAGCATCTTGGGTGTGTAGGACACATTGGTAAGATTCAGCCACATAAAATCAAAGACTATGTTGTACATGACATGCTTACTTGCTTTTGGTCACATGACAATCAAGTTACTTTAGAAAATCACAAGGTCAAAGGTGATTATCAAAGAGCAGAACTTAAATATCTTTTCGATGAACCAATGGATGAGAGAGATAGAAAAGCAATAAAAGAAAATGAATTTGAACAAGAACAAATTAGGCAACTACGAGATTTAGCAAAACAACAGAAAGAATTAGACCTGAGTAAGTCTGTCTACGAAACTGCTCAAAATTAATATAGGAGAAATATTATGAAACGCAAAATAATTAGACAAGGAGAAACAAATGAGACTAGATATATTTACATTAGAAACTTTGAAAACTAAATTGCTTGAAGAAAAAACGAAGGACAAGTACATGTGGGAAGCACCAATGAATCACATGATTGATTGGACAGACCAAAGGTTGGCAGGAGCAGAAAGCAAAAATGTTTACGAAGAATTGGTAAAAAAAATAATCAAAGAAAAGTGTATGGATGATGACACTCTAAAACAAATCATGAGAGATTTGGATTGGAATGAAGTTGCCATAAACTATGAGTTTAGTAATAACGAAGGAGAAATAAATGGCAATGACTAAGATACAAGAAAAACAAAACAATGAACTTAGATTGGTAAGTGCATTGAGAGAATTTCAAAGTTTAAAACCAAGAGCAAAACAAAGTGGTACTAATAAATATTATAAATCAAAATATTCTACTCTCGAAGATGTGATTGATGTTGTTAATGTAGCTACACAATTTGGTTTATGCTTTTCACAACACCAAGTCAATAAAGATGGTAAAGAATGCATAAGAACCGTAATAAGACATGTGAATGATACAGACATATTAGATTCATATACGCTTATACCATGTAGTGATATGTCTGACGCACAAAAATTTGGGTCAGGACTCACTTATGCAAAAAGATATGGTTTACAAACCCTGTTCGGAATTCCATCAGAAGATGATGATGGTAATGGAGCAGTAGGTAAATCTGATAAAAAAACTATTGACCCTAATGAAATTGGTTCTGATGAGCCACCAAAAAAACAACCTATATTCAAATGAATGGAGACCAAAATGGATGAAAAAGATATAATGGGTACAGTGTACGACAAGATGAAAGATGATGATAAATATTCTGAAGTTGAAGTAAAAATAAAAAATGAAATAGATGGGAGTTTGCATGAGCCGTATGAAGGCACTAGCATTGTTAAAGAAGGTACTTTCAAAGATGGCTGTGTAATGTCTTATTTGCATGAAGGTAAACTCGAAACAAAAGAAGGAACTAACATTATTGTTGTAGAAAAACGGAGTAAAAAGGGTGGCAAATATTACAAAATTTATGCTGATATAGGATTTGTTTTTCAATCACAAGATGACAAAACTTATGACATGAATGGATATATTAATAACACTTTTCAATATAACCACAACATTTATCTCTACAAAAGAAATGGAACATCAGAGAATGGTAATACTTATGACTTTATAGGTGTGAAAGGACATTTAAGAGTTGAAGACGAAACAGAAAAAGATAATAATTAAAGTGTTAGCCATAAAAACTAATACTTTTTTGTTGTTTAGTAACATGATGAAGCAATGTAAATTGTTTCTCCTAGCAGGTAGGTCAAATTTTTTTATATTTTAAAATGTTAACCTTGCTTAAAATTAATCAAAATGGCAACCTACCTGCACTAATATAAACAAGGAGCAAAAAATATGGACAGAACAAAAGGTATCGGTGGCAGTGATGCAAAAAAAATTATTGACGGTGACTGGCAATTGTTATGGGAAGAAAAAACTAAAAGAGTTAAACCTAAAGATTTATCTAATATTCTTGCAGTCCAAATGGGTATTTTAACAGAAAGTTTTAATCTTGAGTGGTTACAAAAATCACTTGTTGATACTGAATATAATTATTCCATAAAAAAGAATATTACTGTAGAACCTATAGAATTTATGATGTCTCACTTAGATGGTTTTATCAAAGAAAAAAACATGGTCGTTGAAGCAAAACATGTAAATGCTCAAAATAATTTAGATGATGTAGCAGATTACTATTATCCACAATTACAACATTATATGATGCATACTAACTCTAATAATGCTTTGTTATCTGTTTTTTTTGGTAATAACAGGCATGAATGGACAATTGTATCATCAGACAAACCATATCAAAAAAAATTATATAATCTTGAAAAAAAATTTTGGAATCATGTAATTACAGACACAATGCCTGATAATTACGAACAAACTGATTTAGAAAAAAATATAATATTAGATGATATGAAAATAATTGATATGTCAGATAACAATCATTTAACTTCGTTAGTAAACAGAATTAAATCATTTCAACCTTGTTTGAAATGGACAAAAAACGCTACAGACGAAATAAAAAATTATATGGAAGATAATTGCAGAAAAGTAATATTAAAGGGTGCTACTGTTGTAAGAAACAAAAAGGGTGTTAAAATACTTAGAATTGCAAATGAATAGTATAACTCCACTACCTAATGATTTTATAAAAAAGCATTGTAAACCTAACTTCGATAAAACACCTGAATATGGTATCAGAACAATGCCAGTTTCTTATATGACAACTGATTTTTTAAAAGATGAAATAAATAATTTAAAAATAGCAGAGAAAGCAAATGTAAGTTCAGGGGAATCAGGTATAAGAAAAGTTATGTTATGGAGAATACCTGTGCATTCTAAAGTAGGCGACTTATTTACTAAATGGACTTTAGAATTAAATAATTCTTTTAACTATAACTTATCTTCAATCCAAGATATACAATATTTAGAATATAAAGTGGGCGATTATTATGATTGGCATTGTGATATTGGTGATGGTCTTGCATCTATGAGAAAAATAAGCATGTCTTTAGTTTTAAATGAAAATGAATATGACGGTGGTGAATTAGAATTTTTTCATGGTGGTCAAACACATGTTATTGCAAATAGAGTTTCAGATGAAATTTCAGGTTCACAAGTTGTAGCATTTACAAGTTTTTATAATCATAGAGTTAGAATTGTTACAAAAGGAATCAGAAAATCAATTGTTGTATGGGTAAATGGAGAGTCGTGGAGATAAGATGCTAAAAAATTTATTTACAAAATCATCTGAAAAAAAAATTAAAGATGAGCTTATCAAAGATGAAATAGATAAATGGTCGGATTCAGCAAAAAAAATGTTAATAAGATTAAATGATACACAAAAAAAATTACAACATGAAATTGATTCAAATAAGATAATTTGGGAAAAAATACTCAAATCAGACAAATGGGATGAAGAATCATTAATGCTTAGTGTTGAATACATAAAAAAAATTAATGAGTTAATTTGTGCTATTGAAAGAATTGAAAATATAAAAATATCAAGAAACAAAAAAACTTAATTTGACATCATACAAAAAGTATGGCACAATAGATTATTAAACAAAAAAAGGATAAATCTATGACAACAAAAAAAATTGAAAAGATACTCAATCAAAAAATAAAACATGAAGATTATGATAAGTTCATAAATTCTGTTTATGCAAAGATGAATAAAGAAAGTGGTCGTGACCCAACATTCAAAGAATGTATCACGATTATCAAAAAACTCTATCGACTTATTATGGGTAAAAAAATAAGAAAGCATATTAAGTTTGTAGAAACGAGTGGTAATCGAAACACATGGATTCGTTATGGTACTTGGTACATCAACAGTGAATGCATTTGTTGGGGTACAATAATTCATAAAGTTGCTCATGCAATCGAATATGCAAAACACCATGTAAGCAGACCACACACTTTACAACAATTTAGAATCGAAAAAGAGTGTGCTGAATATGCTTACAAACATAAATGGCACATGGGAGTTTTAAAAAAAGAAACCAAGCCAAAAGTTATAGTAGACAAAGATGTTCTGATGATTAAAAGACTTGAGAAAAATATATCTTCTTGGGAAACAAAAGTTAAAAGAGCAGAAACTTATATGAAGAAATATAGAAAGCAATTAAAATATTATCAAAAAAAAGTTAATACAAAATAATTAGGAGAAATAATAATGACAGAAATAGATAACATAAAAATAATTAACCATTTAGTTGACAGAATAAACGAATATAAATCAGGTAAGTCTAAAATTACCAAAAAATGTCATGAATCTGATTTAGAAACATTGGAATGGTACAAAAAACAATTAGGGAAAACATTATGAAACATAATTCAGATTTTAGATATGACTTAGAAATAGGCAAATTGCATGAAAAAGAATTTGGCAAACTTGTTACAGATTTATGCACTGGGAAAATAGAAATAAAATCAGAGCAAGATATTTGGTTTGAAACAAAAAATATTTTTGTTGAATATGAATCTAGGGGTAAACCAAGTGGTATTAGCACAACTCAGGCAAATCATTGGGTCGTATCTTTTTATAAAAACAATAATTTATGTTTTACTGTGTCAGTACCAATAAAACAAATGAAAGCAATTACTAAAAAATATTATTTAGCTAAAAGAATTACTTCAGGTGGAGATGATAATACTTCAAAAGGAGTTCTTGTGCCATTGCATGGATTGTTGTATTTTAATTATTTACAAGATGAAAATAACAAAAAAGAAAATTCTTAAAATATATGAAGAAAATGCTGACACTATCAAATGTGTCGTATTTATCTCAATTATTGCTATATTTTGGGATTTAATCATTTAAGACTAATAAATATGCTTTAAAAACGCCCTAAAATGCTTTTTTTGGGGTTTTTAGATAAAATAGGTATCAATGTATACCATATTATTAAAATGGCATTATAAAGATTCTGTGCAGGAAAAACTTAGTCCATAAAGCGATACATTGTTAGCATCCCAAGATAATGAATTATTATCCATTCTCATAACTGCTTTTGTGTTGGAATAAACGATTGTATCATTATTTGATATTGCTGTTTTTAAAGGTGGTTCAATCTGTAATGTAGCTTCACCTGACCCATTTGTTGATATATTAGCAACTATCATGTGAAGTTTAGATGTTGCTCCTGAACCAAATTGCACATAGTCACCTTTTTTAAATGCTGTTGACTGGGAGCTGTTAAGCCCATCTACGGTAATATCAAATGCTCCAACTGCATGATTAGCATTTGCTTTCATAACGCCTGTAGCTGAACCTTGAATTGTACTTGCATCAGGGTCACCTAATAAAAATGTTCCAAACCTACCACTCAATTGCATATAAAATGATTGCCAAGCACCTGCATCTGCTCTAGTCATGGGTGGCAACGTAACTGTTGTTTGCCATATTGCACCTTGATATTTTGATACTTGTTGAGAATATGTAAATGGTGATTGTGTAAATCCAACTGTTCTAGTTATAATCCACTGACTCGTAGTGAAATTAGATGGTGATGTTGGTATATCTAATGGAAATGTTGGCTCTGACATATCTTATCCCCCAAAAGTTTTAGCAAATGCACCACCACGACTTCTTGTCTCTGCCACTGCATTTATCGTCTCTTGCTTGATTACAGGTAATAAATTTAATACTTCTGCTCTTATACTGCCAACTAGACCTGTAGAAAAGCTTATGTTTTGATTGACTGTAACACCACCACCCATCTGATTATTTGGTATTATGTTTCCTGCTGTTCTCGGTACAAATACTTCTGCACCTCGTTCTCCTACTAAAAATGGTTTATTAGATGCAACATAGCCACCTGTAGATTTTCCTATCATACCTGTAACAGCATCACCTATAAAAGAGCCAACTTTTCCAAGAAAACCACCTTTAAAACCACTACTTTTTTCTAAAGTTTTTTGATAATTCTCTAATTTTTCAGTCAAAGCTTCAATTAAAGGATTGATAATTAATATTTGAGCTATAGCAGATATAATCTGAGAAACTAAATTTCTAAAAATATTATTCATTGCTTCTCCAAAATCTTTACCTCTAACAATAGCTTCACCAAAAGCATCTGATATAGATTCTCCTGCGTCAGCAAACTTTTCTTTTGCAACATCAATTATTGAGTTTACTTTTGCTACAGTTATAAAGTTTGTATCTAATGCTTCTTTAACTTTATCTTGTGTTTCTTTAAATCTTAAAGCACCTTTTCCTGCTAGATTATATGTTTCATTTAATGAAATGAGTGCTTTGTCTTGATTTGTAAGACTTTTTGTCAGATTTTGTTGAGATGCTTTTTCAAAACCTATTGTCATAGCACCAACGGCTATCGATATACCCCTTATTAGAGGATTCATTTTAGTTAAAAGACTGACAATTTTAACTAAAACAGAACCTGCTAAAACACTTCCCAAAACTTTAAATGCGAGTATTATTTCGTCTATATTGTTAATTACTGATTTTGTAAATTCTGCTAATGCTATACCAATATCTCTTCCGAATTTTTGTACTGTTGCACTGTTAATTTCAAGAGTTTCGTTTAAGTCTTTAAATCCCCTTTTAAATTCTTCAAAAAATTCATCAGCTATAGCCTTTCTAAAACTAAATAATTTATCTCCTAACATTGATAAAGTACCTGTTAAAGTGTTAGCTAAGTCTTCTGTTACATTTCCAAATTCGCCACCTTTACCAAAAACTTCTTTAAATCTTTGTACTGTTTCAGATATTGATACCTCTGCACCAACCTGAAAACCCAACATTGCTCTAACCCCACGTTCTCTAAAAACGTCAGCAGATGCTATACCACCACTAAATGACCGTTGTATTTGTTCAGCAGTTTGTTGAAAAGATAGACCTGTAGCACCTGCAACATTACCTGTTATTTTTAAAAGTTCTGCTAATTCATCTGCATCATCTGCAACAACAGCAAGATTACCTGATGATTGTTGTATTTCCTCTAAACTAAATGGAACTTTACTTGCAAATTCGACCATTCTGTCAAATGCTTTAGCACCTTCTTCAGCAGAACCAAATAATGCTTTTAGCCTGACTTCAAGATTCTCAATCTGTATGCCTACATCAACAACTTTTTTTATTTGAAATGCACCAAAAGCTGTTGCCAAAATGCCCCCAAATTTTAAAACTTGACCACCTAAATTAACAAAAGATTTTCCTGCATCATTTAATTGTTTTTTAATATTGTTTGAAGTATTAGTGACTTGTTTGTTAGCTGAATTCAGTTGTTTTTTCAACTGCGATAAATCTGCTTCAATACGTACGAGTAATTTGTCAAGTTCCATAATTAATAATCAGGGTACATTTCCATAAGTTTATTTAAATCATCCTTATCCATTGGTTCTGATTTATTACCATTATATTCCTTGAAACCATTTATTGCCATAGTAATTTCTTTGATTGACATATACCAAAATTTGTCAGGATTAATATTCATCATCCCAACGATAATCTCATACCATCTTTCTATTGGAAGTTTTAAGTTTTCTTCACTTAATTTTTTTTTTCGTTTGATGTGCTTTGTGTGTCGACATTTAAAGCTAATGCTAAAAGCTCACCGACTTGTTTTATCGATTCTACTAAACCTATTTCAGACACAAGACCTTTAACAGTATTTTCGTTTATGTCATTACCACCTGCTCTAATTGAAAGTGTTAATATATTAATTGTTTCTAATAATGTTAAATCGCCAGTTGATAATTTTTGACCAACTTTTAAAATTGAAAAACCAGTTGATTCTTCAATCCTAAGAATTGTATCAACAGACATTCTAGCCTTGTAAGATGTTTGCCCAAATCTAAGTTGTTTTTCTGCTTTTATCGGATTTGTTGTCATTTTTTTGCTCCTTGTTTAGTTTCATAAGAATTATTTCATCTCTTGCTCCGACATTAACAGCATCAGATATAACATAATTATCATTATCAATTTTTATTGTGCCTAAATTATCCCAATTTTTGTAAAAAGGTATTTCTAATTCAGCAGTATTTTCGTTAAAATTAATTTTACAAATAACTTTTTTATTATTTAAAATTACTTCTTTTTCAATCCACATTATACTGTTGCTATTGTTACTGTGTCAGAACTTTCAAAAGTAAAACTGTACTGGACAGAATCATTATAAGTACCGTTGAATTCCATGCTTGTAACTTGAAAAGCACCTGTAAATGTATTGAAGTCAGGAACTATAAATTGATAATTCTTATTAGTTGAAGAATCAAAGTTACTTACCATTGTTTGTTCTGAAGCAGAATCTGTAAAAATGCCACTCCCTGAAATAGTAAAAGATTTAACTCCACCTTGTGCGAGTAATTGTCTTACCCTTGATGAATCTTTGTTAGTAACATCAACCATCTCTTGGTTAATGCTTATTGATGTATCTCTTAAACCTGCAAGAGTCGTAAAAACTTCAGGAGATGCACCGTTTCCAAGTTTTACTAATAGACTTGCTCCTTTTTGTACTGCCATAACTTATGCCCTCTAATTGTCGTAAACTGTAAAATTAATATTAATAATTCCATGTCTAGTGATTCCATCTGCTTCTGTAAGAGTTATTACACTGTTAACATAACTCATCACAGAATCAGCACTTGACACACTTATACTAACATTATTTGTTAGGTTGTAAACCCTCTCCATAATCTCTTTTATTTCTTTCTGCCCTCTGTACTGTGACCATACATCGATATCTACATTGTATAATTTACCATCTAAGTTTTTAGTACCAATGTCTGTTGCTATTTCTGTTCCTATCAAAACATATGGATATGCTGTATCTTGTGGTGCAACAGTATCAAATATCTTGTTGTTACCAACCAATCCATCTAATGTGCTGTCACCTGATAAAAGAGAAAATATTGCAGATTGAAGGTCAAATGAATGATATCCCATTAGCTCACCTTAATATCTTTTGCTATCTTTCTCGAAAATGCTTTTGCTTGTTTATATGCTTTGGATTCTTTACCCATAAATGGTCTGTCCATAAAAAGTTCTAACATTTGAGAATATTCTACATTTGTAAATACTTTGCCTACAGGTTTTATGCTTGGTGATGATGGTTTAATTTGAATACTATTAACCAATCTTGATGTATCTAATGCAGGTGGATTTCCTGCTGATGATGCTATGTGTGGCTCACTTGTACCTCTTGGATATACGTTACCTGTTTTTGGAGTATTTCTCATGCCCAACTGAATATCTCTTTTGAAAGTATTAAGAACACGATTGACATGTCTTGAAGCATTGACTTGATATTTCTTCAATACTACATCAGCTTTCTTAGCAAAGTTAGACTGAACCTTAACCGATATCATGTTGCCACTCCTTCAGTTGCAAGTATTTCTTGGAATCTTCTCCTGCCTTCATCAATATCTTTGATGTGTGTGATGTTATAAGTTTTAGAGTTATAAGATATTCTATTTTTTTCTGTGACTGATGAATTATATCTTATGGTGAATCTATAACTTGCTGTACCCCTCAGTTGGTCTCCAAAGATGCCCTCACCACCACTTAGATTTTCAGCTTTTGCTGATACTGTTGCTAGTGTCGAAAAAGATGATGACTGACCACCACCTGCATCTTGTGAACCCCCTAGTGTCTGTATCGTAATCCTATTCCTCATTTCTCCAATCAAAGACATTAGACCATCCCACCATAATGAGCTGTACCTTTAAAAGGATTAGTTGAAAATTGTCTAATTACATATGGTTGTAATAATTGACTAGCTTGATAAGGAACAGTAAGATTATCTGAACCATCTCCTCTATGTTCAAATAAATATGCACCATATGCTAAACATGCTTGTTTTATAGCCATTGGAACATCGCTAGTATTTCCGTATCCTGCAACATATCTTATCACAAGTGCATCACTAACTCTTAATCCTGTAGGGTAACTTTTACCATTTCTTAAAACAAATTTTGCAGGTGCAGACTTATTACTTAAATAATAATTGCTAGATGCAAATGTAGATTCATTATCTGAATCATCAAAATATTTTACATGTGTTATTGATGCAACTGGAGATTGTGGAAGTATAATGCTTCTTCTTGATATATCTTGGTCTATTCCCATGTAATATCCATCTTTTATATCTACATCTGTATCATAAATAGAATCAATATATAATTCTAATGTTTGAGATGTTAAACTTCTTTGTGTATATTTTTTTGCCCAATCATGAACTGCAATAACTAAACTAGATATATATGTATCATCATCAGAACCATCAATTCTAAGGTGAGTTTTCAATTCTGCTGATGTTATTGCAAAAACTGTTTCTGCTGTTACTACTGAATTTCCTGCCATGATATCTCCTAGTATTTATTTTATATAATAATATATTATTTAAACCATATAAACATAAAAGCTATAAGAAGAGACATGCCAAATGCTAAAATAAGTACGCCTTCAGTTCCCATTATCTTTGCATTGGATTAGAAGCCTTCTGTTTCATCTCCATTATAACTGCATTTAAAACAGCAGTTTCAGCTTTGAGTATTGCAATATCTTGCTCTAAAGGTTTAATATCAACTTTTTTAACTTTTTCGAGCTGTGAGAGTCTTGTAGACAATTCTCCAAATTGTTTAAAACCTGACCCTAAAGCGATTATTATTGATAATAATACTCCCCATGTTTTTATGTCTTTAAAATCCATACTTAATAACCTCTAATATTCTTTAAATTTTCTTCTGCTCTGATTCTATTATTTATCTTCTCTTGCAAATCTTTATTATATTTTTCCATTGGGTCATTATATGACCTTTTATCCTCTGCATAAAGAGTTCGATTATCAACATAAATTCGTTCATCTTTATATTCTCTCGTTTGATACTCTCTTTGGGTAGAAAAAAAATCATTGTTTCTTTTTGCGTAATTATCAACTAGTGATGTATTGCCTGACATTGCTTTAGCAATAATCATAGAGGTTATAAATAATCTTTCATCTACCCTGTCAACAGTCTCGCTTACTTTTTTTTCAATATCTGCAACAGATATATTTACGACTGTTTCTATTTGAGTATCTTGTTCTGTTTCTTCTTCTACTTGATTCGTATTCCGTACGGTCTGCGTTTCGGTTTCTTCTCTCTCTTCGGTTTCATTGGCATTGCTTTCACCTGTTAAATTATTAGTTGATTCATTATCAGATAAATCTGAATTATTATCCATATCATCTTCTGTTATTTCTTCAGTAGGAGTATTATTTTCTGCTTCAGGCTCATTATCAGGTTGATTAGCTTGTGCAAGTGTTTCAGGCTCATTTTCAATTTCATTTGAATTTTCTGAAATACTGTCTGTTTCTCCATTCTCTCTTGAAATAATTTCTGTTTCTGCTGAATTTCCTTCTGATATTGTTCCTTCGTTGGATTCCTCAAATCCCATGTCTTCTT
>CETC01021614.1_pt1 | contig 28795 bp, 12 predicted proteins | sample 326911 | NCBI WGS metagenome assembly CETC01 (sample SAMEA2622694, study PRJEB7988) | marine metagenome | isolation source: saline water (ENVO:00002010), including | reverse complement strand
ACAAGTATAGCACTTGAAACACGAGCCTCATCTGGAGGCTCGCCAGGAACCTTTATTTGCCATGCATATGGTGAATGTGGCAAGTTAGTCATTTTTTGATATTTGTTAGTTGCAACACTGCAAGAGCAGATCAAAGTTATGATAACTATTGCAAATAACCTAATCATCAGTCCAGAGGCTCTTCCTCAATTGCTGTTATTCTGTTTTCAAGAGAGCTTAATCTTGATTCAAAATCATCAAGTTTAGTTTGGACAAGTACAAGTAGCTCTTGTATCTGCGAAAGTGAAACAAACTGATCCATAGCTATTGCTATATTATTGTGATGATTTTCTAAAGCAGTAATTCTTGAAAGCAGCTTTTCATATTTCTCTTGCGTAAAAGTGAAAGCCATGACAACTCCTAATTAAATATTTTAGTTAATTCTATTAAAGCAGTTACCACTGCTCCGCCAACAGCTCCAAAGCCTACTTTAGCTTTCCAGGTTGCTGTTGCATCAGTTAAGCTAAGGCGAGCTTCTATTAAATCTCTTTCTAACCTGGCTACTCGTCGATCCATATTAGAGTTTTCAGTTTCAACTCTTTGGATTTTTTCATTTAAAACTGCATTATTCTCTAATTGACCAGTAAATTTATCAATTAGTTCATCAATTTTTTTATCTAAAGAAGAAAGCTTTTCTTCCAATGAGGAAAATTTAACAGACATTACTTCCAACCCTGTCACTAAGTTTGCTATTTCATTTGTATCAGACATCTAAATAACTCTCTAATTTAAAAATTAACCTATCAGCTTTAGCTTCTTCTTTAGTTAAGCGATATATATTACAGCCTTTGTCATCAATATAAATGTCAGCACTAGGCTTACCAAAAATCAACTCATCATATTTTAAATTCCATTCTTCTAATTGCTTGATAGTGAGATCTTTTAGATTTTCACTAGCTTTCTTTGCATCGCCACTATATGTATTCATACCTCTAGCTGTGTGAACTATAATAACATGTCCATCGTCCTTTAAGCGATTCACAGCTTGAATATTTTTTAATAAAGGTTTTGCAAGCTCATATGGCTTGCCTGTACAAAGTGTTTCATCTAAATCAAAACATACTCTCATTAATAGTCTCCTTAATACCTGTTATGCGTAGAGCCCCAATAATGTACGCCATAGCTATCCTTACATTTTGAGCTATTAATATCAGGGTAGCCATCCGAATGATGAAATGGCCAAAAATAATTAAAAGGATATAATTTAACTTTAGTACTACTTTTGTTAATCATATCTGTAAAATACTTAGGGCCGGTAGCTTCCCAAGCCATTAGAGACAAATCATGCTGAGTATTTTCTACTACTTCTTTCATAAATTCACTTTCTTTAACACATCCTATAACTCCATTGGCTACTAAAGAGTTTTTATTATTCTCCATAACAGCAAAAGTTTCTTCCTCTATATTGAGTAAAGGATCTATTTGTTTTAAACAAAAAGTGTCGGCGTCTATGTAGACTCCTCCATGATTGTAAAGTATTTCGTAACGAAGTATATCAGCTTTCCTGCAGTATTCTGGCGCAAGCTCAAAAGCAATCTGATTGTAAAGCGGAGTAACATCACTATCTCTCCACAACCAATACTCCCAGCCTGCGGGCACATGAGTATTCTTCCAGCTATCCAGCCATTTTGTCGGCGGATTAAAAGGTCCTAACCATATTTGATGTATAATTTTTGGTATCATTTTATAAAAAACTCACCGCGATAGTCTTTCCAAACTCCTTCATCTAAAGATGAGTAGCCAGGCTGATGACTAGCATAATGTATTTTTGTTTCATACATTCGATAAAATCTTTTTTGCATATATGTGCCCCACCTTGTATCGAAAGCAGAGCTCATGCTTTTTACTTCTTCTTTATTATTAGCTAAAGAAGAAATAACTTTTCGACTAAAAAGTATACATAGGTTTCCATAATAATCATTACCATTTATTGGATGCATAAATTTATATGACTTATACCTGTTATATTTTTTATATCTACTATTTGCATACATTGTTATAAAATCTGCATTAATATCAATATGTTTTAGTGCTTCAGAAATGCCACTTGGAAAATACGAAGACAATAATATATCGTCTTCAAGAAAGAGAACAGGGCCATCCGAATACTTCAAAGCCCAATCTGGAAAATCTTTAATCATAAATTTTTGAACATTTAAATAGTTGTGCTTTGATTTGTTTAAATTAAAATTAATAGGATCCCATTCTCTTAGCTCATTAGAACTATATTGTGGCTGCTTAATAACAACATAAGGATTAAGCTTAATAACTAAATCATGATATCGCTTTCTATCGCTTCCCGATACAGTCGTATCATCCATTATAAGTACGGGTTGCAACAAACAATGACTTATACTGTTGTAGCTTTTAACAAATTTTTCAAAACTATCTAAACGTTTATCACAAGTTAAAATAAAAGGTCGTACCTTTTCATAACGTTTTGATAAAATTTGTTCATTACTGAAAAATGGCTGTGCCATTTTCCTGCCAAAGAAAACACCAGGCTTAGAATGTCTGTTTTTACTTACAGCCTTTGAAGGTTTAAGTATACTTTTCCTTTGTCTTCTCATGCAAAAGCTTCTCCATAACTTTGATACCAACATCAATGCCATCTAAATCATTCATACATCTTATATTGTATGGGCAAGCATCATACCAACAGCCTAAACAATTGAGCCCTTCTAATACAATACTTTCATGAGTAGGGTAATGATTTATTCTAGCCTCAGGAGGTATAGACCCAAAGGTAACAACAGAGGGCACACTAAGAGCTCCTGCTATATGCATGGGGCCTGAATCAGGACAAATAAAAATATCACATTGCTGTATTAAAGAAGCCATTTGTCTGACATTAGTATAGCTTGCTTCTAAAACGTTAGGAACTTCTGACCAATCATTATGCAAGTTGTTCCAATCAAAAACTAAAAATCGTAAATAAGGAAATCTAGCACTTAAATATCTTAAAAGTTTTAATTGCTGTGATATGCTCCATGTACGTTTATCTTCATTAGAAGCAGTATGGATTCCAATTAGACAACCTGGCTTCTTAAAATTTTTAAGAAAATTAGAAGCCCAATCCTTCTCCTCTAAAGTAACTTCATAGAAAGGCAAAGGGTTGTTAAGCTTAGTTGTACCAAGCTTATAACCAAACAAATCAATACGATTTACAGGAGGCAAACTTTTTCTTTCATAAGGAATACAGACAGCAGAAACATCAACAACAACGTTGTACTTTTTTCGATCTACATAACGTGCATCAATTATACAGTCAATGAAAGGAGCATTCTTTACCAACTCAAAGTATATATCGCCATTAGTTGAATGGCGATCAATAGCAAAAGTTAATTCTATTAAAGGAAATTGTTCTTTTAAATTTCTAAGACCTGGAGTTACCATTAAGACATCGCCAATGCCACCTACAGATCTTATAACGCAAACTTTAGATTCAGGATTTAAGCGAAGCGGATCTACTATAGCCTTGGGGGAAAGGGTATAGTTATCAATTGTATCAATGCTTCTTCTTACATTAAGTACCCTTGGTGCGCCTCTCCATCTCTTTTTTCTGCCTCTCACTTACCAATCCTAATGTAAATCTTCCCATTGAGCACCTGTATAAACTCGCAATTTATTGGTAGTAGAATCAAAATAAATATCTCCTGCACTAGCAGATCCAGGTGTAGCACTTGGAGTCAGTTTAAGCACATCAGAAATTTTGACGTTACCATCAACTTCAAGCTTCTCAGCTGGAGTTTCAGTGCCGATACCTACGTTACCATTATTATGAAGCTTAAGTTGAAGGACATCAGCACCATTTCTAAAACGCATCATGTTGTTGTCAACATAAATGCTCATAGTGCCGATTTCGATTCGTCCGACAGAACCATTATTAGAGTCATAGAACCTTGCTAAATAATCAGACTGTCCTTTGACTTCTAGCGCATAGCTCGGACTTTCTGTTCCGATACCAACATTACCATTGCTATCAATAAACATTGCATCAGTTGTTCCAGCAGAATCAACAGAGAATCTTAAAGTGTTACCACCTATCTTTAATGGGTGGGCTGCATTAAGATTAAAGTTGTGAGCAAGAATACGAGCTTCATTACTTACTGAAGACTGGAATTTAATTGCGTGATTACTTGCTTGACTTTGTATTGTCAAAGCACCGTCTTGAATAAGAACATTTCCATCTTCAACATGAAGCTTCTCAGACGGGCTGGTTGTGCCAATACCAAAATTGCCACCAGTATTTAAATAAGAATTTCCATAACTTCTAAAGAAAATAGTTGTAGCATTATTGTCATCATCTAATTTTAGCTGATAACCGCTACCCGCAATATACTTTGTTACAAAAGACGCTCCAGTGGAAACATTTTCCAGAAGCATTCCATCGCCATCATCAGGCGTAAGCAAATGAAGTTTTTCAGTTGGGCTAGTAGCTCCAATTCCAACATTTCCATCAGCAGATATTGTTACATTAGCTGATCCATTGTTTGAAAATCTTATTACATGCTGGCTTGGGAAATACATACCAGTATTATTCCCACCACCGTAAGCTACATTTGTAGCAGAGGTACCGCCAGTAGCTTTAACTACGCCTGTGGTAAGTATATTACCATCAGTATCTAGCGTAACAACTTCGGCATTTCCAGAAAAAATACCTAATCTGCTATTGCTATTAGAAAGGTCATATTTTAAGAAAATATTATCCTGAGCTAACAGATCTATATCAGAATCTGAAGCAATATCCAAATCAGCTGTAGAAGAAGAAATGTTAGAACATTCTATTGCTCCCGTGACGACAACATTGCCACCAACTTCAAGCATTTCTGTAGAATTTGCAACATTAATACCAACGCTATTTCCATTAATAGTTATTGGGTCTATAAGAGGAGCTGTAATAGAATCAGCTTTCCATTTGCTAGTAGATGAATCCCAGATTAAAACATCATTATTTTGAATTCCTGTTAAATCAACATCCGTTATAGAATCCATTACGCCAACAAACTGAAGCGATATTTCTTCTTGGGAAGAAGATAATATAGGCTCAATACATTTAGCTGTATTATTCGCTACATCTGCTTGCTCAAGTGTTCTTATCTCAACTGACGGAGTAGAAGATTGAAGTATATCTACGCCTGTTCCCACACTTAAATGATCTGATCCAGTAGAGGCTTCCCACTTATCTGCAGTTCCATTCCAGACAAGCCTAGAGCCATCTGCTATTTGCGAAGGATCAGAATTTAAATCAGTATCATTAAGGTCTACAAGGTTTACAGAACCCAAATCAATAAGAAGTGCATCTGTGCTTGAAGCAGCATCTATAGTAATTTTATTACTAGCAACTCCCAATCGCTTAATGACGTAATCAAGATCATCTCGATACATCATATGATAGCTAGTTGTTGGGAAGGGAACAAAGCCATTTATGATTCCGGCACTAAAGAAGCCACGTTCACCACTTAATGGATCAAAACCTGCAACAAGCAATGACTTATCGACTTCTCTCGTAGCATTAACGACTTCTACTTTTCTGCGAGTCGTATTTAAAGACTTAGACGTTTGAAAAGCATTTCCATAAGCTGTTGCAGCTTCAGCGTCTGTAAACCCACTTACAGCTTGCATAGATTGTGCAGAATTGTACATAAAATCATATATACTAAATGCGTAAGTCGGTGAATTTGGAACTCCTACATCAAGAGAAATTCCTATATCATTTGCATCTAAAATACTGCCATGTTGAGAAGAATTATTAGTATGTATTTTAATTCCACTCAAACCAACGGGCTGGAAAGAATGGTTAGCGCCAGTAGCAGTAAAAGTTTCACCTGCTACTGGATCTGAAAGGCCCTTGCCTGTATGAAATCCCATAGAGCCAGAGAAAGCTCCTCCAGAGCTGTTCTCTGTCAAATCATGAATCCTTCCACTCAAAGGCTCACGGAAATATACCGTACAGCGATCTCTGTTAACTTTAGAAGGACCAACCCAAACAACACCTTCGTTTTCACCAGTGGTTGGTGCTCCAGTTGGCAACTGAGACCAATCAGTACAAAGGAAGTAAAGAGGGCTGTGCCAATTATGCACAGTAGGGAACTGAGTGCATTCTCTTCGTGTAACAATTAAATCACTAGCGGTAATGTTGTTACCCATATAAGCAACGTCACCACCAGTATTTAAAACACCTGTTTGACGATCTTTGCCTGCCCCTGCGTCAGTATTAATAACATACCAAGTCCCAGCAACATGTGTATTGCTATCGTGGTTAGTAGTAACAGCAACATCGTCTAATGTTGTCGCTGATGTATTCCGCCCTGGCGAGCCATACATAGTAATTTTAGCTCTTCTATAATCTGCAGGTATGTCAAAAGACCTCATAGTATTCTTCCAAAGAATAATATCTTCTGTGGTTGGTGTATAAGGTACACCCCACCTCTGCACAAGGTCGTAATGAAGAGCTTTAAGCTCACCAAAAGTATTAGAATGTGTAGTGCCTGCTGCGTAACCATCAACATCGAAAGTAATACTAGCTAAATCTGCTGTGCTTTTAACCCAAACATCAGCTTTGCTAGTGGTTGGGTTTGCATAAACAGCTATCTCATCGTCATTTAGATCAGCTGAACTTGCAGGCGGAGATACAACTGTTAAGGTATGCGAAACACCTGCAATAGTTTCAGCAGCCACATTGCTTATTGCAGCTGTATTCGCAGCAGCTTGTATATCAAGAACTGTAAGAGTGCCGTTTCCAACAGGGAAATTCTGAACTGAAGGAGTTTGAGAAGTTATTGCAACCTTGTTGCCTCCAGTAACAGTTGTCATATTGTTAGAAGCAGCTAAGCCACCTGAAGCATGATTAAGAGAATAAACGGTAGATCTATCAGAAGATAAATAGCTACCATTTGCAAGATTGGGAAGGAAATTTGAAGGAACAAATAAATCTGAACCAAGAATACTAAATATATTAGCAACATCAATTAAATTGCTATAGTTTATATTATATCGCTCACTAGCAATGTAAGGAACAAAACCTGGAACAAAACGTCTAAAGATTTGGGTATCCATACCTGCTAAAAGATTCCACTGATTACTTCCTAATGTGATCCCATTGTAAGAATCCCATTCATAGCATGTCGAAGACATGGAGAAATTTGCTGATATTGCTTTCAGTAAATTTTCCCAAGCTTCACAATTATAACTAGTAGTTAATGCTGTAAGAGTAGCTGTATTTACAGCATTGCCATTGCCATCATGCTCTACAAGAGTTGCATTGCTAATAGGTGGGGTTCTTGGATCTCCTGTAAAGCTTAATAAATGGAAATCTGTTATTGAATATGGATCAGCAGTATATTGCGTAAGAATATCATCAAGATGATCAGTTGAATTAGTACCAACCACATCCCAGGTAGCATTACCAGCATCCCAAGTGACAACATAAGTCCAATTACCTTTTGTAATTGAAACTGGAGCTGAAGTGCTTAAAGGCTGCCCTTCAATATGGGTTATAGCTGTACCAGCAGGATCAGAGATATCAAAAGATATCTGATCTATATCTTGAACCCAATTAGTATGTCGAATTTGGAAAGTCCCATCAGTGCCTTCTACTACACCGATAATAGCAAGGCCAGCCATACTAAAGTCTTGAAATGAATTAAGCCATCCAAAGCTTACAGGGCTTACAGACATGCTAACGTCACAAGGCAACCATTTAGAAGTTTCTAAGAAGCCTAAAATTGTCTCAACAGTAGTTGATTCTGTAATTGAGGTTTGCTCTGCTGCAGTAGCAACCGAAACCGGAGGGCCATGATCACTGAAAATAGGAGCATACTCAACATTAATATTTGCCCCTGTGTCTATCCAATCAACAGCAGGATCTGTAATTGAAATAACAGATCCATAAGTTGGGAAATCTCCCAAGGTGTAGAAAATAGGAGTATTTCCTTTAACAGAAATACAAACTTTACCTAAGTCAGGAGTTTCAACTCCACCAGCAAGAGGGTCTGCAAACCAACAAATATCACCTGGAGAATAAACGATAGTTTCACTTGTATTTTCTGCCCATGCCCAAGGGATAAACCCTACAACATTTTTCTGAACTATTGCGCCACTTTGATCAGGACCATTATAAACAACAGGGAATTCTGCATCGGCAGTGTAAGTAAAGCTGCCAGCGCCATTCATTCCATTATTTATTTGAGTAACAAAAGCTAAGTGATCACTATTGTCCTCTTGAGACAAGAAGAAAACTCGTCTTAAATAGTTAGGTCCAAGTCCTGGGTAAATCCATTCTGATAAGAAAGCTTGAGAATCGTCATCAAAATCGCATCTACAAGGCTCTTCTTTTTCATTACCCGTAGGTACGTATGCAGAGCCCATAGGCTCTATATCTTGGAATGAGCAAGGATCACTTTGAATTTCAAAATTATCCCCCTGAATCGAGGGTCCATAAAGAGCAAAGCGAGTTTTAGAATCAGAAAAATGACTACCATTAAAAACAGCACCGGACCATGAGCCTCCGATTTCATAACTAATTCTATATTCACTTTCAGCAGTAGCTTTGAGGCATAAATTATTAATTACATTAAAAAATTCATAAGCATTTGTATTAGTGTTTAACCTTCTGACAGTATGTGAATACTTAACATGAGCGCAATCGCCTATGCTGTACTTATACCTCCAATTACCAAAAGAATTGAACATCTCATCTTTTTCTTCAGCAGTAAGCCAAAAAACCATATTTCCTGCTGCAGGCATAGATCCAAAATCAGGACCAGCATTCATAGACGCTACTTCATCATTCCAGGGGACATCCAGCATTGTACTTTGGAAATTAAGTGGATATAAGAATGAACCTTCTCCGCTATTCACGTCATAATTATCACAACAACACTGAGATGTTTCGTCACAATCTTCTAGAAAATATTTAGGCATATCTCCGCGAAGAAGCACATAAGTGTCGTTATTGCTATCAGTAGCAGTATAATTTGGATCAAGAGTAAGACTCCAATCATTTTCAAAGCTAAGGCAAACTTGAGATACTGTTATAGCTGTCCACGCTTCACCTTCTCCAACAGCACCATATCCGCTGCCAGTTCCACCAAATCCTGCATCAGCAAGAGCGGGAGCTTCAGCTGGCATATGATGTGTTTGCGAACGAGAAGCAAGCAATGTTAGATTAGCGCAATCGCCAGCCTTTCCGCTCGCCACTGTATTGTTTGGTATGCTTTTAGCAGTAAGGTATGAATCTCTTACCCAATATACAGCATCAACAGGAACTGCAGCAGAAGGTGTCATTGGACCAAGATTGCCTAGAGTTATACTAGTGCCATCTAATGCAACTGCACCAAGAAGTTGGAATATGTATACGCCACCAAAAGCACCAAAAAGCTCATTGTCCAACCAGTCTCCATCAGAGTCCCAACCAAAAGTACAACAGCATTCAGCAATACAAAATTCTCTGAACTGAACAGAAAAATGCCTTCCAGGCAATCCTATGTTATGGATTCCATTAGCAACAGTATTATCAAGTTCTTCTCGATTACTTTGTGTTACAGCAAGGAAAGGAACATAATAAGTGTTATCTAAATATTGAGAATTTCTCCACCAGTCTTGACCTGGATCAAGATATTCAGAAGTTGTATAATTTACCCAAAATGGACTATGGCCATCTGGAGTTTTTTCTTTAGATAGCCTGATAGAACCACCATCATAACTTCCATCTGAATTAGCGTCATGGTCATAAGCTTGCTGTAAGTTATTCTTTCCTCCACCTTGAATAACATTGGTTCCAGTACCTGGACAATTGCCTAGCCTATGGATCTCGCCATCACCTGGCATTCTATAATATAAATAATCTTGCTTTAATGGATCTCCGCAAGCATCTCTTATATTCGCATCTGAACCTTGAATCCATATAGCCCCTTCATCAGGACAAGTTACGCCATGAGTTGGCGGACCAGCTTTACCGGTCTGAGGATTAATAGTGTTTGTAGAGTTGCTACCTGCTGTATTAGGTACAATAAACTTTTGATCTGATCTTTCTGGTTGCCTCTGCATATAAAGAACAGAATCTTCTGTATGCACAACATGATGATGGCTCCAGCTTAAGTCTACAGGTGCTGAACTAAAACTTCTGCAAGAATAATTTGGAGTATGAGTTAGTAAAGACTGAATAATCGTAATTAAATCATTTATACTCCAAGTGCCATCATTATTTACATCATAATAACTAGGACTTGTTGTTTCTTTTGCAGTAGCTTCATTATCAGCCCATTGATTTCCTAAGACAGCTTGGCAAAGAATTAAAAGATCTAAAAGCTGATATTGATCAGAATATGGAAGCGGATTGCTAAAAGAACCTATAGTTAAAATTTGCTTTGAAGTACGAGCTTTTATTTTATAACCAGCAATAGGTCTAGATAAACTGTACCAAATTTCCCCACTATTAGCGTCATAATGAAATTCATTCTCTATAACTTCTGATGGCATAGAAGGATTATTAGCCGATCTAGATAAAGAAACTTCACCAAAAGCGCCTGCAGGGCTAGCGCCTGCAACTATTGAAAGGTCTAGTTCTAAAGGATCTGGATTCCCAACCAGAGCTGTAGTTGTAAGAGTACCTAAAACATGAGAACCTGCTGGAAGCCATTTTGTATTTTCATCAGCAGTACCTGCTACGCCATCTAGCGCAATAGAATAAACTTCGTGATTACTAAAATTTAATGAATAATTTAAAGCAATTTCATTTGCGTGTGGCACAAAATTATCTATTCTATACTCAGGGTCACAACTAGTAATAGTTTCACCAGCATAAGCTTCTGCATCTGCTTTTGCTTTTTCTTCAATTTCAATCCAAGCAGTCAAACTCTCTATCTTGCTAGTTAGCCAAATTATTCGCTGCTCATATTGAAGACCATTTTCCAGATCTTCTAAAGCAGTAAGAGTATTTCGATAAGCAACTGCTTTGTCTTTAGCAGAATAAATTTCTTGGATAGAACTAATGGGCTGCATTGCTGATGTATCAACGGTAAAATATACATATCCAAAAGAACTATGAGAAGCTAAACGAGAGATCCACAAAGTGAATATACAATTATTTATATCTGCATTATCAGCAGATAGCATGTATTCACCCGGCAATAAATTAGCAGGATCTTTTGCGCCAAAAGCAACTTGTGTATATTGACCCGAAACATCAACTCCTTGAAAATCTTTTAAGATCATATTAGAAAGAGAAATATTGTCAGGTGTAGAGTTCCCTGAGGTTGCAACGTTAACAACTCTTGTAGGAGTCTCAGCTACGACACAAATTGAATCTGAAGAATCACCCTTGCTTAGTATATTAAGGCCATCGCCAAGAAATGAGTAGATCCAGTCACTCGGCAAAACTGCGCCTTCTTTTGCAATTAAATAATGATCTCCATCTCCTATTGTTGCAGGCTCCATAGTATAGCTTAATGCTATTCCAGCAGATTTTAGACCCCAGTGTTTTCCGACACTAAACCAAGCTTGCTCAGGCTCTAGCCATTGTGTTTGTGTACTATTGGGACCTAATGTTCGTCTATTGTTCTTTACGATAGAGAAAAGCTTACTATCAAGCTCAGTGTCGTCATCTACTAAATATATGCCTGCACCAGGCTTAGGCTTACAAGTTGGAGTCCAAGAGTTGGACTCTTCATAAGTATTTTCTAAGGCAATTATTCCAAACCAAATGGGAGGATTGCCACTAAAATGATAAGCATCATTTAAATCCCCAAGGATGCTATCAGGAACTGTAGGCGGTTCAGGAAGTATTGCATGTATTTCAATTTCATCATCCCCATGCACATCACCAACCCCTTTGCCAACTAACTTAATATTATTGCCAGCTTTAAGCTTGAGCACATCATGCATGTTATCTGCGCTAATACTAAAATCACTATCTGTAGGATCATTCCACTTTTCCACAATTCCTGTAGAGCCATCGACAGGAGAAAGCTCAAACGTTTTGTAAGCATACTTTGTACGCAAACAAACTTCATGTGCCGTTAAGCCTAACAATTGTGAAAGAGAAAGATTCTGCCCAGCAGCAGCTCCAAAACAAGCAACTTCAACAGGTAGATTGTCATTGGGATTAACTAATTCATCAAGGATGATGCCATCAATAGCACAACCAGCACCAACGAAAGAATATATATCGTTCCACTGTTCAAATAAATTTGAAACACCAGGACAGCCTTCTACAAAGGCTTGGGGTACTAAACAATCTTCAGACCAGGTAATATCACAAGAAGATATGTTTATAAAAAGATTCGGGTATTCATCTGATGGGCTACAGATTCCATTTAAAGCTTGCTTGCTATCTTCACTATGACCTTCAACAATCTGATCGAATATTTGGAAAAGATGCTGAACTACAGGCCATTGCTGTGTAGGGCTATCATCACAATTTAATTGATAATCACAACCAAAAACATCCTTAACTATTCTTTGATCATCATTCGCTAAGCAAAGAAGTTTGTCATAAATATCTGTTAAATCTTGCTCTGCAGTTTCAACTTGAACAATTTGCTGATTCTGCATAGCTAAAATACAATCAAGTGTTTCCTTGATGGTAGCAGGTCTGCCTCCAGTTGGAGTACCATCAGAAACCCAATAACATTCTGGTCCCCAAGGACTGCCGCCATGTTCTTCAGGGAAGGTCTGCAATGTAGTTGCTGCAATACCATCCTGCATGATATCAAATTCCCACTTAGGGCCATAACAACCTAAGCGAAAAATATTATATGCGATTTCGTTTATATAATATTGGAATGAAGTTAAATCCGCCTTAACTCTTAAGAGAAAAGAATTTATGTCACTTGGCTTTCTGATATTCGCAGAAGCACCACAGCCAAGAACAATTTGTTTATGTACCTGATTGAAATATTCTTTTTTGTTAGCCATCAAACGACCCTTACCCGGAAGGAATTTATATTTGGTGTAATTGCTGTGTCAGCAGTCTTTAGTATTGCTTTAACATACAGTGTATTTACCTGATCTAATCTTAACATATATTTTACTTCTATTTCTTCTTCTGTCCATGAAGAATCGCTAGGATCGATTTTCACTTTAAAAAAGAGATTATTATTATACTCTTCTATCGTATAAATAGAAAGATCTTGTTTGAATTCTGGGGAATTAAATCTTTCTGGAGTAACATAATCTAATAAAGCTGCAAAATTCTTAGCATTCAAACCGTTATAGACTTTTTCGCCTGAAAAAAACTTTTTATATTCATAACCCTCAATCATAAGTTTGTGATTGAAAGGGTAGTTCTTGTCATTCTCTCTGAGAGCTTGGACATCAGGCAAATCCGAAGGAACATCTGACCAGTTAGTAAAACTAGTTTTAAAATTATGATAACCTCTTGGGAGATTTACTTTACCTGTAACCAACTTGTCATTTAAGAAAGCGCTAGTATGACCCAAGTCGAGAACTGCTCCTTCAAATGCTTCAATATAAATAGTTGTCTTATACTGAAGGTTTTCCCTATCAACGAACCAGCCACTTGGTGCACCATAGATATTGCCAGTACCTGTAGACTTCGGATTTCGTTTAACAAAGCAATTTTGCATAACAAAATGTTCTGAATATTCTGAAGGAATAAATAAGTTTAATAATGCTTCTGAACCAAATCTATAGTTAATATCATACTTGGATATTTTATTTGGGTCAGTCACCAAAGATTTTGAACTCGCAACTTGTGGATCTAAAAGCGACCAAGTCCCAGAAGGGTTTGAATTATAAAATTGCACTACTGAGTTTGAGCCATCAGTAAAAGAAGCAGGATACCAAGTTTTGTTATCCTTGCTTAAGTAAAAGTTTATACTCGTTTTCTCAGGTATAATACAGCAAGTTCCATGATCTAAAGTGCCCATAGAAAAATTCACAGGCTTGCCTAGATCATCTTCTATATAATAAGGACCCGCGTACAAGGTGGATTCTTTGCTAATACTATATTGACCAGTTACAAGCTCAATACTATCTAAAGAAAAATCAAAAGAATAAGTGCCATCTGGTCTTTCATAATCAGCAGTTCTCTTAACAAGAGATATCTTTATTTTCTTTACATTTTCTTTACCTATTGAAAAAAGATTTTCACCTTTTTGAAATCTTCTATTTGGAGGATCAAGGCGAACAAATGAAGATCCATCTAAACTATAATGTAAAGTAGCGTAAGTTTTTGAATTTATTTCAACAGGATTTCCTGTAATCTTTACATCTCCAACATATGTTCCCTCAGAAACATTTAAATCTAATATTATGTTACACGTAACTTGATTCTTTTCATAACGTGAAAAGACTTTATGCCTCCACATTACGCCATCATTTTCTAATAAATGTTTAGGACTAGCAGAATTTCTACTACCTGTAATACCTCTTAAGGCAAAATTATCTATTTTAAACTTAACATTTTTTAAATTTGACTTTTCAAAATTAAGCCTAGATAAAGTACAGTATCCAGGGTGAACATGAACAGAAGAATCAGACATATTAATAAACTCACTAGTATCAAATGTCTCCTCTACTCCATATACGAACACATCGCTTCTTCCAGAAAGAAGAAGCAGGTTATCTAATCTTGCATCAATTGCTTTGTTAAGCTTAGTACATCTATTAGTTGTACAAATGAAACCCCTATAGCTGTCTTCAAGAAGAGTTATCATCTGCGTAATTTTTTCATTTACGGCATTGTAATCTTCAGCAATAGCTGCTCTTCTTTCATTTTCTTTTTCAGAAGAAGAAGGTTCTTGAAAATCAGGCAACTTAATATCTCTAGAAGAATACCCACGAACATTTAAATTAGGGTATTTTGCTTTGGCTTCTCTAAGCATTTCAATAACTTCAGATCTAGAAGGTGCTTCTTTATTTTTCTTTATGTAATCAAGAATAACTCTTTTTTTTAAACTTTTTAAATATGGATCATACATTATTGAAACCTAATGCCAAGATTATAAATTATTGGAGTAAAATATTCTTTAATATCATCAATATTTGTTTTCTCCGCTTTTTCACCCCAGATAACTTTAATCAAATTGTTTATTTTAGATAAGTTCTCTGTTCTAACTTCCACAGAATTACTTTCAGGGTCATATTTGTAGGTATTAATTTCCTTAGATATATCATAACCAATAATTGTGGAACTTGTTTTATATCTTACAGTTCTTGCTTTTGAACTATCAAGATCTTCAGACAGATATAAAATACCTTTTTCGTAATCAACAGAAAACTTATTCTTATGATCAGCAATAGGATTCTTGTAGTAATAAAATAGTTTAATTAATCCAGGAAGGGCATTCCCAACGCCTGCATATAGCCGAACTGTTCCATCATTAGCTATATGATACTTTCCTATATCTTCCGAGCCATAGTTAATACTTTCATTTATAAAATCTGATGTTGACAATTTCCTTTCGTTTAGAAAGACTGATTGATCACTTTCAAAAGATAGGCCAAGTGGACGATACCAATTCTCAGCTGCTGCTAAAGAGAAAGTAACCATACCTGAAAGATTTGCTTCCATGCCAGGTGTATATTCATGATCCATTGGTATTAGTCCAAGGAATTCAGTATATCCATCGAGGTATGGAACTTCGGTTGGAGGGGGTGAATTTACATAGCCAAATACTTCAGAAGATAATATAACACTACCTAATATTATATTTGAACAACTCAGCGTATAACCATTTGTAACTGAAGCTACAAGATCTGATCTTTTCTTATATTCCCCTGTAATAGGATCGATTCTTTTCTTTATGATGCCAATCGTATCTTGTATTTCCTCAACAGGAAGAGCGTCTGGATCAATTATTAAACCAATAGGTTCAATTCCATCAAACCATATGTGATAAGAGCTATCCGGTATAAAGCTTGGCGTTGCATGATCAAACGTTACCCTGGCGACATATTGATTTTGATTACCAAGGTATAAGACACCATTTATATTATCTAAATAATACTTTAAGCAATCTTTGCTATCTGTAACCTCTTTCAAAGAGTTCATTTTTTCATAAACATATGTATCATTCAAACTTGATATAGAGAAGCTTTCAGGATTTATATACTTGCTTCCCAAATATATTCTATTTCTTCCCCTGGGAAGCATTTGGGTACTTCGCTGAAAGCCAGATGGAAGATTCAATATCTTGATATTTTCTTTATCTGGATCAAACAGTTGTTTTATATTGCAGTAATAGCCATCACTCCTTTCGTTAAAAACTGGCCTTTCTTCTCTGAAAGTAAATTTAACTTTATTTATTTCTGGAGTAAGTGAATCACTAGAAGGCTTAAAGACAAGATATCGATTATCTGGTGTCATGTAATATGTTCCCCAACCAAGCCCAATTTGTTGATCACCTTGCTCTATAATATGATTCGAATCATTTATTCTAGTCCACTCAACTCCGTTAACAGTGACTATTAGATCATCGTGATTAAAGCCGGCATCAATAATATCAAAAGGCATCTCAAGACGTATTTCGTCTTCAGAGCCTAAGTAACCTAAAGTGACAAAATCTTTTGAAGAACGTTTTGCTACTTTAGGCTGTATTACATATACTTCTTTATTAAAAGGTTTACTTGTTAAGCCAATTTTTATAGGGGATACATTCCTAGACACAGTCTTTTGTAAAGACTTCGAATTAATTTTAGGCTCTTCGTCATCAAAGCCCAGAGAGTTTATAAAAATTTCATTATTTCTTTTAACTTCTAAAGACCAAAAAACATTAAATGGGTCTCCGTCACAGAGTATTGTTTCCCCTTCTACCTTTGGCAAATCTAATATATCGTTTTGCCAATTTTCTCCATTGTCAACTGAGACATTAAATTGAGCTGAATAAAGTTTGGGCTGTCGAGGATGTATAGTTGCAATTCCAGTTGCACCATACAAGCCGGCAGGAGCATTTAAAGAAACACTGTTAATGCCACCACTACTTTTATATTTATGCCTATAGAAATCTACGCTTCTTATACCGATTGAAAATCTCTTTCTTTCATTATATCTGCCATCTGCTGAATGGCTTTTAGTTATATAGAAATGATTTTGAATAAATCTTATTGTTATATTTTTACACTTTACTGGCATGAATGGAAGGTCAAAGTAATAAGAGGAGCCAACAGTTTTAACTTCAAAGTAACCATCTGGCAATGTTGGCGAAACTAAATCTCTAATATTAACAGTTGAATTATCATGTTTCGTAATAAATATATCGCTAATCATGAAATTTGAAGCCTCCCCAATGGGGACGGCTTCAATGTGTATATTGTTAATTAACGTTGCTCGCCCAAATTCATATCTTAATCCCAGCTCTAGTGGTCCACTATCTTTTCTTTCATATTCAAACCAAGTGTCAGCTAGATTATCAATAGTAAAACTAGGCAATCTGTTTTCTGTAACTATCTCATTCAGATCACTATTGCCTGGGACTCCATTACTTCTTTTTGTAATTGTTACTTTAAATGGAGAAACTTCATCTGTTGAAGCTATTGGTAAAGTGCAATAAGCTCCATGAGTGTTAACATTTAAAGGATCCTTTGAGATAAGATTAAAATCAATATAATCTGTATTAAAAAAATCTTCTGATAAAACATATTTATTTTTTGTTCTATCCCAAAGTCTCAATGTAGCTAATTTTTGCCTTGATCTTTTCAAAGAGCCTATTACTTGATCAATAGATTCTTGTTGAGAATTATAATAATCTACATATAATCTTGTCAGGGCTCCAAGTTTTGATAAATTTGCTTGTAAAGCGTAACCGGATATTCCTCGATTTTCTTGAAGATCTGTTTTATCTAAATGCTCTAGTGGCGATACTTCATTAAATTCATCAGTTAGACTCATCAGCTTTTCCAACAAGATAATTAATTCAGATTCAACCATTAGCCTGTCTTCAATTGTTGAAGCTTTCTTCCACAAAGCAAAACTTCTTTTAATCAAAGCTTGCAGAACTGCTAGCTCGGGAAGAAAAGTTTTATGCATTACGCTATTAACTGACATTTGTTCCCCTTCTCTTTGTAATTCTCAGGTTCTTTCTTTGAAGCTTGCCAGAGTTTCTCATAACATTTGGTTGCTCTTGAATTCTTAAGCTATAGTTCCCAACTATAGGAGTGATATATGGATTATAACTATTAGTTCTAGCAACTAGTACTACATCTACAGTGCCGCTAGAGTTCAACAAGTCAGAATCACAAGTAACTCTTCCATTATTTAAATAAATTTTTCCTTCAGAGCTAAGCTTTTGCTCGCCATGAACTCTATATTTTACCCAATAAAAAGAAGATGAATTTCGATCTTTAATTTTAACATAGCATCTTCCTGCTTCAGCATGCTCCCAATATTTATCAAGACTTCCATCTGTCGGCCAAAAACCAAGCCAATCTGACTTTTCATTAAGTGATATTAAATAGTCTTCCCCAATTAAAAGCTTAATATCATTTTCATAAACATCAAAAGGTGCACTTTGCCAACCACTACAAAGTAGCTTAGTGACAGGAAAGTCGTCATATGCTCCGCTATAACCTTCAGATTCACCTGATCCAAAACTTAAAATATCTATTTCAGAATAAACATAATTATCAACTTGTTTGTCAACTGAGACTCTAACATTGTGGTAAGAAATGATATCACCAACTTTATCAGCTAAATATTCATTTGAGTAAGGCGAAGCTTCATGATTTTTAAGCAAACTATGAAAATCAATAATCTTTTCCCAAAGAGTGAACAAATCTCTTTTTCTTAAACTATTATCAATACCCTTCATCCATCTATCGATGTAAGTCGTATCTCTTATTGTTTCATCTAAAAGATCAAATAAGAAATCTCCTTGATCTTCTAAATTTATTCCTTTACCAAGAACATAACTTGCTGTTGCCTTTAAATAGTCATTATAAGAGCCAGGAACTTCACCTGCCTTGTTATGCTCTTCATAATCATATCTCCCATCAGATTGTCGCATGAAAGGATTAGGCTTGTCTGAGTAGGGAACATCACTAATATCATGAAAACTAGTAAGATCAGATATAGTTTTAAAATTTCCAAACGCCATACTAGGGCTAAGACCATCTATGCAATAAGAATAGCCAGCCCCAACTTGAGACGTACCATTACTTAAAACTTTAACATCAAAGTTAAATGCATCTACATTTACGACTATATATTCCCCACCAAGAAAATCAGAAGGAGTAGAACTAAAAGAAATCGTATCTCCTAAACTCAGCTCGTGCCTATCTACAGTTGTAAATCGCCATATAGGCTCTTCCACTTCTATAAAGGAAGATAAGATGAGAAATAAATTTTTAAATTGATATCTTAAAGTATCAATATCTGTTTCTTGCTCAGCATCAATTATCTGCAGAAGCGGAGGTAAGCCATTAAGGCTTAAATGCCAGACATTAAGTTCCTCTTCGGTTAGAGATACACTAAGAGAAGCATGTTCATATAGTTTCGTTTTGATTTCATATTTTTCATATGGAATCTTTGGCTTAGACTTATAAGCCCTATGCAAAGTTTTAGCTAAACTATTTCCGCTTATATTAAAATACTCATGATTTCTAGGTAATGAATAAGTTGTAGCTAATTCATTTCTAGTAAAATCTCCAAGATCTTGCTCTCTTAGCATGTCATTGTTATAGACAGCTCCGAATACAGAAGAGCCAGAACTTCCCAATGTTTGAACCCAAGTGTTATCATTTTTATTCTTTTTTGAAAAAATACCAAAGCTTTCATTAGGAGGTATTTTAACGACACCCCATTCAGAATTAGAAATATTAAACCACAATCTTTTGTAAAGATCCTCGACTTCTCGTGTTAAACTTTTTTTATTTTTACTTAGAAGTGCAACACCTTCGCTCCAGCTAAAATCTTCATTTTCAAATCCTCCACTTTTTAAACCAAGGCAAACGTCTCTGATAAATTTTTGCAATCGCAAAACAGAGTTATTAATAGAAACCCTTCTTATAATTTGCTCTTTATGTTTAATTGCTAAATGATTTAAACTGCCTAAATCTTCTGGAGATCTAACAGCTCTCATCTGAACAGAAACTATATCTCTGTCTACTTGTGGTTCAATATTAGTAATATCTAAAGCAAGAGTTTTGGTATTCAAGCAATTGTTTAAGAAATTCCTCGTAGACGCATTCTGCTTAACACAAGTTTTAGCAAAAATAGTTGCTAATCTATTTCCATCAAGATCAACTATATTCTTTAAGTATTTATTTGTTCCCCAAAGTATATCACTAGATAGTAAAAGAAAATTTTCTGGAAAATTTTCTATCTCGTATTTTAAAGCAAGATCAGCTTCAGTATAATATTCACCCAACAAAAAGCTTAAATCTTCTTTTGAAGGAGCTATAAAGTTAATTTGAACATTCCGTTCTACAGATGGTCTTCTAGCCGAAGCAATATCTTTCACTGCATCCGATATAACATTATGAGCAAAAACATGTTCGCTATTTGAATCGTCAAATCTTATACCATGCGGAATGGTGCCAGTTGTCCATTTTGTGGAAGCTTGTGGTGTTGAAGGAGTATAGCCAAGCTTAGAAAATAAATTTTGCTTTTCTTCATAAGAATAACCTTCTGTTAAGAAAGAAATAAGTTCAAGTATCGAATTCGATAAAACATTTTTATCTCTATGTAGATGTATAGACTTAACAATAAATTTTTCTTTATTCCATTTGAAATTAGGGAATAGCTTTAACTTACTATCAAAAACTATAGGAGCTAAAAATTCCATTTGTATTGGATAGCTATCTGGCACAGGGACCAAGCTATCAACAACCAAAGTATCGATAAGCATGTCTGATATTTTTCTTTTAGAATCTCCCTTATGAATCGCAGGAACTTTTCCACCTCCATAAAGTCTAACATCTAAGTAAGATTCTATAAGCACTCTGCCTTCAGGAAAAGTAGCAGTTTTCATATAAGTGTCAAAACTTTCTATAGGGGATAATTGCTCTGCCTCCCACCTAAGATCAAAGCCAATTGGCGAATCTACAAGAACAGGTGTACCGCTTCTGTAGATTCCTTTTGGTTCAAAAGCATAAAATCCTGCTCCTACCTCTGCTAAAGAAAAGTCATAGATTCTTCCCTTTACCTTTTCTCCAGCATCAGGAAGCCTTGAAGTAAAGCCATTGCCTTCAAGCATCCTATTTATATATTCTCTTCTTGGGTCTCCAAGAGTTAACTCTGTCCTCCCGACGGTCCCAAACTGTTCAAAACTTATTCTTAAATAACGTGTCCAAACAGGTTGAAAAATTAAAGTTGTACTTGTTTCACCTGGTATAGTAACAGCATTCATAGAGATATCTGCACCATCTTCACTCCTGTAAGACAATCCATCACTAGGTATACTAATCGTTGAATCACCTATAGGGGTAAATGAAAAGTAATTAATCTGAACAATGCTTGGAAACTCAAGCTCTATTGTAAGTGTAGAAACACAACTGTGAGGATAAGTATCGAACGAAGTTTTTGTTTTGTATTTTCTAGTAGTGTTATCATTCTCCCTTCTCATAACAACATAATGAAAATTCTTATTAGCTCTGTTAAGATCCATAGGATCACCTTTAACAACTTGAGCCATTGTATCGCCAGTATCAGTTAGCTCATCAACTATATAAATATCTCTAACAGGAATTTTTTCGCTACCTTTTAAAGGTAAACCTAAGCCAGAGTTATTAATAACATCCATTAAAAACTTTTCTTTATAAGGGAAACCAGTTTTATAATCTTTAATCATTAACTGATTTGCCCATTGCATTGGCTTATCAATACTTCGAGTAAAAGAGTTATAGTGAACTTTTGAATAATTTCCGAGTATCTTTTGTTCTTCTTCTATTACTTCGGAAAGAAAACCCATAAGCTCTCTTTGTATTTCTTTAACCATAGCAAAAGCTTCCCTTCCGTCTTTTGCTATAAGGTTTTTTAAAGTATTTGATTTTATATTATTGGAAGTTGCATACCATTTCATTCTTCGCAACCAGTGTTGGTGTGCTTCAGAATTTATTGGAGAGCTTCTTTTTAACATAGGAAAAGATATATCTTGCTCCATGTTATCAATAGAGTTTACAGCTCTTCGCTGTATTTGCTCTTCAGTCAAACCAAACGAATCCGGCTGAGAACGCAAATGTTCCATAGCAGCTTCTAGCAAATGCCACTTCCAATTGATTCTAGTTTTTCTTCTATTTTTAGTTCCCATCAGCCAACAACCACACTAATAAACAATCGTCTAGCATCAACTTCTTCAGGAACTTCAAATTCTAATTTTAGAATAGTAGTAAAACCCGCAGGAATCGAGCCTATTTTTATTCGATTGCTAAACATAGAGCCACTAGTTCTAGTAATGTAAACATAATCCTCTTCGTAAGCATCGATAAAAAGTTTTATACCTCCCTTTTTAAACTCAGGGGTTCCAAAAGTAGCATTGGCTCTAGTTCCCCAAGTCAATAAATCTTGATAATCGCTTTGAGGTGGCTGTTCAGCTGGGTTATCCCAAGGGCCGAGATTGCTAGTAGGTTGAACATAAATTCCCAAATTACTAAAAGTAGTATCACCACCATTTATTATTTTAACAACAGCCTGACCACTAGAATCAAATTCTGATTCAATCTTTAAAGGGTCTAAAACTAATTTATTTGTTTCGTCAACAAATCTAATATTTTCTTGAACTAAATCATAAGTCATTACGCCACCATAACTCCAAGCATATTGCAATGAGGCAACTCAACCCCATTGTCTACTAGACGAACACTATAATAATATATATAGCCAGATTTTAAATCTTCTGTATCGGTATAAGATATGTCTCCTTCTGGAGGGTTAACTATTTCAGTTAAGAACTCCCACTCTTTTACAGGATTGATTCTTCTATATATTTTATATATTAAATTTCTTCCTTCCCAAGTCATTTTCAAATCTACTTCACCTTTGCGAAGAGAACTTCCCTTAAGAATAGTTTTCTCCCATTGCCAATCTACAATACCTAGTTTGTCAACAGGAAGATATTGCTTTAATAAAGCTTCCCCTCTATCTCTTGTAAGCACCCCTCCAAATTCTTCTAATAAAGTAATAGGTGCTTCAAGTAACATAACGTTGTTTTCTGGAACGACTTGCCCATCAACTCCATAGCCATGGACAGACTGAAGAATTTTCGGATTAGAGCGGATAGCTTCTTTGAAAGTATCTTCAGCTAAAGAAGCTCCTGGCCTGGTTAGATCTATTATGAATGAATCTTTTTGATCACCTATATCCAGAACAGATATTTCGCCTAAAACATAATATTGATTTGGATTGTTATAAGGAGCTGTAAACAATTTTCTAAAATTGTTTGGATCGCTCATAGATGCATATTTCATTCCTATAACAGTATCAGGATTGTAATTGTCTTCACTATCTACTAGTTGTAAATTCGGATGCTTACGCCCTTCAACTTGAGAACAGTAAACAATATAGCCATCTTCATCAACGCCTAAACAGTGTAGTGCCCTGTCGTTGGGATGCGTATCAGGTATCAAATAGAAAACCCACATATTGTTAAGTGAATCTCTATTTTGCAATGGGTTCAAAGTTAGAAGCGTATATTCATAATCATTAGCTTTATAAAAATATTCTGCATAATACTTATTTCCTGGATCCAAATCGATGCCAAAATGTATAAAGCCATTTCTATTATCCCAAGAAGAGATCATCTCTGTATTATAATATACATCTGTATCAGAAAATCTTTGTCCACTTTTACTTGTGTCAGTAGTATAAACTGAAAGTAAGACATCATGCTTGTCATAAACATAGAGGGTAAAGTTTCTAGTATTCGCAGGATCAATAGCTAGAGAAGGTCTAGTTGCGGCTATAGTATTGCGATTCACCCACAACATATTTCTATATGGACAATGTATAAAAGGCTTTTCTGAAGCCCAAGGCTGTCTATGCCATTCAGGTATCCAATACTTTCTTAATTTGCCCATGATATACTGATAAAATTCACCATTTGTAAACCTAATATGCCAAGGGTCTTCAGGTTGCTTGCCAGCAGGCAACCTAGGCTTAATAGCACCAGTCATATTTGGTCTTACAAAGAAAGTGTCAGTTTCATTCTCATCGCAATGAGCTTCATCTGCTTTATGTATACTAAAGGTAAAGCCAGCTGAACTTGGTTCGAAAGTATATGAAGTTTTAACTATCTTTCCAGTTATAGGATCTACATCTCTCCAAGAAGCTTCAGGGACAACACTTACAGGGTCAAGCAATTCATGATAAGTACTTCCATCAGAGCTGGAAGAAATAACAAAATATAATCTATAAGAACCTGTCTCTGAATTAAAATAATTATTATAATTTGTATATATTGCTTGATCTTCTATATCTATAGAAAGCCCTTCTTCAGCTTCAATAAGATTCCCGTTTTCAATAACTTCAATTTGTGCATCGATAGTATCTTTAGGTAGATCGTGTTTTCTAAACAAGGGTTTTAACTTGCCATACTTATCAACTACTTGCTTATAGGTTATTTCTATACTTTTATATTTAGAAGTAAAGCTATTGCTTTTAAGCTCTAGCCAAGAATAATCTTCAGCAAAAAGATCTATATTGTTAGCAGGCAAAACATAAGTCTTGTCAACAAGATGAATGTTTCTCCACGAATCTAATGGCTTAGATTCGTAATAAGATATAGGTGTATTAATATTTGGAAGTTTTGTTGCATAAGTAAAGTTTTCTGTATATTTCTTAACATGAGCAACTAAAGGTAAGACTTGTTCTTTTTCCGGTCCATGTGCAATTAATTCTATATCTAGAGATACCATGTTTTCTCCTATTTTTTACCAATTGCACACAGCACATGGCTTATAACATTTTCTGCCTGGTCGAAACTTTTAAATGCCGTTCCAATAGCTTTCTTATAATCTTGAAAGCTTATTTCGTCTTCAGGAATAGCCTTGCATATATTGCCATCCTCAAGAGGTACTATATAATCTCCAGTGCCAACAGGCCCTATTACCATTACAGGAAGTTGACCAATGAAAGATACAATATCATAAGCGACATTTGCCTCCTGCCAATTATCATTACCAATAACCATTGGTTGATCCGATACAACCATCGGCACACCAGGGCCATTCTTGTATATTAACCCTTCTCTAATGTAGACAACCATTCCAGGCGGCAAGCCAAAAATAGAACTTTCGCCATTCATTGGAATAGCTGAACCAATATTTACCTCAAAGCCTTCCCATTCATCCACATTGCCAATAGGCATATATTCAGCATAATCTGCTCCGCCAGATTCAAAAACAACACAGCCATTATTTAAAGCGTTGGTCCAAGAACGCCCTCCTTCGCCAACATCTATTGAATAAACATCCATTGAGGTTTCATGCTCACTAAGCCCGTCTTGTGAAGCATCTCCAGAATCATTATGGCCTGCCATTGTATTCATATGGCCTGGCATAGCGGCACTATTATCCAGTCCCATATCATAATACCAGCGAGAGTCTACTTCTTTGGGGTCACTTGTAAACCAATCAACCAAGCCTACGACAGCACCTACAGCTCCACCAACCAGCCAGTTAACAGCATTGCCTAAAGTTAAACCGGTAAGACCAGCAAGAGCCATCGATTCATACCATTCTAATTCATTAGGAACTGTTCCGTCACCTTGATCGAAAGCCCAATCAACACTTCTTGAATAATTAGCTGTAAAAGACTGACCAGCTCCGCCTTGTTGAACATTGTAACCTTTTGCGGTGTAGAAAGTTTTTGCAGATCTAATAACAGGCAAAAGCCTATGAGTAATAGAATTGAAATTATGCCTAGACCAAGGCCTTGCTCTTCTGGACCGAATGCTTCCAGCTACACCATCTTCAGCTCTAAAGGTAATCCAATTATGTCCATTCCGACCTACGTCGTCTAAGCTTAAGTTTGGAGTTCCGACTAGCAATCCTCTAGTCATAGACGGTCTAAATTTAATATGATCCATAGTCCAGAAATATTGACCGTCGACATCTTCGCCGTACCAACCCTCATCGTCACCAGCGCCATCGTCCCACCAGTCTCCTGGATCATAACCATCATCACTATCAAAGTACTCGGTAGCAACAAATTCCTGTGGCCTACCTACAATTCCGTTACTTGGATTAAGAGCAGCTTCAGCTGGATCTGCCCACGCAGAGTTATTAACTCCAAGGCCGACGTCAAATATACCATTACCACTAAGGTAGTAATAGCTATTTGGATCAGCAGCTGATGGGCCACCCCAACCAGAATGTACTACCGTTGGATCGTTAGGGTCATATTGATTCCCTATAGGGCCAGATTTTGATTGATCGTATCTATTCCAAATTTCGTCTGCGCCACCTTGTCGGCCAAAGCCCTGGTCACTCAGCCATGGCGCTCCACCAAGATAGCTAGCTGCAGCTGCTCTAGTTCCTGGCTCACCGCCAGCTTGACTTTGATGTAAACCAAGAGATATCCGATGATCGTCTTCAGCTATCCATAGATGGTTTGAAACCATACCTGCAAGATTACTATGACCATAATGCTTAGATAGTTCAGTAACCGCCATGGTCTTTTCTAGCCCATCAGCATGTGAGCCTATGTTACTCCACGCGTTAGAATGCGTATTGGTATAAAAAGCAGTTCTTATATAAGGGCAGTTATGTTGAAACCATTTTCTTGAATCAATTTGATTTTCAAGAGGGCCACTGCTATGTGAATAATATTTTCTAAACGCCGTTCTAACATCTTCATCCCAGAAATGGCTTGGATCCATTAGATCAAATGCTGTAAATCTAGTATCAAGCAAATCAAAAAACATATTTCTGCGCTCTTCACTCCAATTGTCAACACAATTTTTATACCATCTAGCATAATCGACCATTGCTTCAATTGGTGTTAGCTCAGTATAGTTATCAAAAACAGCAGTGTAAGAAGCATCACCAAGTATTCTAGTTTTGCTTCTTACCCATAGTTGAGCTTCTCTCGGTCCAGGTGCACTAGCACCCATTTCATTAATACCTAGCCTAAGCCAATCTTGATGCCAGGAACAATGATCAGCACTAATATTTTTGAATTCAGTTAAATTATCATAGTTGTAATAGCTTCTTTGTGCCTTGCTATACATAGCGGAACCGCTGTTATACCAATCAGGCACATAAGTTGTGTTTGTTTTATGGTCTTGAGGCTGAAGCATAAAGTAGGCTTGTATAGATGCACTCCTACTACCTCTAGCAGCTAAAGGACCACCATAATCATAAGCCCATGGCTCTGGAGTTTGATTTGGATTATGGATTACAGCACCAGAATAAAAATTATTCTGCTGTGTAAAAGGAAAATTCAAAGCAGATGGCTGAGGCATGTGGTTATTATTTTCTTCTCGCTTGAAAGGAACGCCCGGATCTATCCAGCCCATATTCCAAATACCACGAGTCACTTCATTAGCCCAAGTAGCTTCAGGGTTCATAGGATAGTCACCACCTCTTGTAAGAATTCTAGTAGTGAAATTTAAAGCATTCTTGCCCCACTGCTTTTTTGCGTCCCAACTTGAATAAGTTAGTGTTTGAGTATGGCCATTGATTTTAGCGGTATCAGCCCTTCCATTATCTGGTAAATTTTCACGTATTTTAGAATAAGTATTTATATGCGCGTCCGGTGGATTCCAGCCCCATTTATGACCATCATCATCTAGAGCTGGTTCATAGCTTTTTACTGGATCAGGGTACCAGGGCTTGCCGCCAATCAAAGCTGGAGCATCATTTTGATAATTTTCAATAACCCATCTGCCATCCATAAGTTGCTTTGTAGTAAAATTCCCATAGTTATCTTTTCTAGCTTTTTTCGGAATTAGCCTATGACGTAGCTTACCTTCTGAATCGGCAATCAAAGTTGAGCTATCAAGCATAATGGAGTTACTAGCCATATCATTGTGACTTGGCCGATGATTATATTCATCATTTTTTACTCTTGGCCAGCCGACACCATCAGGCTCAGATACGCCCCAATGCCCCTGCGTACCTATATATGCGCGCTTAACATCAGGATCGAAAGTAAATTTTGTTCCCTTTGTATCACTCGAACCTAAATCATCCCAAGCAAAATTCCAATGTGAAAACCAATCTTGTTCTTCGCGTAGAAGACCTTTTTTGTTTGCTTTGATAACTACGCCTTTATGAGATATCAAATTAAGCGCACCAGCAGCATATATATCAATAGGCAAAGACTTCTCGATATATGCACTTGGCATATCATGAGTGTAACCATTATTTACGGATAAAACTCCATGTGAAGAAGTCGCTCCGTCATAGCCACTTCCGCTACTTTGAGCATTTGTAATAAGTATTCTATTTCTATCTAAAGAATCGCTCCAAGCATTTGCCCAGTCAGCTACTGCATGTTCTACATGAGTTTGTGGATTGCGATGTATGCCAGCTAAAATAGAAAAACTAGTTCCAGAAATATATCTAGAACGCCATCTTGAGAAAGCTCCAATCTGGCCAGCAGATACTAAAGAAATAGAAGCAGCATTAGGATAGTCTTTTCCAGGATCGCTTATTCTGTAATCCTCTTCGTGTCTTTCGCCAATTCCCCAAGCGTCATGAGTGTGCAACTGTATGCCACCTACCCATGAGCCTAAAGCTAAATCGCCCATAGAATTTATAACAATTGGATCTGATTCTGATTGAGGGGTGCCGGTCGGGAAGGTGTAGCCGTCATTGTAATACGAATTATCAATTCGTATTTGTCCCGAAGACC
>CETC01020528.1_pt1 | contig 29043 bp, 26 predicted proteins | sample 326911 | NCBI WGS metagenome assembly CETC01 (sample SAMEA2622694, study PRJEB7988) | marine metagenome | isolation source: saline water (ENVO:00002010), including | reverse complement strand
AAATCAATCCCGCCTCTCTCTAGAGCAATGCTCTTTGCTAGTACGTTGTTATGCGCTCATTTCTCTGAACTGCCATATACCAGTCAGTGAGAGCCCAACAGTACTTATCACCCTTCCATGAAGGGCCATTAGCTTCAGGTCCAGCAATGTAGCCGGCTTCGAACCAGCCTTTTGTTTGCCAACACCATTTGACTAACGGCCCAGAAGTAGCAATTAGCTTTCCTGACTTCGAAAATCGTCCTTTTGAGATAGCTCTCTCAATGAGTTCTACCCTTTGTACGACTTCACGATAGGAAAGCCAATGGCTTTGTAGAGGGCTGAAGTAGCGAGCGTAAACACCCCAGCCGATTAACGCAACAATACAAATCACAAGGATTCGATTGGGACGCTTCTTCGGCTCCTCTTTGTCCTTCTCTTCCACACTATCGGACTTCAAAACCATTACCATCGTAGATAAAGATGTTATTGGAAGTTCCGACTCGGACACGATGTGGCGAGTAGGTGTAATTATGACGTTTCAAATGATATTGAAACATCTTATTAAACCTATAGCAAAGTTCTTTCGTTACGTCGCTTGAGTAGTAAAACCCAGCATCGAAACCAAAGCCATTCACTTTCCTTCCAGTCTCCATGTTGGTGTTCTTATCGATTTCACCCATGTCACGGTAGTAATGGAAGTTTAGCAAGTAGGGCTCAAAGAACCTGTGATTGTGCTCTTTCAGCCTCATTGCTTTCTCAGGGTTTGCAAGCTGTTCCTCTGGAGTCATAAGTGCCAACAGAGAACCACTTGGAATCCCTTCCCACTTGCTGAGGTCAAGCCAGAACCTATCATACTGATAAATACTTGGCTGACTTCGTTGCTTAGCGAGTCTACGCTCCAACATCTCATGCAGATGATGGTTGTTAAACCGCTTTGGGATGATTGCATGAGCAATCAAAGGCGGTGGGACGATTCCCACTGCAAGAATAGCATATGCAGCATCTGGCTGCATAATGCCGGTAGGCTTAATAGCCATACCTCCTCCTTTTAGTTTAGGGGTTGTTGTAGAGAGCAATAGCGGGGAGGACCACCCTCCCCGCTACTAACCTAACGGTTCTGAAGAAACTGATTCATCCCGCTAGCCAGCTTTCGGCCAATCAGCGAGAGCATCTTATCTCCATGCTCATTGTTGTGTCGCGCTGCAGAAACAACACGATCTTCCATAAGCTTATTGCAGTCTTTGCATTCATGGTAGGGAATGCCAGTGATCTGCTCATGCCTATCGTTGATAAGGCGTCCAAAAGGACCCAAGTGGAAGATATCAGAGCACTGCCCCCTATCAACCATCTGGTTAAGAAGCTTAAAATGCTTTTCAAGCTCTTCGCCTTTGAGATAGCTGCACGGCTCAGGAAGGTCCATCCCCAGCAGCTTAAGAACCGGAGAGCCAGGGAAGGCAATCGCTCTGAAAGCACGATTAATACTCTGATCTGGTGATCGAGTACCCCTAGCTCCTTGGTCCCTTCTGGCAATAGCATCAGCTTGCGTGAGTTCAGTTACCCAAATGGTAACAAGCTCTGGAACACTACATTCCCTGAGCTTGTGACAGAGCAACTGGTACTCTGCCTCCACCTTGAGATTCTTCATCTCACGCCAACGGATACTGTCTTCTTCAGATGCCAGACTTTCAGCAGTGTCCTGCTGATTCATCAGTTGCTTCAAGAACTTGCCATAGTCAGAAAGACCAGACTTGCCCAAGAGGCTCCTGTAGTCTTTGCCCGTGTAGTTCATCGGGAAGACTTTGATGCCGAGTGCTTTCGGCAAAACATCGACCAATGATACATTGGAATCATCAAGACTCCAGCTGTAAGACTGCTCGAATTTCTCCCACATCAGTTGAGAGTACTGGAAGATAAAATCTACCAGATTCCCACCATCAACAGGAGGATTGACCATACCCTTCCAAAGTTTAGGGTTGATCCTCTTCTTGGGCTCTCCGGTTCGAGGACGCCACTGAAGCATATCTTCCAGGGTGACGCCTCCGTCGAATCCTGGATAGTTTCGCTTCAGGTGCTTCTTGATCTCACCATAAGCCCAACCCATAAAGGTCTTCATATTGAAGATACCTTTATCGTCATACCACTCGGAATCAAGCGGAAGCTCGCAACCTACGGGCTTCCACTCATTGTTTCCAAGGTGTTTCCAGAAATTCCTGTGGATGGTCTTCCTGGGGTCGTTGTAGACAACGTCTTTCTTCTGCAAATCAATGGCAGTTTGCAGAAGATCTGCAGTTGCCAAAGCATGAGCAAACATTTGACGTGCCCAAAACACGAACATGACGATGGTGAAGACCCCAACTGGTCCCTGTCCGTTGAGGCCAATGATGTTCTTGGCTTCTTCAGACATCTTACCATCATCATTAACAGTGGGAACACTGCTTTTGACACCGTCTTCGATTGGAACGGGTTCGAAGAGGAAGCGAGCATCTGGGTTGTCAGCCCAAATGGGAATCCGGTGCTTGTACAATTCGACAATCCTAGGATCATCATTAATCATAACAAAATCACCATCATCGTCACCAAAGATCTTCGCAACGTCCTTTGGGTTCAAAACAGCTTGACATTTCTCGTGTTTCAAACCCTTGTCCGTCTTGAGGAGCAAGTGACCTAGCCTCTCCATAAGGTTCTCACGGGAATACTTATTCCCATCGATGACGAGTTCCTTTTTCCTCTTACCTCCATCTTCGAGGTTCACAACCCTGAGAGTCAGGAGGGCCTGACTGGTTACAATAGGCAACCTTGTCAAAGCAATCTCCATCCCATGGCTATAGCGAGGATGCTTGGGGTTGTCAGGATTATGACGATGCCCCATAACAACGTGACCTTCCGGTACGCTGTGATCCATGACCAGCACATACCGGTCAGCGAATTGACCACACCCTTGTGAGATGTGGTGCAGCTTGCGTTGAATAGCCTTATGAACCATTCCAAGCACTTCAGGAACCCTAAGCGGATTCAATCCAAGCCTGTCACAGAGCATACGGATGAAACGAGGCTTCTCGTTTTCTTCGCAAACTTCGTCTAGGAAGGCATTCATTCCTCCCTTTTCAGCCAGTCGGTCGAAAGAATCAACTATCAGCGACGAACAGATCTTAAGGGTAGTCGAGTTCATCTCGACCATCCCATAGTTCTGAAAGCAATGCTTGACCTTCCCATGACGAGACCAGTCTTGCATAATGCTGACATGCGTAGAGCCAGTGCCCTGCCTATTGACCATCTCTTCCTGCCAAGCAGGGAGAGATCCTTGTTCTGAAAGGAACTGCGTGAGATCCTTTGATCGAACATCAATCAATTGGTTTGGCTTTATGACTACGCCATTTGAGTCAAACGAACCATTAGAACTTCCAAGGCAAGCCTTGAACGTTGCTTTGTGTCGGCCCTTCCCCTGGCCCCAGTCCAGATAGATGGTAGGATTTCCATCATCATCAATACACCTTTCATCTGGTACAAGGATGCCTTTCCAAAAGCCACCCAGTAACGGAATCCAAATGCGTATCTGTATGATACAAACACTGCCAATCTGGCTGAAGAAGTAGTGAGAAGGATGAATCCTACCACTACCATCACTACCAGCAGCAAACTGCTTCCCCGTGAAGGGATCAGTACCTCCAAGGATATTCGTCAACGTAAAGTCAACATCCTTGAAGATTGCATTTGCTGGAGCGCCAAGCCCTCTCACGTACGCCATGCAATCAATTGCTTTGGGGAACGTGCAGTAGATAAGGGGGAAAGCCCCCTCATCATAGAGCCACTTGCTGCCGACCAGAACCCTGTTGCCAATATCAGGATAGCTGTCCTTAATGTGATGGCCAGCTTCCACAATTGCTTCAGGGAATGGAAGTTTCCTTCCACGTTCATCTCGCTGTTGCCGAGCATCCCTCAATGGGATAACCGGCACAGGAAACAACCTATTCCCCTGGGCGTCAACAATAGATCCGAGGATCTTTTCCAACATGCTCTCATTAGCGATACCACGACGGGTTTCGATTCTTGGTAGCATAGTCTGTGGATGGTCCTTTATGTGACCAACCAGCTTTCTTGTTCCGAACATTTCTGCTCGGAATCGTAGGCGATTCCTCTGCTTTTTGTCTTTTCGGGTCTGAACGAACTGACCCTCCTTGACTTCCGGCAAAGGTAAGCCTTTTGGTTCTGAGTTTTCACTCATAACCACCTCCTTCTAATAGTGCAGTTAAAGATAGATAGCTCGGAGCACTACGTCGAGCCACCCAGATGCCGCCTCTCACGGACACCATAAATGAAAGAAATAAAATAGAAAGAAAAAAGGTACCACCCGAAGGTGGTACCTTTGCCCTACAATGAGGGCTTAGAAGTCAAACTCAAGTTGCTCAGCTTGAGGCGAGGAAGCAGGCTGCCTCCTCACTACAGGCTTCACAATCTCAACTTTTACAGTTTTTGACTTCTTGGACTTTTTGAACTTGTCCCGGATATAGCGTCCGCAAACGCAACAAAACAATCCGACACCTTTCCAAATAGCCCTTTCTTGCTGGTTACAATTACTGCAGTAAGCAGTAGTAATTCGACCAGCCATCAGGAGCCCTGTCCAAGCTCCAACGCCGCCTTGATGGAGACAAGCTTGGTAGGGTTCTTCGCACGAGCAGTCTTGGTGGGAACCTTGACCATGAGCTTGCCGCTCTTGTTGACCACGGGAATGCCACCCACAGCCTCGATCAGCTTCTGAGCAATCTCATTGGTCACCACCTCCTCGACAGGCTTCCCTCCGAAGAGTTCCGCCGTGACGTTGTCCTCCCGCTTCTTCCGAGCCTCCTCCTTCCTGGCCAGATAAGCCAAGTGGTTGGTTCGGGCCTGGATGTAGAACTTGGCACGAGTCTCGCTCCTCTCCTTGAGGTACTTGAGACTTTCGGCCTTTCCCTTGTCAGCGGGGTTCTCGTTGATGTGCTTGATTGCGCGCTGCTGCTCAGCGTTCTTGATGCTGAACTCCTTGCGCATCTTCCTAGCCGTCTTGCAGTCGCAACGATTAGGATGATTCTTCCCAGCATTGATCATCTTGCTAGGATGATCAGAGCAAGGAACTTGCACATACTTCTTCTTGGTCTTCATAGACCTTCTCCTTTGACGCAAAAGCGTCTTTTAAATATAGTCCAACTTCTCCACCGTGGAGAGAGTCTCGCTATATACTCATAAAAAGAAAAAAGGTCCCCGCACCCCAGAAGGGGATTGGGGACTTTGGGAAGGATTACTTCCCATTTCTCATTTCACATCCTCGCATGGTCCAGGGATAAGTTCTCCCTTCGCGGTCCCCCAGAAACAGGTAGTCTCTGCTGGAATGGCTACACCACCTCGGCTGTAAGTCGTTTTCACGACTTTGTAGACGGACACCTTTCCATTGGGCAACTTCTGAGTGTGAAATACCAGATTGCTAGTTTCAACCAACATTTTGGCTTCAACTGGCTGGTTGGCTGTTGTGGTGGCACACCCGCTAACGAGCATAATAACAAACAACAAAAACAAGCTCTTCAATTGGTCCTCCTATTGGACACATTCCGGTGGCTAATCCGGCATAAGCCATTTCCATTAAAGAAAAAAGGTCCCCTCCGAAGAGGGAACCCTTTTCCTTGCCTGTTCCAGCTAGGGGTGAATACCCAGAGCATGGTCAAGAGCAGGACCGAGCAACGGCAAGCAAAAGCTGAAAATGATGACGATCAGGGTAATCAAGAAGATCGTCCCCGGCCCATCCTCATTCCACCAGTTGCAGATCTCACTCTTCTTCTGCTTGTAGAAGCACTTGACGCCCCTCTTGGCCTCCCAGAGGTAGCGTGTAAGGATATTGTGTTTTTTGTTTCTTCTTCTTTTCATTATAGCCTCCTCAGGCTTTAGGGTTTACTTATCCATTAAAAAGAAAAAAGGGAGAGAGGCCGCAGCCCCTCTTTCCCGTCTAGTTGTATTAACTGACAACTACAGTAGTGGTGACGACCACTTCCCTGACCCTGATGTGTTTGAGGCCTTTAAGCTCCAAGTACCTTGGATCAAGTGGAAAATTCAACTCTTCCCTAGCCAATATCTGGTTTTGCCCCCAAATTACATCCTCGATCCGATCTTTCAGATCTTCGGCGTCATTTGGGTTCTTGTGACTAAATTCAAAGATATTGTATGTTGGGTTAACTATAACGTTCGCTAGATCATGGAGACGGAATCGACTCCAATAACCGCTTACGTCCTTAGCAATAAACCTCACCTCACCTTTGGGGTTGTCACCAAAGATGTAGTACCTGATATTGATTCCTTTCTCTTCTCTCATCGCGCCTCCTATGGCTTCTTTGTGGCATAATTGCCATTAAAAAGAAAAAAGGACGGACCCCATAAGGGGCCCGTCCAAGGATCACACCGAAGTGTGACTACTGCTCCAGGCTCTTGCGGAACGCAGCGACCATTGCTGGAAAGCTGCGTCGGACTTTGCCCTGATCATCCACATGAGGAATGCCTCGCTCATCAAGGAATGCCAAGAACCACTTGTTGAAGATGCGCTTTGTCACCTTGACAGCTGCGTCCTCAAAGTTCTTGCAACCCTCTGCATCAGGATGAACCTCAGCGAGCAAGGCGATGACCTTCTCCTCCTCAGTCTTCTCCTCGATAGAGTCACTCTCCTGTGCATCCCAGGCAGCTTTGTAAGCATCACTCCAAGTAGGAATGACAGTCTCAGCTGCACCATTGAAGGCGTTCATGATCCGACTCATCTGGATGAAGTGGTCGGCCTGGTCCTCATTTAGACCCGCCATAGACACAGAATGTCCAGCACAGATCTTGATGACCTCGTCCAACTTTTTCTCCACACGCACAAGTCGCTGATCAGTACTCAACTCAGGAACAGCCGAAAGCAGCTCCTCAGTAGCACCTTCTCGCACAGTCAGATCAGTTGCGTCCTCGGTTGAGAAGAACTGCTCACCTGCTTCGATGAAGTCCTCATTTGGGAGGGCATCACCATTGCTGATGAAACGGATCTTGTAACCACTGATATCCTCTCCTTGCTCACGCTTGGTGAACAAGTAGCTGACGATATCAGCTTCAACCTGAGCGATGGACTCGTAGTCACCAACCAACGGGATACGAACGGAATTGCCGTCCGGTCCAGTCACCTCGGCCATTGCCCACTTCTTACGGCAAGCTTTGACAACAGGCTGGATGATAACCCAGTGAGCCCCCATCAGGACGGGGATGACAATGCAGCCCAAAAGGCCAACAATGCCGAAAAGGAGAGCTACGATAGCACTCCAAACAGCCGGGAACATGTCTTTGACATTATCCCAGCACCAGTCGAAGCCGTTAGTAAGGGCTTCGTTATTAAGCTTCAAATCTCTCATCGAATTTACTCCAATGTGCTTTTGCACAAAAGGGGTTGTTGTTTAGGACCGAAGTCCTGCTATGGGACATAAGTCCCGAAAAGGTTGAGATCAGGGCAACAGCAGCATTACTGTTGCCCCTTTCCCCAGTTCCGACTATTAATTCTCAGATTCTGCCTTAGAAGGATAGCAGTCTCTGTCCACCCTGTCGGAAGGGATTGATACCGATAATGCTCGGTAATACACATGGGTAGTATCTCACTACTTCTCAGCTTGGTCCACAACTAGAGGAAGTCACTCCAAGGGAGCGCAACATGCTATCCCTAGCTACGTTACTATCTCATACGCTAATAGCTTCCCCCAATGGGTAGCTTTCCTAGTACAAGCTAGTGGGTCGACACTGATCTAACCCGAACTGTATTTAGCTTTACGTCCAGACTATAGCAGGTAGCTCTGTTAGGCTCTCTGGTATAGGCTACTCACACTTGCTTACGGTGCTTTCACATTACAATACCGAGGTATCAGAGTTACGGGCTATAGAATCACGTTGCTCGGTCCATGGCAGGGTACCTATTACTTATCCTATCCCTATGCCTTTTGCTGGATAAGTATGAGAGAACTCATGGCTACCTTCAGATGGGAGGCTACCTCGTAGGTAGCGTCCACCCTTGGTGTAGAGAGTACGACAGGAGGCTATCTCTAGGATAGCGTCTATCACACTGACACCATGAGCCCAATACAGCTCATTAAAGAATAAAAAGAAAAAAGCCCCCCTGCTGTATACACAGCAGAGGGGCAAGAGGCTACTATTAGCAGCCTACTGGAGTCAGGTGGATGAGTGCAGTTACCACAGCAGTGAACAGGAACAAGACCATTCCCATTGCTGCCCTACCACGTACACCATCACGCGTGTGGCTGTAGCCCTTGGGGTAAAGACCACCTGGAACCACTGCCCAGACCACAGACAAGGCACACCCAATTGGTGCACAGGCCAAAGCCCAATCCAGGAACAAGGTGTTCAGGGACTTGAGCGAGCCTACCTCAGCATAGCCAAAGTAGTACGTGCCAGTGATAGACAGCATACCGATGACGCTCAGCATGAAGAGCATCCCAACAGCAGCCATGCCATACCAACGCATACCCTTGAGGATGTCCAGGACAAAGTGAAGGACATGAACAGGGAAGGAAGCAATAGTTTTGATTGTACGCAACATAATAAAATTCTCCTAATACAGCTAATTAAGCTGTTTGGGTTAGCATGTTCTACATAGCACCTTGCCATGCAATAGCTAACTCATTGGTCGAGTATTTACCGGGGTGGGCACCGAACGGTGGTACCAATAATTACTCAATAAATATATAGGTATAGAACTAATATTTATATAAATTTACCCCCTATATAGGCGTTTCTTTGTCAAGTTTTTGAAAAATATTTTTTTACCATTTTTAACCTCCTATAAAGCCGGCCCAACAAACCCTGCTTTTTATTCTCTTTTATGCTATACTATTGCTTCTAATTGTTTACTGGGATATGTTTCCTTGTATTTTTTTATATTTTTCAATTAAAATACCCATTTATAGGAGTCGTAATGGAAAATTTAACCCCAGAGCAAAAGAACTTACTTGCCTTCAGCGAGGCCCTTCAGTGCTTTACAGGATTCTTTCAAAGAGTATTCAAGTCTAGTCACTTTCAATTTGTGACGCTTTATAAGTCTGTTTCTGAAGAAAAGAGAGATGACCTTCTCAAGCAAGTCGAGTTATTTACGTTCCAAGAACGTAAAGTCTTTTTAGAGCTCTTAACCAAATCTCATCATCAGTTAGGCATCCTTATTGATCGCCTACAGGAATTTGTTGAGAATGATAAGAAGAAAACGGATGAAAAAGAAAGACAACGATAGTCCCAAGATTCAGCTTGGGCTTGCAACGATCCCTGGTAAAGACGATGCTATTGCAAAAATAGCTGAAGTCGAACCAGAATACGAAGCTTACCTTAATAATCTACCTGCTCAAAAGAGGCGGCGCATTATTAATTCAGTAAACCGTGTCCAGACAGGCCTACATGCGGTAGCACCGATTATGTGTATGGGTCCTGTTAAGTGCCCTTTCATCTCTAAATGCCCAATCCCTGAGAGTAATGGTACCGAAGACGTTGTATATGGTCCCGATAGTAATTATCCAATTGGGAGAGAATGTATTCTAGAAAAGTTCTACATGCAGCAAAAGATAATTGAATATGTAGAACATCTAAATGTTTCCCCTGATAATCCCGTAGAGATGTCTATCGTAAATGAACTTGCGTTGATTGATCTATACAAGAATCGTTCCTTAATGATTATGTCCGTAGGCGACAGATCTGGACAAGGAAGAGATTTCATGAGAACAGACATATTAGGATTTAATGAAAATGGTGATGTTGCAGAAAGCTCGAAATTACATCCAGCGGTTGAGATGCTTGATAAACTTGAGAAGAGAAGAGAAAAGTGGTACGACAAGCTCATGGAAACCAGAAAAGCTAAAGCCGACTGGATGGCAAAAATTGGTAATACGAATTCAGAAAGCAAAATTCTCGGAGAAATTCAAAAATTACGTGAGGCGTTAACCAGTCTGGAGTCTAACACTCCACTTGAACTTGTAGAGGAAGATGAAGATATCTTATTGAGTGATTAGGGGTAGCTTATGTTTGGTGAAATAGATAGTATCTTAAAACAAGCTCTTATCGCAGATATTGAGACTACTTCTCTAACTCGTGGCGCTGGTGTCCACCAGCTAGCTACTTACAACATGGGAAGTGGCCATCTTAACCAATGGTTCGTAGACCCCAACTTAACTCTCGTAGAGCCGCGTATCAAAGGTCAGGATATAACGAACCTGGCTACCTCTGCTCGCGATATACATAAAAGCAGCCCCCTGCTGACTGCTGTGGCTAAGGCACATGGAAATGTAACTTGGCACGATGTATTCCTAGCTCAGACTCTCATAGACAAAACTGGAAGAGAGAGATTACTAGAAAGGCTCAAAACAAGAGGCGCAAAGCCAACCTCTTGGGATATCCAAGGGATCGCTAGGATCCCTGGGGTCTGGGACGATGTCAAAGCTACTCTAGCCGTCACAGACCCCTTCCAGTACGACGCTATTGTAAGCGGAAAATTCCACTACCTTTCAAACAATAACCCTCAAAGTGAAAAAGAGTTAAGAACTTTATTAAGGAGCAAAGGATCTCCTGTAAAAACTGTAAAGAATATTAACTCTGCTATCGAAGACGTTCTCCTGCGAGGTGACGGTGCTTTAGTCCAGCATTTAAAGAAAGGTGCTATATGGATTGCAAACGCAGACTTCGAAGCAAAGCAACTCGGTGCGAGATTAGCAGTACATGAGCAAGCAATTCTGGACGATGTCAATTCTCAAAATTTGAGTAAAATTGAACGTGCAAGAAAGCTTTTAGCTGAATCTGAACTTCGCAAAGTAATACAGGGTACCAGTGCTACTACTTCAGACTTATTCCATGTGACTGGTACTGCAGTTAATCGTGCGAGAGCAGAAGCTAGGAGAACCGGAGATTGGCGAGGCGTTTATACGGCGATTATGCAAAACACTGGGGCTGGCGACGTTAGAGATATTATCGATGTCGTCAGGTCCCAGCAGTCCTTTGGACAGAAGCTAGGTCTTTTAAGTGGCACCCAGCCCTTCTCCTTAGGTATGGATATACAGGCTAGACTGTTTGGTTTCTCAGAAGCCGCCACACCAGAAATGGCTAAATCTGCTCTATTACGCGCCGAGAGTCACATTGCAGCCCATGACGTTGCTGTTACCGAAGAACTCGTTCTAAGAAAGAGTATGGCACAAACTGAGGCACTTAGGCAGTGGAGTCACGGAACTGAAAATCAGCGAAAAATTTTAGAGCGAGCCGCGAGTCAGAAGAGAGGACCACTTTTTGAAGCGCTAAGATATTTTGAAGCTTTAGAGCATCTATCTCCCCAACTACAGGAAGTCTCTCTCAAGCAACGCTTAGGAAGGATGTTCCAAGACTTTGCAGCCGAAGGAGCAAGTTCCCAGGTAGTAGGTTATAAACCGATTAGTAGAGAGCAAATTACCCCTACAGGCCAATTGCAAAAAATTCCCGGAGCAACTCCGGTTAGACAAACTTATAGGTCTATAGATGACGCAGCAAAATTTATTTTGTCGCAAAGCCAATACGGTGCTGTTAAAGGTGATGAAGTCTACAGAAGCGTATTAGAAAAATTCGCAGACGATGGCTTAATTGAATACAACAGAACTAACGCTGGCGGAGGGGGAGTAAGAATTAAAAGTGCTGAGAGATTAGCTACCTCAGCAAAGATGTTATCTGAAACAGCTCAAAGACAAGTACAATCCATAATAGAAAGAGAAGCACCTTCTTTAATGCATATGGAAGCACCTAGGGTTCCCAAAGGTCTACATATTGAAAATCGACGCGGACTCAGAGCAACAGCTAGGGACAATAAGTTATTAGCAAGAGCTAATACAAAAATGTTTGGTATGTTCGCTTTAGGAATGGCAGGTATAAATGTCTTTGATGCAATAAGAAACGATGTAAAGAAGCCAGGCGGTCCTGAATCGTTACGTACTATCAACTACCAACAGTGGCTGGAAATGCAATCCACCATGTATGGGATTGATCCAGGAAATCCGGGAGGACTAAATAAACCACGTATTGATGGTCTACAGAAGAGTGGCTTAGGCGCTTTGATGAGGCAAGTCGGTACTGATTTTGGTTCACCATATCAAGGTCCACAAATTTCAAATTCTGTTTTTACTCAAACGAACCTATTGGAAGAGCGTGAAAGGTATATGCAAAATGCTTTTGCACGAACCCATATGTCTACAGAAGGTGAAGTTGGAAGAATGTTGAGAGCGTGGGTGACATTACCAATTTCTCACGCACAAGAATTACTGAACAGACAGCCAGGAAGAGCATACGCTACGAGATCACATAGTCAAAACTATAGCTATATACAAGAAAGCTTTGACACTGTTCAAGGGTCTCAATATGCTGGCTTGAAACCTGCAAATTTTTTGAAACTCAATTTAGCAGAAGGCGGCTGGAAAGTTACTGCTACTGATGCCGATACTATTGCTATTAGTAGGAAAAAAGCTTCGGGTGGATGGTTTGATTTCTTTGGGAGTACTGAATCTTATAGTGTACGTATAGCTGGTATTGACGCCCCAGAGACTACAAAGGGTGCGAAACAAGGACAGCCTTGGGCTAACGCTGCAACTGCAGCTGCTCAGCAAATGATACAAAACGCCAGAAATTTAGAAATTTTAATCGATCCTTCTAATATTACTTATGGCCGTATGGTTGGTTCTGTATTTGCTGATAACAAAAACGTCGGCTTGGAATTAGTTAGACAAGGTATGGCTCAATTCTTACCTTACAAAGGCAAAGGTACAAAGCAAATGTACGAAGCTTCTTCTTTCCAAGCAGCGGAAAATATGGCTATCAATGCGAATAGGGGTATATGGAATACTCCTTACTTCCAGCCTTATGGAGATTGGAAGAAACAAACTGGCGAATCAGTAACATTTAACCAAATGGTGAATTCGTCAAAAGTAGCTCAAAACAGCAAGTTCATGTCTCTGAGATCAGTAATGGAGCACTCTCATCAGTTAGGTTTCTACGGCGCTGCCCAAGCAGCGGAGATATCTGAAATTAGCAAGTCGCCTAATAGCATTATGGGTTCTGATTATGATAATAAGTGGAGAGAATTAAATACTTTTAGTAAAGCTTCAGCCCCTCATAATAATTATCTGTCGCAAATGAAGACAGAGCTAGCCGGCTTAATTAAAACTAAAGGTAGTAGAGTTCATGAAAAGTTAAAGACAAGGAATATACATACACTGGATAAAACTCTTGTGCTTGACAGCATGAGGACAACAACAAATGCTTTTTCTAAGCGTAAAATTTCTACATTTGATATGTATAATGCTAACCATATAAACAACTTAAGGGGAAGGGATAGCATGAGAAAAACTCAAATGGCAGAAGTTCAAAGAAATTTGAACAAGATTATGTTCACACACCCAGTTAACCACCATATGATGTAAAGGTATTAAATGCTTAATTCAATGTTTCAAATGTTAGGAGAAGGTACAGCGTTCACAATGGGTGCTATGCCTGCTACTGGCCCACGTAATACTGGTGTATATATGGCACCTGGGCAGAGTATGATTAATTTTGCTGGACAGCATTTTAGTCAAGCTGCCAGAACAGGACCGCTTCCTTCCCCGATGATGCCCATGAGTGGTGCTAATATCTGGACAAGTGGAAGAATTCATGGTCCTCTAACAAAACTTCCGGAAGGGCCGAGAGACCCAAGAAATTTTGGCCAGCAAGGTCAAAGAGGTTTGCTTAACAATTCGACACAAGGTTTTTCAAGATTTCTTGGTCCTGTTTTAGGAATGGGCTCTTCTGCTTATTTTGCATATCAGGGCTATCAGGAAAATGGAATGTCGGGTCTGTATGACTCTTTGATGTTGGACGTTGCCGTTGGTGCCTCTGTGACGAAACATGCTTATATACGTGAGTATTTTAATGCTAGTGGCGAAAGTGTATCAAAGAAAACGGCTTTACGTAACGCAGGTGAACATATAAAAAGTGTTCGAGCCAGAACGAGCTGGCTCGGCAGTAGCATACTTAGCGGAATTGCTACAGGTGCTGGAGCTTATATACTTGGTGGTGTCGGGCAGGAGCTTGGTCAAGCTTCAGGTGTACCGGGAGGCGGGACAATGGGCACTATCGCAGGTGCCTTTCTTGGTGCAAGAATAGCTAGAAGCCCTTTATCTTTACTGGGGTATGGTGCGATGATAGTAGGCGGAAGCGAAGTTGTAAAAGGAGCATACAACCTACTTAAAACTGGATATAGAAGAAAACAATTTATGAGACAAGCTCACACAGCTGGAGATACAGCTGCCTTCATGACAGGCAGCGCTGTCACGATGAGACAACGTGCTGTAACAGCTATGCAGAAAACACATATGAATGCTAGATCTGCGCTTGGGATGGAAGCCTCTTATATGCATATGCCTAGAAACTATTTTTCAGTCTACAGTAGGCAAGGGAACATGATGTAATGATAAGTATATTAATTGCAATTTTAAGTTTTATTATTCTTACTTTTTTGATAAGATATTGGCGGAAAAGCTTTCCTGCGCCTACTGTTACACTTAAAAGCGTACAGTGCAAGCATGTAGATAGGAAAAGGCGTATTCAGCACAATGTTTGTATTTTAGAGGCTGGCCATCATGGGCCACATAGAACTTCTTCTAATCATGTATTTTAAATATGAATCCAGAAATAATATCTTTATTAAATAATTTATATAAAACCAATGAATACGGTTACGAATATCAAGATCCAGAAGCAGTGCCTGATCCAAAGCTAGTTTCTTTTTATAAAGATAATTACGGGATAAGAACAGATGTGCATAGAACTTGTGTTAATTGCCAGATTAGACAAATTGAAAAATATAAAGAAAAAGGTAAAGAGTTCAAAGTCAGATGCAACTATATCCCCAAGTCCTTACCTAAAGGATCTAGCGCTAAACTTAAAGAAATATCATTAAAGAATGATATTGATGAAAAAAGAGCTAAAAAACTTTTACTTTCTACTATCGATCCTGTTGCGTGGGCAGAGCTTATGTTTGGCTTTGACGACAATGACGAAAAATGGAATATACGTGCTTATCAGAAAGAGCAGTTAAGATGCTCCTCCCTAAGAGTTGCAGCAAGGGAAGGCCGACGTAGCGGCAAAACATTTATAATGGCACTCAAGCTTATCTATCTAGCTTTCAATATGCGAGTGCAAAAAGGTAGAGATTCTGATGGCAATCCAGTAGTTATGGGCCCTGATATAATGATTGTAACTCCTTATCAAGCTCAGCTAACTAATATCTTTGAAGAGATTGAATCACTTGTAAAAAGAAATATAGATTTAAGAAAAGAAGTTGTTACTGGAACTGCAGATAACCTTTATATTAAAACTCCAGTCTTTAGGATGGAGTTTAAAAACGGTTGCTCAATTCAAGGTTTTGTTTCTGGCCTTGGAGTTAAAGAAGATGGTTCAGGTGGTGGTACTATGCGTGGTCAAAGTGCTCATGTAATATATCTCGACGAGATGGACATGATCCCTGAAGATATTCTCGATAAAGTTATTAATCCTATTCTAGCTACCACACCAGACACCATGCTATTAGCAACATCTACTCCAATCGGAAAAAGAGCTAAATTTTACAACTGGTGTGTGAACAGAGAAGATTTCAAAGAAGATTATTTTCCAACCACAGTGCTTCCGCACTGGGATCAAATAAAAGATGAAATTGAATCTGAAAGTACAAAAGAATCATTTGCAGCTGAGTACATGGCTGAATTCATCGAAGGCTCTTATGGAGTTTTTAAGCCTTCGTGGATACAAAACGCCAGAGGTGATTACGAATATTTCTCTTCAGGTCGGTCAAATGTAACACAACTAAAAGCTGTATTAGATATTGAAGACCCAGCAAATATGCTAATAGCTATAGGAATTGATTGGAACAAAAGAGCAGGAACTGAGTTCTACGTTGTAGGCTTTTCTCCATCTTCTAGATACTGGTACGCATTGGACGCAGTTAATGTTTCAGGAGGAGAAGCTTCTGCTCAGCGTTGGATAAAAGAAGTAATTCGCTTAAACTACAAATGGAAACCCAACTGGATCTATGCTGATGAAGGTTACGGTCATACAGTGATAGAAGACCTTATCTATATGGCAGAACGATTAAGACCAAAGGCTAATAAAACTGCAGTAGATCAAGAAACAGTGAAAATTGGAGATCGTTTAGTTGCATATAATTTTTCAAAAAATGTAATTCTAAAAGATCCAGTAACTGGACAAGATATAAAAAAGGCAGGGAAACATTTCCTTGTTGAGAATGCTGTTCGGATTTTTGAAGATGGTTTATTCAGATATCCTGAAAGTGATGAAGTTTTAAGAAAGCAACTTCATAACTATATAATAGTTAGAAGACATGCCTCTACGAATAAACCTGTATTTGGTATGGATAACGAAAGAATAGGTGATCATAGGCTAGATGCGATGATGCTTGCTTTAGCTGCACTTTCTTTGGAAGAATCAGTTTATAGTGGAAAGGGACTTCCTTTTTCACAGCCTACACTTATATCTAGAGAATCAAATGATAACGATTACTCTTTGCCATATCCTCCAGATCAAGCCAGAGACATTCTTTCTTCTGCTAAGAAAAATAAAGTACCAGGAATGCTTGAAGTATTGCAGATTATGAGAGGAGATGGCAGTAGAGAACAACACAAATCCATAACCAATAAGTTCAGTAAAGAAAGTGTTTTTACAAAAAAAACTGGAAATTCTAATAGCAATAGAGGTATTTTTAATAAGCAAAAAAATGATGAACCTGGTATACTAGAAGGATTAAAGAGAAATGTAGGTACACCTAATTCAGGTGAATATATAAAAGGCCCTGCTATTACTAAGAAAAAAGGGCGTAATGGAGCTAAAGGTAGAGGATGGAAATAGGAGCTTAAAATGGCAACAAAACAATCAGATTTAGTAAGAAAAATAATTTTCAGTTCGGGAACTGCTGATGATGCTACAGCTGGCGTACGAAGGCATTTGTCCGGTGAAGGGTCTGCTACACGAAGGGCTCAGCTTGCAGAAGAGCTTGGTAGTGAGCATCAAAGTGCAGAGCAGCTAAGTCAGCTTGCAATGCAAGATGCAAAGATGAATCAGCCATTTTCTTACGGAATGGCTTTCGGTGGTCCTGCTGCACATGGAAGTGGCCCGTTTGGCTTTAAAGCTAGTGAGGGTGCTAATATGTTTACTAGGGCCATGGAAGGTGGTGTTGGAGGCATGGTCGGCGGAGGCCTGATAGGTGGAACAGCCTCCTATGCAACAGGTGGCGAGTTTTGGCAAGGTGCTGCTGCTGGCTCAATGGGTGGCTTTGCCATGAGAGGCGCATACAGAACAGCTTTTCAAAATTCACCTGGCTTGAACCAAATGGTTAAATCTGCAGCAGAAGGTGAGGGTAAATTTAGCAAAATGGCACAAGGGATGATGCAGTCTTCTCAAGAAGGCAGAGGCATGATGACTTTAGCGGGTAGACATGCAATGATGGCTGGAGCAGCTCTAGGTGGAATGAGTTTTGGAGGTAATAGGAACAATCATCGCAGGGGGTTCAACGCACATAGAGGAAATACTTTCTAAGAGGTAGATATGCCAACTATTACCGGGGAAAATCTAAGGCTTGTTTTGTATGATTACAATTACGAATCATATGACAATAGACCTTTGCGCAGTTTTCATAATGGCCATACTGGCGACTCACAAGAGCATCTGTTCTTTGTGAGGAATCATAATTCAAGTAAATGGTACACTAACATTCAGCTAACCCCTGTAGTTATCGGTGGCTATGACGATAGAGGTGAGTTTGGCACAACCGGCTGGGGTGTCAAACTTATGTACGGCAGAAGAAGGCCTACGGAAGAAGAGTGGGACTATGTAAAAACCGGAAGCACAATTATAATACCAGACATTGGTACGTGTGAGGCAGCTGATACTTTTACTAATCATCCTATTTGGGCTCGCATTTATTGCCCAGGTGGAGAAGCAGCTCAGATAAGAGAGAATATGCAAATAAAAATTAAGTATTCTGTCAAAGAAGTAGGCTCTTGTAGCCGCAGCATAAGGAATATGCTGACGGCAAATCAAGCGACAGGAAGCTATGAAGAGAACTATGATGGACCTTATGCAGTTTACGGTACCAGTATACTTGGTGTTACTGCCGGTAACACTGGCTACTATTACCCATTGTACATAACAGAAGCTTCTGCTAATCTAGCAGATAATGCAGCAGATGGTGAACAGTCCTCACACGTCCACAGTTTCTCGCAATATGAAGGTGTTAATTTTTATATGCCTGATAGTGATATGAATCACTATCAAAGCAGTAACGGTGGATATCCAATTTATGGCACTGACCTCGGCTCAGGTTATGACTCTGAATAACAGCCCAATAGGTACAATATGGAAGATTTAAAAAAGCGTCTTTTTAACAATGTGTATGTTCCTGAATATCGCCCTGAAGATGGAGACGTATACAGGCAAGTTGACAATAAAATCTCTGAGCAAGATATACAGCGAGAAATTCAGCAAAATAATAGAAAAATTTTAGAAGGCATTGAGCGAGCTTCTGAAAGTAATAGACCTCTTACTGACGCTGAGATGGAAGTTGTAAAAGTTAGATATAAAAACTTAAAAGATAAATCAGAAAATATTAGAAAAAAAGTAAAGCTAATAAAGGATGAAATAGAATTTGAATTAAATGAAGATCCTTTTGAATTAGTAATGGGCGGTAAGAAGCCAGCTTTAAAGAAAGCAATGAAAATTGTTTTCGGTATAAAAACCGACACTATAACCTTTGAGCAATATCAAGCAGCTTTAGATATAAAAACTATTCTAGAGAAAAAAGATATTGAAGCAATATTTAGCGGAAAAGAATAATGGGAATTATAAGCTCATCAATGAACGGTGAATCTCCAGACTTTGAAAACGATCCAAAGGGCAAGGAGGAAGAATATGAAAAGCTTTACATGAAAATAGGTAGAGATTTTGTTCACCGAGATGATCTTGCACTAATATTAGACAGCCTTGTGATTAGGCTGTCTGAACTCAACCCACAGATAGCTATATCTTTTTCAGACAATCCTATTGATTATAGCGTAGATAGTGGAGCGATGGAAAAGGCGCAAATATATAAACAAATACTTGATACTGGCGAAGACGGAAGCAAGCGGTTTAAGGATTTGATTGATCTCTCGGAATAAGTATGGAAAGTTCTTCAAATTTTACAAGTTCAGAACAACATTACAAATACGTATACGTATGCTTAATTTGTGATGAGTATGAAAAAGCAGCAATAAAGCAAGGTGTCAAAAAAATGAACCGTGCTGCTTCAATGGTTCAGGGCTTGCCAATGATGCGAGCTGTCGATATGTCACTCGACAGTATCGAATCAATACTTATAGATAGATTAAAAAATGTAGCTTTGGGAACCATGACACCCATGGATCCAGCTATGAAAATGTCTCAAAGTGATCATGAAAGTAATAGCACTGGTAACGCAACTGATAGTGCTGCTGCAAGTGCAAGCGCCTCTCATGAAGGTGAATCTACTGGAACAGGTGCTCCCTGCGATACAGAAGGAGTCGAGGCTGAAGCTTGCGATACGACTCAAAGCGAACAAGCAGCTAACCCTGAAAAGGGTATAGAAGGAACTAGCTGGAGCCTACCTAACTTTGGTGACTCTACTGATCCGAATAGTGTCTTTTGGAGATGTGGCAAATGGGCTGATGAAGATTGGGGAGGGTTCTCTGAAGATCATTGGTCTAAAGGCTTTGATATTGAAGAAGATATATTCGGAAAAGAACCTGGCAAAGGTATTGGCTGGGATAGCGAGACTGATTGGTTAGATAAAGATTTAATAGATGGCATGACTGGAAAGGAATTCTTAGAAAGTTGCTTTGGATGTACATGGGATCATAGTTTAAATGTTAACCTTCCGCCTATAGACATACTAGGAGCTTTAGAAAAATTTCTTAAAGAATTAGAAGATATACTTGATTGGATAATTAATAAAATTAATCCTACTAATATTGCCGCTCAAATATGTCAGCTCTTCGATATGTTTAAATGGTTCTGCCCTCCAACTTGGCTTTTAATATTAGGTGCATTAAAAGCCTTATTGACTAAATATATGATGAACTCATTAAAGATAAAGTTGGACTGGACTGCAATAATTGGCCTTATAATAAAAACTCTTATAGAGTGGCTCGCCACATTACTTGAACAATTGAAACGATTGATAACAATGCCATTTGATTGTATTAAAAATATTATGGCTATGATTAGCCAAGTTTACAGAGCTGGCATGGAAGTAGCTGACTCTGCAACTACAATGTGGGGTCAATATGGAGCTGGACCCTATGGAGGTAGCTTCTGGGATGCTGATGCTGCCACTTCGATATTTAGTGGAGAGGCATGGGAAAATAGCAATTGGGTTGAATTTAGTGGCCCTGTAGACGGAGAAGGTGCAGGCTTGATACCTGGCGGAAATAGCATTGAAGGTTTTAACTGGAACGATGGGTCTAAAAAAGATTACATTGCCGATGGCGATCCTAATTGGCCAGGACCACCGCAATTCCGTCCCGGCCAGAAAAAACCTCTTGGCGGTCCGACTTCAGCCCCTAGAGGAATCGAATTAAATGGCGAAACTCTAGCACCCAGAATGAATAAAGAACTTGCAGGCATAGCTCACAAATATAATCCGATGGAATCATTAATTGTAATATTAAATGATTTTAAAAAATGGATTGAAGACTTATTCAACAGAGTTATTCAAACATTAAAAAGCTTACAAGCTTTATTTAATGGAAGTCTAAAGCTACAAATCCAAAACATGGGTTTTATTGTTATGATATTAGATTTTATTAGTTTAATATTAGGCTTAATTGCTTTCGACTTTAGCTGGGATTGTGAAGATGGTCAGCTTGTGCCGCAAATGGATCGAATAAAAGAATTATGTGAAGAGTCAGGACTTACTTTAAGTGAAGATGATGAGCAAGCACTCTCAACACATTTCGGAGCATTAACTAGTGCTGGTCCTGATGGCAAAGTTGGTGTAAAATCAAAAAGTGGACTTTTTGAAGGCGAATTAGATTTGTTTGAATGCAGAGCCTACATGGGCAGCTTGGATTCAAATACAGAAGAAAGATGGAAAGCGATGCAAGAGTCTTTTGACTTCAATCAATATGGCTACCAAGGGCCAACACCTGAGCGTGGGGATGTATAATGAAACCTGAATTATTTAAACTTGCCTTAGAGGTTACAGAAGCTAAATCAAAAGATCAGAACACACCTTTGGGTGCTCCAATCTCTGGGATTGGAGTAAAGAAAATTACTGGTCGCGCCATACCTTATTCAGACAGACATAGAGGGGAATGGTTCCATCCTGAATATATAGCTAATATACATGAAATACAAATAGCTCAAGATACTGATAGCTATCTTTTCAAATCTATACAAAAGAAAGTAAACCGTTTCATGATAGCTGGTTGGGAATTTGTTTCTGAAAACGAAGAAGCTCTTTCTTATTTAAAGCGGAGAATAAAAGAAATAGAGACAGTAAGCGGAATACCTTTCAGGCAATTAATAATACAAACAGTTGGGGATCTAGCCAGATACTCTAATTGTATGTGGGTAAAAGTTAGAAACAATGATGCTTCTAGCGGAAGCACTAGAGTAAATGCCAGAAAGAAACAGGTCGAGCCTGTTGCTGGATATTTTTTACTACCATTTGAAACACTTACTTTTAAAACAACTGTAAGTGGAGAAATAAAAAAGATAAAACAAAGAATACCACCTGGCTGGACTGGTGTCGCTAGAGAGAAAGAATTTGCCCCTGAAGATGTAATCCATTTCTATTGTAATAGAAAGCCAGGATTTTCTATAGGGACTCCTGAGATTCTTCCTGTTCTAGAAGACCTTGCACTTCTTAGAAGATTGGAAGAAAATATTGAGTTTATGATCGATTCAAATCTCAATCCACTATTCCATTACACTGTAGGGTCAGATACTTTTCCAGAAAGATATGGACCTAATGGTGAAAAAGAAAGTGATATAGTAAAAAAGACTATAGAATACATGCCTGCTGGTGGCATATTTGTTTCAGACCATCGGCATAAAATAGAAGCCATTGGTTCCGAGGGGAGAGCACTAAGAGTTGAAGGCTACCTAGAATATTTTAAAAAACGTGTTTTTGCAGGACTGGGAATGTCTGGTGTTGATTTTGGTGAGGGAGACACATCAAATAGATCTACTGCTCAAACTCTTTCAAAAGGTGCTATCCAGGATATCGAAGCACTTCAGTTGCATATGAAAAGCTTTATTGAAAATTATGTAATTGATGAGCTGTTGCTTGAAGGCAAATTCGATATTCTTGACGAAATAAATAAAGTAGAAATTAAGTTCGGCACAGTTGATAAAGAAGTTAGATCTAAAGAAGAAAATCAAACAATACAATTGTGGTTAAATAAACTAATTACCGAAAGTGAAGCAAGAAAAAGACTGGGGGAAAAACCTTTAGACGAAGAAAGTAGAAATAATACTTATTTTAAGCTGTACGAAGAGCCTATATCTATGTTAAAAGCTTTAGGCAATGTTGCAGCTGGAGATGCTTTGGCCGAATCAGAAACATCTGGGATAACAAAAGAAGGTGTAAACAGGCATATATCAATTGAACAATCCAAAGCAGAAAATAGGGGCAGACCTGCTGCCCCTGCTTCCAGTGGAGCAGAGAATACTTCAAACAATAAATCTAGGCCTAATAACCAGCATGGAACAAGAAGTGGACCTAAATTTAATAATGATATTGCTTTAAACGAGGATTTTTTGATAGACTTGACTTCATTAAATCTTTCCTTTAAGGATGGTTGTGAAACCAATGATATATCTTTTGATCCCGACAAATGTGAAGATTTAAGTATATTGAAAGTAAAGTTGAAAGAAGAATTGAAAGAATTGAACGTTCTTAGTAAAATCCGTATTAAAGAGTTAAGCGATGAAGGCATAGAGCCAAAAACAGTAATCCGAAGTTTGAGATGGCGTTACGATGATTTAGTTCGAAGTTATAATCTGAAAGCTTATGATTTGGGGCTTAAAACAAAAAACTTGAATTCTAAAAATAAAGTTAAGTAATATATTATGGATAATTTTAAAAGAGATCTTTTTCCTGTAAACAGCCGTAGGGGGTAGGAGTTAAAAATGGGAACTATAAAGCTAATAGATTTTATAAAAATAAGTCCAGATCCTACTTTGGTTAAGTTGGGTAAAAGACAGAAACATAAATTAATTGATAATTTATTGTCTGAGCCAGCAGGATCGAATCAAAGAGGACTGTTGATTACCTATGATCTTAGCCACTCAGGCAGAAGGATTAATAACCGTATCTACACAACTAGGGGCCAACAAGACGGAATCAATACGTTGTTGTCTCCTTATCCGAAACCGATACTTGCACATCATGACGAACATTCTGATCCTATTGGCCGCTTTGTAGGTGGACATTGGGACGATCTTTCACATCAAGCAATAAGTTTTTTTGATAATGTTAATGACTTTATGGAATTGCAAGATGCTTATGAAAAAGATGATCCTGAATTAATTTATGATGCTATGAAGAAATTTGGGCTTCTTACAAATAAGAAATGGCCCGGCTTAGGCAGAATGAGAGTGCAAGCACGGATTACTGATGAAATCGCAGTAGAAAAATTTCTTGACGGGAGATATGTAACTTTCTCTGCTGGGAGCACAACAAATAGACATGTATGTAGCATCTGCCAATCAGATTGGGCAGATGGAGATATTTGCGAACATCGACATGGTAAAATTTACGATGGAGATATTTGCGTTTTCACTACTGGACTTTTCCAAGTTATGGAAGGCTCAGTGGTGAATATGCCTGCAGATGATTTATCTCAGGTACTTGCGATGGAGCTAATTGATGCTCCTGAGCATGAGAGTACTATTAGTGGTACTGATTGTATTGTTGATGACAATACAATTTATATAAGTGATTCCGTATATCACATTAAGGAGAGTCTTATGTCAGATAATATAGCAGAAGCAATAACTCAGTCCGATACTGAAGTTGCCAAGCTTGTTTCTGAAGAGGCCCCATCTGAAAGCGAGACAATAGAGCATAATCAGGATGCCTCTGATGTTGGTAGTAATGAGATTAGTAATGATGTTGCAGAGGTTGCTGAGACTGAGTCCAGCGATATAAAAGATTCTGAGAATGTTTCTAGTGATAAAGATGAGGTTTCTACGGAAGAAGAGGTAACTGAAAGTGTAAGCTTAGATAGCGAAGTTCTTGAAAGGCTCATTTCTATTTTAAATGAAATGCAAGAAAAAGCTGTAGAGGAGGCTTGCGATGGCATGGAAAAAACCGTCCGAGACGAGAGTGAAACTAAAGAAGAAAAAGCCGAAGAAGAAGCGAGCGACGAAAGTAAAGAAGAGCAGTTATTAGATGAAGATATCAAGAATACAGATGTTGACTGGTATTTACTCGATGCTGCATTAATGCATGAGCTAGGTGACGCAAAGTTAAGCACTGCAGAATTAGAGGCATTGGATGCCTCTGTTTTTTGTGGTCCAGACAGGAGCTTTCCGGTTCCCGATTGCTCTCATGCAGACGCAGCCCGAAGACTCATTGGTCGCGCCAAGCTTTCTACGGCCCAGAAAGCTAAGGTCATTGATTGTGTAGATAGAATAGCTAAAAATTTAGATTGTAACGAAGATTCCGATCAAGCAAATTCTTTGTATGAAGCATTGAAAGCTGATCATGCTGTAGCTTTGAAACAAGTTCAAGAGCTTGAAGATAAGCTAACAGTAGTTCTGGAAGCTTTTGCAAAGTCAAATAATGTTGTAAGTGATAGCGATGAAGACAAATTGTCTTTTTATGTTAATTGGTTCGATAACATGAGTACGAAGGTTGAGGAAGACAGCACTGAAGAAATCAGTGCTGATGCTATAGAAAATCCTTCATTAGCATCTTCCACTACACCTTCTATAATTCGTGATAAGCGACTAGGTAGTTTCGAGAAGTCTATTGTAAATAGGTATCATGAAATTTTAGAAATCAGTGGGAAAGATGCTGCAGAAGGTTATCTTGTCTCTAAGAGAAGATATCTACCACGCGGCTTTCACCCAAATAAACTTTAATGGAATAGGAGAATTTAACTATGGCTGTTAACAGATTCGGAGGATCTTTTAAGGTCCGTACAGATATTCTGGACAACATTACTCCCAACGTGGTTGTCCAGCCTAACGTTTCCGTTCCTGCTGGTGAGTGGAAGCCCGTACCGTGGCTTCCTGTCGAATGGCAGGGCGAGGCAAGCAAAGATGGATTCGTCATCTCTGCTGGAAAGGTAGTCTCTTTGACTACCGATGGGTATATAATACCTTCAGGATTTAGAGCTTTGGCTCTTCGTAATGCAATAGCTGCTACCGGTACAGTCTTAGCATACACGGCAACTGATGTTGAACTTCGTGTGCAAGACGTAACAACTGGCGAACCTGTCACTGAAGCAAAGACAGTTAGTGCTACGGAGCTTGTTGAAGCGCTTATGAGTCGTGGCATAATAGCAGAAGGTGACTTTATGGCAGCTGGCGATACTTATGCTCCCGCTACGGATGCGCACGTACATGCTGGTATGGCTCATTATGTATCGCCTCCCGTTGGTGTATGTGCTTATGATGTTTACACTTGGGGCGGAACTGCTGAAGGCGGTGATCAAGCATTTGCCAATTACAGCAAGCAGCACCTTGTTCAGTTTCTAACTGATGTTCAGCTTCAGGTCCCAATACACTGCAAGGTGGACGCTAATGGTGTGAATGAGACCCTTACCTCAAATCTTGAGAATGCAGGTTCTTGGACTGCTGAAGGTAATGATGGTTACAGTTTCCCTGATGCAGATTCTGCAAATGCTGCTAATAACAATGGTCTCTTCCTTTCAACTGCTGACCTGTCGGCTACTACCAGATATGCTGGTTTAGCTAATGTGGGCACTCTCGTTGGCTATGCTCTTCAAAGCAGCGCGCAGAACCAGGCAACTGGTCTTAGATGTGCAGGCATAGCAGCTAATACAGATCGAACTCCAGTAAGCTTTAATGCTGCTGGCGATCTTATTTTCCTTCGTGAAAGAAGTACTGCTGAGAAATGTACTCGTGTTGGTGACTGGTTCTGGGACTATGAAGCAAAGGTAATACTTCTTAATGCTGCTGCTGATACCCAGGTTGCTAATGGCGAAACAATTACATATAGCGTTACTGGTGATGTGGAGATGACGGATGCAGCAGCAAACCATCGTTACGTACATGCTCAGGGTGCTTTAAAGCCTGGTCAATTCGTAACGTATGACCAACGTGCAAACTTTGTTCCTGTAGATATGGCTTCTGCTGGTGTTCCTGCTTTTAGTGCCTGGAGAGGTGGAGATGACGATGATGCTGCTGCAGCAGATTTTGTTTTAGGGAATCAAGCCTGTGAAGTTGTAGGACGTTGCCTTGCTGTTATAAAGCAGCCTAGAGGCTTGCTCGATAGAGTTCGTACTGCCTGGGAAGGTTCTTCCTTCGCCAAGGATGCTCAGATGCCTGGTAGCGCTACTAAGGGATTCACAGATCTAATCACTTTGAGTGATGAAACGGTTGCCAATGAGGTAGCTATCATCAATATCAAGTGCCAATAAGGAGAACAAAATGAGTTTTAAATTAACTGATGGACGCGTCTTGGATCTACCTAGCAATGAAGATGCTGCTGCACGATTTGTTGCAGACCTCATCTCGAATCAGGGTAGATTGCCGGATAGCGATGAAAAAATAAGCTGGAAGTCTTTCGCAGAGACCATTTCTCCTAAGAATACTGATCTTGTGAAATCTTCAGAGATTACGCCATTACTCCAGAAATCGATGGAGCTTCTCATTAGAGAGCCTATCGAGCCTAATCTGGTCGTTACTGGTCTATTCAACAGAGTGCAGTCGCAGGGACTTAGCACACAGGTTCTTGCTGGAGCCATGGGCGCTGTATACGCTCAGGACATTCAAGAGCATGGTACTTACCCTGAGGTGAACTTCCAGATCGGCGGTGCTGTAAGCACGGCATGGATCGGGAAGTCTGGTATCGCTGCTTCGTTCACTGACGAAGCGCTTCGGTACTCGACTTGGGATATCATGAATATCAATCTTCGCCTTATGGGTAACGCGCTTGCCCGCCACAAGGAGCAGAAGGCTATTGCTTTCTTGAAGAGCCTCGGTACTACTTTGTTTGACAATGTTACTCCTGCTGAGTCGCTTTACGGTGTTACGACTGGTCGTGATATCGCACTTGATGCGAATGGCTCGATGACGATGGACAACCTCATGAGAGGTGTCTCTCACATGTCTGAGGAAGGCTTTACGCCTAATATCCTTCTCATGCACCCAATGTTCTACTACACCTTCTTGCAGGATCCCGTGCTTCGCACGATGATGCTCAATCATGGCGGTGGTGCTTGGTACAATATGTTCCAAGGAAGTCACAATGCACTTGCAAGTGGCTGGAGCAATGGAGCAATGGGATCGCAAGGTCCTTCCCTTGGTCAAAAGCTGGTTAATCCTGCTGGTAACTTTGGTGGTGGCAATGGCGACCCTCTTGCTAATGGCGAGACTGTTACTGGACTCGAAGGTCGTTCGAATCGATCGACGGCTGCACCTGTACTTCCCTCGTACTTCCCCTTCAACATGCAAGTTCTTGTTTCACCTCTGTGTCCTTATGACCCAGAAGATGAGACTGGAGACATCTTCCTCCTTTCTGGTGGAAACGTTGGCTTCTATCTTGTTGATGAAGATCCAACCACTGTTGAGTGGCGGGATGAGAGCGTTGAGGTAGTTAAGGTCAAGATCCGTGAACGTTATGGCTTCGCTGTCGCTCACGAGGGTCAAGGTGTTGGAGTTATGAGAAACGTTAAGGTTGCTCAGAACTTCTTCGATGGCACAGTTGCTGCTCAGCCTGAAGGGCTAGAAGCGATTGCTCCTAACCACGATGTATTAGCTTAATAGCAAATAGTATTTAGTTAGAATTTGTGCTACTGTGGGGGCGGGACTTTTGTCCCGCCCCCTTTTTTATTAAAAACATGGAGGAATCATGGGCTGGTTTGCTAAAATAGATAACGATGCTGATAGTGAAAGTACGATGACAATTGTTAGTAATTTTGTAATAGAAGATGAAGGCGAGTACATCACTATAGTTCATAAAAATAATACTGGGCCAATAATTGACGTAGAGGCAGAAGAGGTAAGTAAAGAAAATGGCAGCACCGACGATAGTAAATAATGGAGTCTTTCCTGGAGACGGACAACAAAATGTACCTTTAGGTGCAGATATAACAATACTTTTTGACCAAGGTGTTGATCTTGGATCTGTCAAAAATAATATAGTTGTTTATGGTCCAGAATCAGATAGGACTTCTGGACCAGAAGGATTATGGCTTTCTGGTGGTGGTCCTTTAAATAAGGATATATTTGGTTCTCCAGGGTTCGGAGGCATTGTTGATTGCGACATCACTGTATTGTATGTAGATGACGCTGGTGCGACACCTGCGACACAACCAGTATTAACTGGAAAGCAAGCAGAATCTGATGGGAATTGGAGACATAAAGTCATTGTTTCTCCAAAAGATTTGTTAGCAAAAAATACAGATTACACTGTTTATATTATTGGTGATTCTGAAGACGGAACATCTCATGGAATATCCTCCAGAACGGTTTATGATGTTGACTATACTGCAGCTACCGGTGATACAGGAAGCGTTCACGTTTATGGCTCATGGAAGGGCACGACTCCTGGTGGAGTTACAGCAAATGTCAAAATTACAAAAGCTGGAAACATAGGGACTGCTACTTATAAGTATTGGCTTAGTACTGAAAATGAAGCCAATGCAAAAAAAGGTAAAGTAACATCAAGAAGATGGAGACGCCTTGAAGATGGTTTGCAATTAAGATTCACTGGTAGTGATTTCGAACTAGGAGACACTTATACTTTTGAATTGCAAAAGGCAA
>CETC01069917.1_pt1 | contig 29142 bp, 24 predicted proteins | sample 326911 | NCBI WGS metagenome assembly CETC01 (sample SAMEA2622694, study PRJEB7988) | marine metagenome | isolation source: saline water (ENVO:00002010), including | reverse complement strand
TACCCGCCCCCAGTCACAACTACCCATCGGGTTGCGCCGGTTGCAGTCGATGGAACGGTCAAGCCTTGTACAGCCTCGCAATTAGCTTTGCCGACACCGTTAATGGCTTCGACGTTTGCAGCCGCCACACCATTGACCGCTTCGTAATCAGGCATTACGCTACCTCAACTACTGTACTATCGGGGTCAAACCAGATTGCGTCTGCCGATACTGCCCAGCCAATAATCTGAACAAAATCGCCATCTGTATCTGGAGCAGTTTGTTCAGGAACATTTTTATTGCTTGTTTCTGCCTCTGGTGTATACAGAGCACCACCCACAGTCCAGGTTGGGAATTCGCTGTTGAATCGTGCAAAGCCTTTTAGCAAGAAAACGCCCATAGCGTCAGCGCTGATGGATGCCGTCGCCATAGCGACACACCTGCTTGTCGCCGCAGCCGTCGCTACGGCCTTCCACATTTTTCCGTCACTTTTAAAATAACAAACTTCCCCGGCGGTAAGATCCTCCCCGGCGGTGAACATGGCTATATCTCCAGAGTATTCTCCATCAGCTACAGCAGAGTTGTGCATTACCTGTAGATTCGTAGAACTGTCGATCTTGATTACAGGGGTTGTTCCGTGGGCAGAACCTTTACCGATTTCTAGGGTATCTGTTCCATCGTCAATTCCGATTCGATAGTCGGCTGCGTTTCCGTCGAAGACAAGCATTGTGTCTTCTGCGCCAGCGTCACCGATTGTCAGTTTTGGTGTGGTTCCAGAAATAACAACGTCGTCTGAAAACGTTTTGGCGCCTGTAAAAGTCTGTGTTCCACTTAGATGTGCTGTATCCGCATCGAGGTAAGCAGAAGCAATTGCTGTACCCTGCCAAGTACCAGTACTAATAGTGCCCACACCTGTAATGTTAGTCTGAGAGGCTGTGGTCAGTGTGCCAGCAAAATTTGTGGCGGTCAGTGTTCCATCAGAAGAATTAAACGTAAGATTTGTTCCGCTTTTTGGTGCTAAGTTTCCGGTGGCTGCTGTAGTAAACAAAACATTACATGAAGTGTCAGAAGACTCATCGGCTACGGTAACCGTGGTTGCTATGGCTGCTGTACCAGTAGTGTCCTGATTCAGTGTACCAACGGCAAAATCTAGAGTATTGTCGCCGTCTTCGTAGGTGACAGTGATTCCAGTTTCAGTATTACTGGTAACCATAGCGCCAACAGTATCTGCTATGTACTCATTTAAAGCAGTACCATCTACGGTGATTGCATCTGCTTCAAGTGTACCATCAATGTCTGCGTTGCCACTAATATCGAGTGTTGCCGCGTCCAACTCGCCAGATAGTGTGACGTTACCCACCACTTGAAGGGCCTCGGATGGGCTATCTGTTCCGATACCAACCTTACTGTTCGAGATTACTACGTCGTTATCTGTGCCCGAACGTAAGTGGACCTTGGCTGCAGTAGAATTAACTCTTCCCAGTCGAATACTATCGGCGCCATCTGTTCCGATTTTAATGTTGTTGTCTGCACGAATATCGAGCGAACCTGCAGTCGTTATATGCGAAGTACTAATTGCGGTTGGCTGAAAATGTAAATCGCCATCTACACCGAGAGTCTTGGCGGGCGACGTAGTATTGATACCAACACGATTATTGTCGGCATCAATAGATAGGGTTCCACTGTCTACTTCAAGATCGTCAACAGTAACAGCAGTGGCAACCGTAGAGCCGGAAACTGTTGCGTTAATACGTGGGTATTTAAGGCCCATTATCCACCTCGGACATATTCAAAGAAGAATTCGTAATCTCCATCATTATCTGACCCATTATCGAAGCCAGGGCGGAAATAAAGACGGCCATTAGCATCTGTCTTTACCGGATTATCCGTGGCATAAACATCATTAACAGATGTATCGCCAGCAGCTTTTGCCATCGAATCATATTGTAGACGTTCATCAATACCGCCAGAAGTGAATCCGGCAGCTTGCCCAACGCGAGGTTGCCAATTGTTGTACGACCCGCCAGTTATGACATAGTGAAACGCTTTAAGAAGCCAAATCCCAGGCCCACCGCCAGGAGTGGGAAGCTGAAGTGTGGTTTCTTCACTTGTTCCTACATTTAGGTGCGACCCTGAAATTCGGAAAAAGACCCGATCTGAAGTAGACATGACAACCTCCTATCCAAGAATCAGATAAGAGAAGGTACGCTCAGCAGATGTAGTGTCATTAATTTCAATCGTGAGGTTTCCGCCCGAAATCACCGCTTGAATGACATAACGGTCATTAGTACCGTCCTTCTCGTTACAAGTAGCAAGAACTGGACGACCGTTAAATGCGGCTCCGACAGCCACAGTTCCAGATACCGCGCCACTTGCGATAACCATTGTCCCGCCGACTAAACCGGAAAAAGCACTCGGGTTCAGGAGAATCGCACCTGTTGAAGCGTGGACCTCAACAACGTGCCCGATTTTAATGTGAGGTTTATTTGCTGCGGGCGAAAGCGTGTAAGCGCCCTCAGTGTCTGACAAGTAAACCGGTTGCCCGACTGCCGAAGCACCTGAAGTATCAATATCAGTGATCAGTTTCCAGGGAACGGCGCAAGCGACGGTTTTTCCAGAAGCTACAGCAAAATCAGCAACCCAAAGAGTACCGCCAATTTCCGTAAAGTTATCAACGTCAGCTTGGTTGACTGTCATGTGGGCACCGGAAATTCCAGTTGCCATGATCAGATCATTTGCAGCAAGGTCTTCTGACGCCTTAACTTTTACTGCTGCTGAACGTTGCTTATCGACACACGGAAGGACTTGACGCTGCTTAATGCGAGCCATTTTCTCACCTCATAGTAATTTTTCAGCCCCGCCCAGGATGAGTAGGGTATCAAAGGTATTTCTATACTATCAGATTATTCGTCAGAAACAAGTCCAGCTTTCTTTTCTGAGATTTTTGCAGCCTCAGAAATCCTTTTAGAAAGCCGTCTATGTTCATCGAAAACATTGTAGTTATACTGTTTCAGTAGTCGAGTTTGGTTTAGCGCAAACCATTTCATCTGTTCTGCTAGACCATCGCCTACGCCTGGGTTTCTATATTTCCAGTCATTAATCGCTCTTGGGCCTGACACTGAAAGTACAGGTAGAATGTTCAATAGGGCAGAAGACAACTGAGAAGTGTAATGGCGCCCGCGCTCGTCAACTCCCACCTCTGCCCCGAGTTTGCCCAGCATTTCAGCTTTAGTTGGGTTCACATAAACAGGGGCACCAATCGAAATGCCTGTTCCATGTTGAATCCCTAAAACAGATTCAAACAATTCTCGATGGCCTGGGTACATCATTCCCGACAAACCTTCAGCCGATTTATAGAATAAGTCTCTAGCCGCTGCGTCTTCACCTTTTGCAGCCAGATAAGCAGCAGCCGGTAAAAGAGAAAGTTGAAAGCCCATGTTCATAATATCTAAAAGACCATTGGGAGTTCCGACCGATGCCCAATGGGTGTGCCTAAGTTTATCTCCGTACAGTTCTAGGCTCGCTTCCATATCTCCGCGATCGTAGTTTCGAATTCCCAACATCGGATAAAGTCCTTGCTTCATCCAATGTGGGTATAGTGCCCGAGCAGCCGCATTGATGTAGCCTTCCTCTTGCTGAATCTCTTCCATTGAACGAGATTCGGTAAGCTTAGGAAGTATCTCTCTCTGCATACGGTGCATTACTCGCAACCGATTAAAGGCAGTTTTTCCAGTGCCCGCTGCTGTTAGGCCCTCTAAAGCAGGTTTAGTCAGGGGATCTATAATACCTCTACTCAATTGAGAAGCTGTAAGACGGCCCCAACGAATGAAGGGAAGCGCCCGAAGAGAATATAGAAGTTCCGCTTCGGACATTCCATGTCGCCAATCATACAGAGCCTGTCGAGTTAAACGGGTTGCTTCATCAAGACTTCGACCATCATTTAAGTGGAGTAGCCAAGTGCCCGATCGTTGGCGTTGTTGAGTTGTTTGTATCCAATTTTCAATCCCTCTTTGCCACCAAGCAAAACCGATCGCTTCATCAGCGCCTTCTGCTTTGATTCGTTTGAAGAATGGGTCTTCATTAACGAGTTTTTGAGCGAGATCGATAACCTCTACGGATGCGCGAGTATCTAAAATACCATCCATAACGGCACGTTTTCGTAAGAAATCGTAACTGACTAGGGGGCCATCTTTGCCGATTCTCAGTGCCCCAGGGCGTGATCGCCAAAAGTCATCGATATGGGGGTTCATTACAGTTTCGAGTAATGAGCGTAGCGGTGGCTTTCCTTTGATGGCTTTTGATGCACGGTTTTGTAGGTACGGCCCAAGGTGAGGAATAGATGTTGCGACATTCTGGAACAAGACTCTGTTCGCAAAACCTATATCGACAGTAAACATATTTTGGAACCAGTCGCCTGCATGGTCTAGCCAGGGACGGCCCGCATTAGGAATACCATACCCACTCACAGCGTCAGTTCTCCAGACGGCTAGGTATTTTAAGAAAAGCTTTTTCAATATTTCAAAATCTAAGTCTCTTACTCTGGGTGGAGCCGCAGCCAAAGATTTGATGTACTTATCTAGACCTTTTTCTAGGTTCGTTCTAGCTAAATTCAGGGCGAATGTCGCTTCCCCGCTTGGGTCTGTTCCATATTGGATGATTTGCTTTGACGCTGTTTGTGCTTCGCTCAAACCTAGAGCGGCTTTTCGACTAACTTGAGTCTCATTCTCTAAGAATGAAACGCCCATCGCATAAATTGTATCAAACGCTTTCTCTGCGTCTTTTACATTAGTGTATTCGCCCGAAAGGACTTTATTTACATCATTCGCTTCATCGGCTGAAAGTAGTCCACCTGTAGTTTTTCTAGCTAAAATAGACAACTCATCGTAGGTTGATGCGACGAGAAAAGATCGAGCGGCAAAAGCATGTACGCGGCCTGAACGGGGATCAACACTTAGGTTTGCTCCAACGTCCTCACCTTTTTTTGGCGGCAACCGGCCTTCTTGAACGTATTTAGTCGTAGAATTACGTTGAAGCTGCATAAACTCTTCGGCGGTTGAAGCTTTCTTCAAATTCTTAATAGCTTCGCCGTATAGTTTAGAGGCCGTACCTTCAGAAACGGCTTTGCCGAAAGGGAGCCAAATACGGGATAGGCCGAGCAGAGCAGGGTTGTTTATTTCTGAGGCAAAATCTACCTTTTCGCTTTTATTGTATTTAAGCCTGGGAGTGTCATTCAGGATTGACCGTTTGGCTCTTTGAAAAATGGTCAGCGGTCCTACGTTTATGACGCTGCTTCTGCTGTTGGGCAGGAGAATTCGAGCGGTAGTATCCAAATATCTGTATGTCGCCTGGGCAACTGCGTTTTTACCTCTGCCCGCTTGACGCAATACCAATTCATATTCTTCCCAGCCCGCTTCAAGGATATTGTCTCCTGCCCGAACAAGGTCTTGAATCTCTTTTCCAGCGGTACCTAGTTGCCGAAGCCAAGGGTCGAAAGTACGCAAAACCCTGCGAACAATGTCGGCAGAAACTTTGATGATGCCTTTCTTGTTAAGCGGGGTATAGGCGTTTGCGTCAGCGAGAATAGCTGCAAGTTTTTCAGTTTTGTACTTTGGATCTAAAACCTTTTCAGCTTTAGCTAAGACTTCTGCAAGATCGATTTGAAGGCGTTTAGCTTCGTCAATCGTTATTCCGATTGGGCGTTCAGCTTCAATAGCCCGAGCAAGGAGTTTACCGTCTTCACCTGTTCTCGTTAGGATATGCGCTACGGCTGTTTGCCCAAATGCTGCTTCCAACTTGGGCCGAAGCCCGCGTCCATCTAACAAAATACGAGTTGAATGGGCTTGGAGTTGTGCAGCTAAATCACCAGCGTCAAGACTTTTCAATTTAGATGCGCTGATGGAATTAGAGGCGCCCATCGGCATACCAGATGCCCGAAGAAGGTCGGCAAGTTTTTTTGTTTCAGGTGCAGTAGCTAACGCTAAATCATTTCGGACTGCGTATTCGATTAACGCTTGGATATTAGAGATTGCTGTCGGAGATTTAGATGCGGCTTCTGGAGCGTCAACTTTAGTTACAGTAAGTACACCGGGATTATTGGTAGAAACTTCTGCTGAAATCTTAAAGGCATCATCGTTTGCGTATTCGATATTAACGACACGGCTTTTTTTGCCTGTGGCTTCTGTCACCTTAATCGTAGCTGGATCGTATACATGATCACTTTCGCTGATTGCCCGAGTGAAAATGCTAGTGGCTTCTCCACTACGGGCGCCGAGTACGCCTGTCTTTGACCAAATCAAGCCTCGGTCTTTCGTTCCGCTTCGTAGGAATTCAGCAGAATCACGCAATTCTTTCGAGAATTCTACCGCGTTTTTTCTCCACTGATTCGCAAGGACAGACCTGGCTAATTTACGCTCACTTTCTACAAACTTACCTACGGTACTTTCCGCTGCCCGAATGATTTGCTGAGATTCAGCGGGCGCTTTGAGCCCTTTAAGGGTTCTTCGAAGTTCCTTTCCAGCCTTGGGGTGGACAGCGACAAGGCGCCTCGACGCCCTACCTAGGTTGTTTTGGGCGTTAGATAGTTGAACCCCATGTCGGAGAAGTAAACCTCTAAGTCGCTTTTCTTGTGCCCTCATTTCTTTAAGAACATCATTCCCTAAGAATTTCTCTCGGTTCTTTCCGGCCTTATTCGCAGTGGCTTTGATCCTTTTTCTGGTAGCTATATCCCACGCTTTTTGCTCGGGAGAGATATTTTTCCTTAGCTTACGGACCTCGGCATGGGCTTTCTTTAATTTATCTTTTGCCTCTACTGAAGCATCGAGATTCTTAGCCTCTAGAGCCTCGTCGAGTTGTCTCTTTATTTGGCCGACAAAGTTTTTAGCTTCCCAAAATTCTCTTAACTCTTCGCTTTTATTGAGAGTTTTTTGAATATCGACAGCAAGGTCACTGCTCTCTTTTATTACACTTAAATGGTTAATCTTAGCTGCCTCTTGAGCCTTGATTTCACCTACCAACGTCTGAATAGTTTCAGCTATATTCTTATTGGTAGCTTGGGCGAGTCCCAAGACTTGAATTCGTTTATCGACGATTTTTAAGACATCATCGACAATATCTGGATTTTCAACGGCCTTACTGACCAACGCTTTGAGGTCGTCAATTTCAGCGCCTGCAAGATTTTCCTTCAAAGATTCGGTAGCTTTCGTAGCCGCTTCTTCGCGGGCAGTAAGCCTACTCGCATCTTCATCGATTTTTGTTATTGTTCTGCCCAGGGATAGGCGAATCTTTGTAATAGCTGCGCTTACGCCGCTAACCTTTTCCATTTCGTTTAGTGCTTGGGCAAGGTTAGCATCAGGGTTTTGGGCGTATTCTTCTAAGGTATTAGCAGCTTTTGTGATCTGCTTCGCTTCATAGTGTCTTACACCTTTAACTGTTCCTTTAGCGCCTAAAATTAGGGCCGCAGTGAATCCGTCAGGCTCAATCATATAAGCGGCCATAGGCATCGCCATCGCGCCTAATGACATCAGCTTAAAATTCCCGTTCTCATCGATGAAAGTCGTCGCGTTCTTATAGACTTCTTGCTGCCGTTTTTCGTCGGCGCCTAGGGCCTTAGCCACAGATTTTGCAGCTAACCCTTGTGCGATCATGCCTTCTTCTAAAAAATTAGAGTGCTCCGTATACGCTCGAACCTCATCTTCTGGGGTGATTCCCAAGCGATCTGCAACTCCAGTGCCGGGAACACCGAGAGCGTAAAAAGCTGAAAGGATCGCGTCTATCGGACCTTCGGGTGGGTACCCAAGTTTTTCTCTCTGCTCCCTCATCAGTTTTAGTTTAGGAGCGGTCCAATCTAAAGGGCTGACGACACGAAACCAGTAATCGATAGGCCCTTCTTCAGCTAAACTTTTAGCCGTAGGGGACATGGCATCCCATATACCATCACCGGGAGCCCTGTTTTCAACAAATGTTTTTAGATTATGGAAAGACTCTTTGCTTCTTTTCTTGATGTCAGCTTCGGTAATCTGGGGGTCAGTAAATGCCGTATTGTGGGCTCGAAGCGCGTGGGCTTGAATCTCATAAGCCGCTTGGTCTTTAGCCTCTTGAATGATGCCCTTAACGACTTTTGGGTCGCCCCGTTTTAGGTCGATTCCCTGGTCTTGGGCCAACTTCTTTGCCCAGGAATGGGTAAGAGCGTTGTAGATTTTAGGGACATTAATAGAAAGTTTACCCGTTCTTAGGTTCCGATTTAGGTGGACTCGAACAGTCTTATCTGGCCCAAGAGGTTTGGAAGCCAAGATCGCATGGTCAACAAAATCGGAGAGACTTTGCGGATCTAAAGCCTCTGCCTCTGGATAGGCTTCACGCGCAGACTCTAGAAGAGTGGTAGCCGCTTCAATCCGGTCTGTAGCAAGCGGAGATAACGCCCCTTTCTCTAATCGATCTATCATCATCTTAGAGAATTTAGGATTAGCGACCATGTTCTTCGCTATGGCGATGATCTTTTCGCGTTCACCCGGCTCAAAAGATGTATTGTCTTGGGCAGTAAGACGGATTCTTTTCGCAGCTTTTGGGCTTACGTTTCGAGCAAAAGTCGGAGGAATGTGGTCATAGTCTTCGGACTTTTTTTTAGGTTCCTTTACATCTTCTGGATCTTCCACCGAAATGCGAGTTTCAATCTCTTGAAGATCGGACTCAAAATCGTACAATGCTTCGGGTTCTTCGGCCCTAGGGGGTCGAATCTGTCCTTGTCCAACCTTTTTTGCAGCAGACTCTGCAAGCTTACCAATGTTAGCTGAGAAGTCTTCTGAGTATGGCTCTTGCGGATTCGCAAGAGATTCTTGGGTCAAGACTGGAGGCATTATCCTACCGCTGACCCTGCGCCCATAAGCTGATCGAGAATGGCTTGGCTTCTACCTTTTGCTCGTTGATCAATAGACACTTGTGGTTGACCGCCCTCTGTGTCACCACTCACTAAACGAGAAGCCGAAGAAACGGGAGCCGAAGTATTAGTAGCTACAAGAGTTTCAGACTGTTCAGGCTGATCGCTTTCCGCAGAAACTTGAGCGCCTTCTCCAACTTTAATGTCTTTATCCTGAAACATAGTCTTATCGGGATCGATACCAGCGTCTTCTCGCGCTTCTCGACCAGTTTGGCGGATACTTTGTCCATATTCGCTATCTTCTCCCCGCCCCTCGGCACTTACGCGCAAAGCTTCTCGCTGCTTTTTCGTAGTACCAAATGTTTTAGCCAAAGGATTCAAGTCACTTTCATTCTCTAAGTTACGAGACATTCTAGAGGCAGCGGCTTGTCGACGTAATAGTGGCCTAGATTCATCAAACAACTGCCGAACAGCGTCGTCTTCTTGTCCCGCATTAAAGCCGCGAAGATCCATGTAGTCTTTGAACATTGGATTAGCGACGATTTGAGCGCGGGCGTATTGCCATTCATCCGTAAAACTGGGGTCTGCCAGCTTATCCATGAGTTCATCTAGCTGCTTTATTTGATCCTCAAATGCCTGCGTTTTATCAGAAGGTACACCTTCTGGACCGTGGACCTCTGTTTTAAGAGTCTGAAATATCTGTTTGAATTTCTCGGCACCGTGGTTTGCGACACCGAGTTTCTTCATTTCATTCCCGATTTCAGTATCGAGTTCTGAATGTTCTTTTTCTAGGTCCAATCGCTGTTGAAGATTCGCCGCTTGCTCTTCACTTAATCTTTCAGTGGAAGTAAGGATAGATGCGTCAGTGGGGTCAGTTAAAGTCCCGGCTTTTTGCTGTTCCCTCAACCCAGCGATTTGCCCAGAAATAGACGGTAAACCCCTTTCAACGTGCATTTTATCTAATTGGGCAAGAATAGCCTCTTCATTACCCGGCTGTAGATCGAGTAGTTTTGACATTTCTTGATTTAGAAATTCACTCATATTAGATGCAGTAGTCTTTGTTTCTATTTCGCGGACCGCATCTACTCCCGAAAATTGGGGCACTGTCGCATTTGCTCCGGTGCTGAGTGTCAGAGACTGTTGATAAGACCTCAACGCTTGTTGAGTCTTATCGTCTAACCTTTCTAGGCTGTACCGATCATCTAAATCATCACGCTGTTTATCTACTTCGTTCCGGCGTTTAGCGAGTTCAGCTAACACTTTTCCTTGTGCGCCTATTCGGGCTGCGCCTACCGTGGCATTTCGTGATTGAATATCAGAGAAAATGTTCCTAGCAATCTCAGCTAACTTGTACGGATCATCAGACGCTTGGACTTGAGCCATGTGGCCCGCTAGCTTTTCTTTCAGCTTTGCAATCTCTACTTGAGCAGCAACATTACTTGAAGTTTTTAGTGCGACTGGCCCAGGCATCTTAGGGACAGGGCGCATCGAAAAAATCTCTTCTACGCGTCTAGCACGTTGGCGATCTTTAAAAGCTGTTCTAGCCTGCTGTGTTTCCGGCAAAAGCCCAGCAATTGTGGGGTCGATTTTATCATCCCTACGCTCAGAACGGCGCTTGATTCGCTCTACCAAAGCCTTTTGTCTTTCTTCTTTTGTCGCCATGATTCACCTAATTATGCAAAAGCTTTGGAAGCGCCTGCATCTGCCATAGAACTGACAGCGGCTGTTCCCATTTGTTGTATGGCGCCTGAACTAGTATCAACGCCGCCGAGAGCCGCTTGTGCCTGTTGACCTTTACGTGTTCTAGCTAAGTCCGCAGACATTCCGAGAAGTGCCAACCTCTGTTGCTCTCTCTGTCTAGCGGCTTCTTCTGCCATTCCAGTTTCTTGAGTAGCAATATCGGCAATCGCTTCGGTTCCAGTTTGCGCTAACTGCTGTTGAAGGGCTTGTGCCCGAGCGTCAAACGCTGCGCCAGGAACGCCCCCACCACCGCCAGCAGCAAGCAATTCTTGTTGAACGTCTCTTTGTTGAGCCTCTATCGCCGCTCCGATAGGCGTTGCGCCTCGGGCAATTCCGCGTTCGATCGAAGATGGATCTACTCCAGTAAGCATACTTGAAGCTTCTGCCGCTATTAGCTTTTCTGCTTCAGTTTCTTTCCCCACTTTCTTTGCGGCATCTTCAGCGATTTTCCTATTCTTCTTTGTTTTTACAGCGTCATTAGCTACAGCCGCCGCGCCCGCTGCCGCTATAGCAAGTGGGATAAGCCACAAAGCATTGATAAGGATTTCTGGATTAGTTTCTTGGAAAAACGAATCTAAAAAAACTAAAGTAAAAAGAACAAAACCGTGGATAAACTTTGGCGTAAACCCAAAAAGGAATTGAAACTCTTTCTTAGAAAACATTATTGATGGAAACATAGAATCACCCTTTTAGCATTATAGCGCATCATCGCTTGGATCACCGGTTCTAAGCCCGAGAGTATCTGGCCTCGGAGGACCGCCAACACCTAAATTAAGAGAAGTGACAGTAGGGTCAGCGTTGGGGAAATATAAATATTTAAAATTACGAGTTCGGACTCTAGCTAAGTTAGCCGTAGAAAAAATGCCGATACTAAATCGGTACCATGTGTTCGGAGAGCACGTAATAATGTGGTGGCCCGACCACATTCGGTGACGGCCAGTGTGGAGTGCGGTGTCCCCTTTTTCGTGATCAATGCCCCAGGGGAAGTAATGCCTATGGCCAATTTCTTTTACTGGATTGTTATTGACAGCCCCCATTAGGCTGAGGAACGCTCTATTTTGGCTATATTGAGGCCCTGTAAGAACGTAACTTAGACTGTCGGGGTCCACACCGCGATCAAGGTCTGACTCGTATCCTATCTGCCAAGTTAAAATCAGTGCCCCTTTGTGGGGGATATATACCTCAATTCCCGCACCTGGAATAGCTTCGACTCTTCTCCAATCGTCTACTTCTTTTAGCATATAGAGTGCTTGACTGTTGTTGTGGTAATCCTCAATGGTGTAGTCTGAGTTTAAAGTAGACCCGACCATTTTTCCTCGAAACAATGCGCCTCTTCTAATCGCATTTAGAGGAATCGATTCTCCTTTTGGCCCGTAATCAACATTTTCATGGTCAAGATGCCCATTTATATTTTCTAAGCTTTTTCCTGAAATCGTACTTGGATCATAGATGTTTTCATCGATCTTTTCCGGCTGAGTCAAAGCGGAGTCTGCGTGTTGAAAATCTTGTTTCATTGAGCCCCCTTAAAAGCAATAACACTGAGTTTATTTTTTTGAAACGCAAACTCCCTTCTGTCTGGAGAGTGCGCTCCTATGAAGTGTTTCATTGTACCGTTAGTGCCTGCAATAGCTTTAGCCCTAACCCCATAAATTCTCATTACTCTAATTTGAGTATCCGTAAAATCGGTGTACTCTTTTGCGATTCTTGCAGCCTCGGCTTGAGTTACTAGAGTGCGAATATTTACGGGCTGCGAGTGAGTCGGAACACTGTGAAACGATTTACTATCCCATTTAATATTATGTTTACTCGCTAAACCGCCGTGAATCGTGGCGCCTGCGTCGTGTAACCACCTTTCAGAATGCTTAATTGGAGCCCAAACACGATCCTCCATAGTAAGGGCGTCGTAGCCAAGCCAAATAGATAATTCGACTCCAACACCGTAGCCGCTTCCTGACATTAAAATCGAATCAAAAAGAATCATTACAGCAGCCGCACAAGCCGAAAGTCCGGTTCCAGTATCAAATCCTACCCCAATTCTGATCGGGTAACTGAGCCCAATACTTGCGGGAAAATGGAAGTTTCCTCTTGGTAAAGTACGGAGCCTTCCATCATCATCAGTAAATTCAGCCGCTCCACTATACACTGGTCCGGCATCCATTCCCATAGGCTGATCGGCTGATATAACAACCCCATTATCGAGGCTATCGAGAGTCTCTCCAAACGACCATCCTGGGCCTGTTATAGTGCCAGCCGACACTTCGGTCAATCCGTGAGCGCCCACACCGACTCCCCCATGAGCCTGATAATCAGAATATAGATCGCCTCTACTTGCATTAAAAAAGCTTTCTGCGCCGACTAAGCAACTTCCGTAATTAGGGATAGCCGTACCTGAGTCTATCCCAGTGTGGGTACCTTCCTGATCTAAATGCTGGTAATTGATAGACCCTTCAGCCATAGCGTCAGGGTATAGCCCTTGATCACTTTCTGACGGAACCGCTGTCCTATTTAAATCTTCTTCCATTTTGTCAAACATTGATTGGAGGAAGATTGTACTGAATAGATTCCCTTCTTTTATTGGGGTAAACCGAAGTTTCCTGGTACCCATAATTATCTCCTAAATTCTATTGCAGTAAGTTCTCCTGTTGGGACGTACCCTTCACAGGCATTTTCTTGGCGTAAGATTCTTGAGACAATCTCTAGGTTAAATTCTCCAGCACTTACGGGGATAATCGCATCTAAAGTTATTGGGCACGGCCCCATGAGGCCCATCGCAGAGAATTTATCATTATCGAATTCTCCAGATCCTGTAACGGTTTCCCATATAATTTCGCCATTTAGCCTAAGCCCAAACTGGAATCCGCCGAGTTTAGAGCCTCCATATCTATCGGTCAAAGCGGTGTCTTGGCCCCATTCTCGTATTGTAGTAACGCTTCCGGTATCAAAGCCAGCGCCTTTATTCATTTTAAACCTGCCCCACGAAAGACTTTCTTGGAACAAAGCAAAAGATGCGACAACCCACATTAAGCTAGCCTGGGCTGTCGCCTCTATTCGTTGAATTACTTGCCAACCAGTCTTCACTTCGATTGTAGGGCAATAATTTTTTTGGGCAGAACAATATGAATCGTAAGATGAATAAGCATCTTCTATTATCCCATAATCAAAAGACTCTGACGTTTTCGCGTCCGTTGCTCCGTCTAAAGATACTTGGGCTAAATTAGGAAAAACTTTATGCCTTGGACCGTAAGGTGGAATAGTCTCTTCTCTAAAAGAATTATTATCGAGAACATTGTCATCCCACTTGAATTTATAGGGGGAACGTTCTGCGACGTGCGTAGCCCCTATGTGATGCTCGCTATACCAAGACTTACTGTGGATTTTTACCGCAGAATCTTCACCAGTATTTGCTGGAATTTGCATATCTTTTTGGCAAATAGGAGAAGTCGCACTCCAATTGTGCTCATTTAGATTTCCAATTTCCGACGTAAACTCTTGAATATTTTCATTTACAGTCTCAACGTCGATGGGGGAGTTTCGACGTGTATTTCTTTTAGGGAATTTCCAAGCCATTATCCGCTCCTAGGCATACGAGAAGTGCTAGGCCGAGAAACTTCATCTATGGATAAGGCAACAAATTCTAAATCACAAGATGAAAAGAAAGTCTCTTTATAGACTCCATCTTGGCCTTGAACCTTTATTGTTTCTTTTTGAGGAATTCCTCTAATCTCTATTTTGAAGACTTCGCAAGAAGGTATATAAATATCTTTTTTTATCCAAAATGGCCGACGCTTCTGCCACTTTTCTTCGTCTTCATTTGTCACCGCACCCCAAGCGGGCGCAGGATCTTCGGGGGAGTCTAAATCTACCGTAAATGAACTTACTTCCTCATCTTTTCGCCAGTCTCTATAAACAGTAACTTTAACTTTTTCTGTAGTAGAAGTTTCTCGAAACCATAGTTTTAACGTTAGCGGAGTTTTACGTTTAGTTTCTCCGATTCCAAGCCATGAAGTTTCGAATATAGGTTCTCGAAATTTGGCCTTGGGATAGAAATGGCGACTCTCTCTATCTAAAACCCATACTCCCCAATAGCCAGGAGGCTCGTCAGCAGAGGTCGCGCTGTTAGCGAGAGTTTCATCAGAATTAGAATATGCCCCACCTGAGTCTAGGTAGTCGCTTTCTTCGCCTAAAGAAGAATCTATAATCTTTTGTGGAAACTCCCCTTCCACTTTTCCACAACCCAAAACATATTCTCTATGATCCGCTGTAGAACACAAAGCGATATAATTAGCGCCGGTTCTTATTTTCCAGCCATTCCCATCAAACACATATCCACGATTATTGTAAACATTATCATCAGTGGGTAACCAACAAATGTATTCTTCATTTGATGTGCTAACCGCAGCCGTTGCTTGTACTAAGCGGCTTTTATTAAATGTTTTTACTTCGTCTTGAATAGTGTCACTAACTAATTGAATCTGCTGCCCATCAAAAGCGTAAAATCCTTTATGCCCGAGCCAGATTACTACACCGCTAGACAATTGAGCGATGCTATCGGGAGCAACACACCCTACAGTTGTACTGATAGGGAAAGACCGAAAAGCAATTCCATCATCCGAAGGTGTGATCAAATATGTACTAGATTCGGTAAACGCAATTAAACCGCCCTCGACGCGCCAAAGGCCAGTAATAGCTTTGCCCGAAGGGTCTGGGTACAGGACAGCGTCTGATGCAAAGGTGCCCCATCGCCCAGGGAGAGAGTAGTAGATTGCGCCGGGATTCGCCCTAGTATTCCCTACAAATAATCTTCCTAGAGCAATCCTGCCGACTAGAAAATCTGGGACTGTTCGAATATCAAAAGACGGAGAAACTAACGCTGTATCAGAAATGTTATCGCAAAAACGGCTGCAAGAATTGTCTGGAATTGACGCGAATTGGGCGGAAGATACAATGTCGTAACTGGTTGAAGATCCGAGCCCAGTTGAGCCTGATGGGACTTCGTATAGTTTTACTGTCCCTGAGTTAGTCATATCTTTTGTGCGATATAACATTCGCCCGATAGTCCCTTTAGGGCCGGGTTCAATTGAATTCCAAATAAATTGATGACGAAGAGTGTTGCCGGGGCAAGGTCTAGGGATGCCTGAAGTGTAGTCCCATCGAGTAGAACGTTGATCCAATGTAACGACTTCACTACGATTTGAAATTGGTGATAGGTTACCGAAATAATCGATCCATTGAATTGCGCCTTGCCATGTACCATCCATAAGGGTCGGAGCGTTCATCGGATTAGCTGATGATTCAGTAGTATGCCCGCCCATAGCAGTATAGTAAGGCTTATCATCAACATCGGGCATAGTTGTAATAGTCCCGATTCGACCTACTCCCCATTTGTCGTGCCATGTAGGGACAGAAACAGCGCCGCCACTCGGCGTATCCATCTTAAAGCCCATATTCATGCTTTCGTACTGAATAGATTTGCCGGCTAGATTTGTTCTTGCAGAATTATTTGAGCCCTCGCCGGCTGTGTCGGGGCCTTCTATTGATGGACTGCCTGGAATCGATGAATAACCTAAAGGTAATATAACTTCCCCATCATAAAAATGAGGTCGAACGTCAGCATCGCCCTGGAAGATAATGACTACACCGTTAGGCGTTGCGACAAACTGAGTCGGAGCGCGAACACGAAAGTCATTAACTATATCAGCTTTGATTTGAGCCGCTGAATCTGTTGGACTGATTAAGGCTCGCCAACCTTTATTCCACCCTTCAAAAGTCCATAATTCATTTGCTACATGAAGAAGCAAAACCTCACGTTGACCTCGATTTAGGAGTCCGTGAAAGATTCCGTGCATGGTCCCATAGCGGTCCATCCCCAAAACACCGGTATCAGTGTCTTGGGGGCCAGGTGGTGCGGCTTCATATCGAGGTAAATACGGTGTAGGGCCTCGGATAGTCCGAAGTGTGCCTTCTACCGTTGTGCGAAAATTCTCAATAGCCGCAGCAACTTCCATCGGAGAAAGCAGCTTTCCCGATTCAATACGGGGGTATATAGGCCCGCGTTGAATCCGAGTACGGTCACTGACAGCCATCTACGCTCCAGCAGAAAGCAGAATATCTAACTCATCTGTTATCGGCGTAATCGATTCTTCGGGTTTAGAATCAATTTCAATTATAGACGGAACAGAATGTAGTTGGTACTTGTCTAACTTATTGAATTCGCTAGTAATCCTCTCATCACCAAAACGGACTGAAGAGAAAATAGCTGCCCATCGGCCTTGGGGAAGAACCTCAAGTGCGGTGACGGTAGCGAACGCCCAACGGTTTTCATAGATTTTTTGACGATAAATTGCACCTGGGATGGGGCACCCCTCGGGCAACTCAAACTTCTCATTAATGTCTAAACTCATTATCTCTCCTCGACTAAGAATCGGTATCCTCTCCGACTACGATCTCTTGCTCTCCCGAATTTCTTCTTGAAAAGACCAGAAGGCAAAGAGCCATATCGCTTAGTCAATGTAACAAGTTTTTCCCTGTAAAACTGACCAGCGAATGAAGCCATTTCGGGATTGCCCAGAGATTCATATACTAACATAAGTGCTTTCTGAATAAGAACATCAATCGCTTCAGGGGGGAGTCTGGGGACTGCTTGATCTGTATTCAATGGATGGGGCTTACGTAGGTAGCGTACATCTACATCGTAAGCCGCATCAGGCAGGGGGGAAAGTTGGATGCCTGAGTATCCATGAACATCACGGTAAGGCTCATCAAAATTTACAAGGTTACCGGCGAAATCAAAATCTTCCGTTGAGCCTTGGGTGAATCCAACGTAGAAAAACTCTTCTGGATTGCTCCCAATTGCGCGATCGTCATGGTCGAAGGACACTACTCGTCTTGCGTAGAATCTTTTCCAATAACCGGATTTACTTGTTTCGATCTTAGTGTCATCAAGATCAGGATAAAAACCGTAAGTAGCATCGATATTAGGCGTAGTTACTACAATTTTAATGCCCGTGTCTGCCTTAAATGATTGTATCTCATCACTAAGGGGGGATGGAGAACTTTCCCATTTCGGCCTGCGGTGCTTATCAGAATCAGATTCGTTGCCCGAAAGGACCGTGTTTCTCTTATCGTGAGATCCCCAGCAAATTGTATAGAAAAACTCAAATGTGCCCAAAGGTTGCTCAAAGTCATCTACCCAGGTTGCTTCAGTGCTTGTCCGGCTCACTTCAGGTTTTCCGGTAGGGGAAGGCATCTGGAAATAGTCAGTACGAAAAGCTTTTCTTGGAATCCCAGCAGCACTTGAACCTTGAATGTCGTCCCACCACTGCTCTTCCGCTTCATCAGCATAAATGAGATTAATGGGCTGACGGCGTGCATCATCCCACACTCTCATTGATCTAATTTCAATGGCGTCTGAAGGTAAGTAGTACGAATGAGTGTAGATTCTATACGATAAAGCTACGTTACCTGTAACTGTCAGATTCAATGGAGTATCTAACGATAGATAGTCTGTATGAGTATAGACGCCATCAACAGGGGTACTAACGGTATGCCAATAGCGGCGAATACGGCGACGATGTATTCGATCATCGGCATCCGTAATTTCAATCCATCGACCATCAATAGGGTGGGGAACACCTTTATCTGTATAGTCAGTTTCGTCATCCCAATCCCATTCAACTAGAGTTGAATAAGCTGAACTTAGACTTCCGGCTGTTGCCGCTGTAGATGTGTACTGGCGATACCAGACAATACCTGGAGTAGCTGTTTGGAGAGTACCGGAAACAGCACTTACAGGCTTTAAACCATGCGTATTTTTTAGAGAAGACGATTCTAGAGAAATCCCAGGCTCAGTACGGAAAGACGCCTTATCCTCAAAGAAAAGGAAAGGCGCTTCCAGTGCAAGCTGTTGATAACCACGATTAATGAATCGGTTTATCTTATTTACGAGATCGGAAGAGTTGTCGGGTTGCCAGTCAATCTGATCAAAGATTGCTTGCCGAATGTCGGCACGGTTCATTGTTCACGCCCCTCGGGGCCGATTGGCAACCCCTCCGATTTAGTTTAGCCGCAGTTGATGTATGCTGTTCCAGTGGCGTCACCAGCAATTCCAGCAGCGGTATGCCCAATAACGGCGACATTTTCTTGGTTAGCAGCATCGGCATAATCGATGGCTCTACCAACATTATCCGCGCCACCAGAGGTGAAGGCGGTGTCCAATGTCAGCGCGGCTGTGCCTGCCATGATTGTACCGACGCCCTTTTGCAAGATGAAGCCATAAGAGCCAGCAGCAATAGCGTGTTGAGCAACACCCAACACAAGCACCTTTGGCTGGTGAACATCGACAGGGGTAAGCAAACCGCCATACCAATCATGGGTAGTCGCGCTAGGATCACGATAAATAATGTTGCCCGCCGCAAAAGCAGCAGAGGCTTCATCATTAAAAACATAAACCCAAGTTTGGGGACCGGCGTTGTTTGTGACGCCGCCTGTACCGCTTTTGGTAGCAGGCAGAGTTACTTCATAGCCCAATGGGAATCGAGCAGTAGTATCGACTTGAGAAACAGTAGATGGAAAAGCGGTTCCGCTCATGGTTAGGCTCCTAAACTAAGCGATGTTACCACCGGTAACGGCGAAGTTAGCGGCGAGGAAATCACAGTACATACCCATGTAAAGCACATACTCGAATTGGTGAGCGTCCATGTCAGGACGGCGAAGAGGACCACGGACTGAGAAATCACCCTTGGTTTCCATCTTGTCGTCGCTGCCCAAGGTGTATGTGTGCCAAGTCGAAGACTTGAGGCCGTAGATCACACCGTTTTGAGCATTGGTTGTTGTGAAGACGGATGCAGATGGGTCGAGGAATTCTTCGATATACATCGTAGCCTTCAAGAACTTAACGCCTTGAGTGACATCATCGACACCGGCTTCGCCCTTGACAGCTTCTTCCACAATGATCCGATCTTCGAGAAGATCAATGTAGTTAGAGAAAGAAGTTTCGTCTGCCAGAAGAATATCAACTGGACCGAGCATCTTACCCTTACGAGAAGCGCGGAAGTATTCCTTACGAAGAGTTGAGATACCGTCAGAAGCCATCGAAGTGATGTTTCCGTATCCGTTCTTCCATCCGGTTGTTCCGCCTGTAGTGGCGCCTTCTTTGGCAAGACCGAATACTGTATCGTCTTGAGTAGAGTTAAACTCAAAAGCGCCAGTGCGGGCATCGCCTTGTGGACTGTAGGTTGTATCACCGTTGAACGTAAGGAATCCGCCAACACCGGAACCGTTTCCGTTCACAAGTTGCTTGGCGATACGTTGGTGAAAATCCATCAAAGCAGCTTCAGGGTACTGCTTGATGAGGTGTTCCACATCTGCGGGGCCGGTTGCTTCTGCCATATCCTTGTCGGGGACAAGGAAAGAGTAAACAAGACGAGAGGCGTAAGTGTTACCCTTCGCTGTAATGTCGGCGCGAGTAGCTGCAAGGCGCTCACCACCGTCTACAATTTGGGTCACATCACCAGGGCCTCCGGTGATGACACGGAATTCTTTGTACGGACCGCGAAGGCGGCTTCGTTCAATGTTTCCGTTTTTAACAATCTTACTCAGGACAGGGGACCACGTTTCAAAAAGGTTTTGATAACGCGGAGCGAGTTCCTGAAGTGCATCATTCAATACTTCGGCAGAAATGGCCATAGGGAATACTCCGGTAAAGGACTAGTAGCGGAAATAGATTACCCGGTGCGGCGCTTAAAGGCACGCGCAACTGCGAGTTTACGAGCATCGTGAATCCCGAAAGCTTTGTCAGAAACTGACTTTTCGGCACTCTCAGGGACATTAGCCGTTTCTGTAGCACCGGCTGTCATTTGTGCGCTAGCCCGAGGTTGGACGGATTTTGTCTCTGAAACTTTAGAGTCTGCCTTAGCCAGCCTAACAGCGTAGTGAGGGGGGACGTTTTGCGCCATATAAGACAGCGTTGTCTGGACATATGCTGGATTATTACTGCGAACAAAATCTACGGCAATCTCTGGATCAATTCCATCATTGATGAATTGGAGAAACTTTTCTCGGCTTTCATCATTATCTATCACATCAGCATTCTTTTGCTGAAAATCCCGAGCCCATTGTTCAGCTTCTGCTTTCTCTTTAGCATTGATCTGATCAATGCGGCCTCGGTATTCATTGATACTTTCTTCAAACTTAGACTTTTGATCTGCCCAAGATTGTTTATCTTTTTCGTATTGAGCCAACTGCTGTTCAGCTTTGTTGTATTTCTCTCGGAAATCCTTTCCAATATCTTCCCCTTCAAGAAGGGCTTGATACAACTCACGATCCTGTTCAAGAGAATTACGGATGCTATCCAATTCTTTATTTAGATGCCCACTGAGGCCCTCATGCACTGGACGGTATGGATCTGGAAGCGTTTCAACTTGACCATCCCAAGCACTAAAATCGAATTCAGGCAGACGATATTCCGGTTCTGCTGAAGATTCTGTTTCAGCGAAAGATTCTTCGGATACCGATGCGGTTTCCGAAGTATCACTGATTTCTTCGGAAGAAGTTTCTTCGGATACCGATTCGACCCCTTCTGTGGATTCCATAGATTCATCACTCATGCAGTTCCTCCCATAGCATTTTCAACTGCTTTACTTCGAGCGTCTGACATAGACACCTCTCCTTCTTGTGGCTCTTCGTCCACTGGAGGTTCTTCCATACCTCCAATACGAACAATCTCAAAACCTTGTGCCCGCAACTCATTCATAACAGATGCGGGATCGGAAACGCCAGAGGCCAAAACTGTGCCCAGGGCTGCTTCTGCATCATTATCGGACGGGGCAGAACCTTCGGCATCCATAAGAGCGGCTTCCGCCCTCATGTCTTCTGAATCTACTTCTGGCAAACCTTCAGCCCCTGACGCCCCCGGTCCGAGTTCGGCTTCTTCTACTTCAAGTTTTGCCAATTCCTCATTAATTTGATTCATCAAATCTTCAGAGGTCATCTGTTGGTAAGCGGCGGGATTTTCAGCGGGCATTTTTTGCTCCTGTATCTAAAGTAATTTTTGTAGCTTTATCTTTTATCTCAAGCTTCTTTTCTTTTTGGAAATTATTCCAATCTTTATAGCCCTGCTTCTGGACGCGCTGTTCCCTACGTTCATGTAGACGTTCGCGCTTATTCTGCCAATAAGCGCTACTACGATCAACGAATCTACAGTTAGGGTTATCTTTAAGATATTGGCGAGCCTCAGAATTAGATTCTGCTTTGAGGCCCGCTGAGTTGATTACCAGTGGATTAGAGAAAATGATTCCCGCAGTAGCAAACATTGTGGGGAGTTTCTTCCCAACAGCATCGCAATCGGGGCATGGATAATCTTCACCATCCGTAGCCCGAGGTGCTAAAACATCATCCACTACCCCGCAGTTAGGGCACTCTATCTTATACAAGGGCATCTAGATACCTACCTTGTCAGGGATATGCCCAATATCGAGTGGTTTCTTTCTTTCTCTCTGCCGCCGTTCCTGCCGCTGTTTCTTCTGCTGTTCTTTTGCAGCATCATTCGTCTCGCTTATCGGCACATATTCAGTCAACGCCTCTCTACCGTCACCATCATCAATTCCGAATTTTTCTGCAATCGGTTTCCAGAAACGGTCAGATCCCGCTTCTAAAAGCATACCGGGACGGTGACCTGCTGGAGCACCAATGATTTTGATGTCTTTATTTGGCATAACAGCATATGCCCAACCACCATCGCCTTCGATTGTGCGGACAGCGCCTTCTGGAACCGGAATCCTTTTCGGCGCCATCGCTCTAGCTACGGCATCTTTACGTGCTTCGGGAGTAGACATGGCAACACTATCTACCGCCATTCCTGTCTCATCGGGACTAACTATGGATTGCCGTACATCGCCTGCCCCTTCTTGCATAGATTCTCCGAGATTTTCTTCCGGCTTATCGGGGGTAGTTGGAGATTTACGCAAATCTGGTTTATCTTCGCTCATGTCCTGCTCAGACTCACCGTATTGATCATCGTCATCAACTGGAGATTCTCTTAGATCAGGGGAAGGTGATTTCGGGGCTAACGCGTTCTTCGCAGCCTCTGAACGCGCTTCGGCCATTGATTTAGGCTTCTCATCTGGATCAACCTCAGATTCACCTAGTTCATCAGAATCGTCAACATCGACTTTGGACTCTCTCAAGTCACCTCCTGGCTCATCAGGGAAAACTTTAGATTCGCCAAGATTGGGTTCAGGCGGAACAATTCCACTTCCAGCCATCATTCGTTCTGCTGCTTCTTTCTCTTCCCTCTCTTCCAATTCACCTGCCGAAGGGAGGCGCCGACCCTTTTTCATAAACTCTGGCCGAACGGGGTCGGGGTCCGCAACTGATACCATTCCGCTTCCGGCCATCATTTGTTTTTCTTCTTCCGCTTCCAATTCACCGGCAGATGGGAGACGGCGACCTTCAACGATGTATTCAGGCGTACCGATTCGGCGTCCTGGCTTTTTGTTAGCCATGTCTGCGGCAAATCTAGTTTGCTGCTGCATTCGAGAAAGCGACCCCAAAGACTCATTAATTTGTTGAGCGTATGATCGATCAGCCTCGCTCGCTGTTTCAGGGGATTGGACGATGCGGCGATACCTATTCGATGCAGTAAGATTCAAAAATCGGCCACGAAGTTCCGTAATAAGCGAATTGAGATTAGAAACTTCATTTATGTTTCCTGCTCTAAACGCTTTTTCCAATCTATTCTGGAGGTCAATAATAGTGTTATCTGTGGTCGCCATTTTTATTTCCTTTTCGGTGCTGGGTCACCGGGGCCACCAGCCGCCCCGGTTGGAAGAACTACGCGAGGACCGGTTGAAGCGATCGGTCCCCCAGGTGTACTTGTATCACGAATATCTCGTTGATTTACTTGTGGAAGCTGTTTTTGGGGTTCCCCACCACCTTCCATACCCATTTGCGCCATCATAGCCTGCTGTTCCATCGCCTTTTCTTCCTCTGAAATCATTAAATCAGGATCAAGATTCAAAAGGTCAATGACTGTACCGACCAATCGGCGCTTATCAATATCAGCCGACGCCGATAGAAGATCCAAAACTTGAGAAAGGTTTCTCAATTGGATGGTTCGACTGTTCTCTGTTGGGGAGTATGGGATAACATCGTAATCAAAATCTAGCGGATCTTCTAAGAGTGTTCCGTCATGAACAGACCCTGGATCGCGAGCACCAAATGTACGGCGAGAAACCATCATAGCTTCTTGACGGCCCGTAAGTCGAACAGGAATTTGGCTACCCGGTTCAAGGAATTCTTCGTATAAACCGACAGTAATCTCTGCCATCCATTGAATAACATCTTGGATTGCCTGTAAACGACGACCGTTACGTGTCCGTACAGCCGTTTCCGCTAATGCAACTTCAGTAGCGACATCGGCTACGCCGACTACGCCGCGCTGAAATTGAGGTAGCCCAAGGGTGAATTCAATGTTTTTAGTGATCCGCTCGCGCATCGTATTGAAGCTAGGAGACAAAGCTGTAGTGGGAGTGTTCGCGATAATGTCGCCAATACCAATGCCCGGTTTGGCATGAATGGCTACAGCATCCCCTGGACTTGTAGCCTCAAGGAGATCCTTGATAAATGCCCCAGGGTTATCTACGAGTCCCGACTGAAATAACGTGACCGGAATAGATGATTGGGCGTGCCTCAACTCTAGAGTGTCCAACTCATTGAGCATTTGCTGTTGCCGATCAATCAATTGAATATCGGAAATGCCTTCAAGACTTTGCATGTTATCGTTGAAGGTAAGCAAACGATAGTTATTGCGTACAAACCGATATGGAAGTTTATCTTGGAATAGCGGTTCTTCTTCGTCTGCTAGGTAATGGTAATACTTATTACCTACGAAATCGTAAACCTCATAGACAGTGATCCAATCAAAAGCTTCAGAACTAATGTCCCGACTTTTCTTAAGAGCGGGCTTTAGCCAACGTGGGTAACTACCAAATTGAGCCCGCTTAACGACATCGCTATCATACCGGCGCTTGCCCCGAGGCTTATTAGGGTCGCGGGGAGCCTTGGCCCTACGCTTAAACTCTTCCCGAGTAATAGTGGTGACTTCGATTAGATACCGAATATCTTCCCAACGTTCAGCCGAAAGATCAAAGAAAACGAATCTAGGATCTAGGATACGAAACTCAGTCCGTTTTCTGGAGAACCTCCAGACGCCTTTCATGATCGCTCGACCATACACAGAAGCATAGGTCGAAAGCCGCCAAAGCAATTGGGCAGCACGTACTCGCTTTAGAGTATCATTAACAAGGGCTTCTCGATACTTCGCAAAATCAGTACGAAGATCGTTACGGGCGTTTACCGTGACTTGTGGATTCGGGGGGACAATTGAACTGACCATCGAATCGACGAATGAATAGGGATAATTAGTTTCAACAGCAACGTCCGAGTCGTCAAACCCACTTTGGAGGTCGCGGTTTTCTCCCCAATACTCAGACCGATAGTACCGCAGATAGCGATCCCACTTTTTACGCTCTTCTGCTGATCGTGTTTTGTGGACACTAATCAAATCCCGAATTTGTTTTCCTTTAAGTCCCACCTATTCTTCCTCTCTCATATTTATCTCTACTTCCTGCAAAGCTTCCGCAGGAATAGAAAACTGAAGGACTCTCCCTCCTTCAGACTCTACGTGCTGTTGCGTAATGGGAATACCCGACTGCGCTAATCTTGCATAGACTTTGATGGCATCCGGTGTTGGAGCAAGGTCGCTCTTAAATCCGAGCCCATTGTCTTTCGCATACTGGAGTGCCTGTAGATAGAGTTGCGTCCCAATTCCCTGTCCACGCATTTCTTCCGGCAATTCGATAGACCGGACGCCGATGTTCTCAGCATCCTCTTCAAAGGTGAGGCCAATAGAATAATCCGTCTGTTCAAGGCGATCTCTCATTTGCTTAGACGTGATGTGAGAAAACTCACCATCATTTTCGACTTTCCAGTCAGTTTGAGGCCCCGCATGGCGAGCGATGGCATGGCAAACTGCCGACCTTCGAGCGACGATGTGGGGTATGTGAGGCACTACTTACCCAAACCTTGCGACATTTGTAGCTTCTGACTGCCCTGTTTTGCGGATTGAGTCATTGAAGCTGTATCTGGCCCGCTCGGTTGTTTGGCTTGAGGTTTTTTGGGCCTTTGCGGACCGCGCATCGCTCCAGAAAGACTAGAGCCAAACATTTGACTGGAAGGTTGAGCGCCAAACATTCCCCCAGGTCGTCTCTTATTCATCGCCCTTTTTATAGCTGCGGTTCGCGCCTCTTTAAGATTAGACCCATAAAACATTAGAAACTCCTATTTCCATTTTGGTCCTTTTCTATACCACGTTTTTCGTTTTTTGTGTACGCCGCTTTGACGCGCTTTATCCTGACTAACAGATGTTTGATACGCATCCCAACTATCCCACGTAGGGAATAGTACAAGGTTATCATCTTTAGTCTCACTTTCAAAGACGGGTTTACTTCGACGGGGAAGGGCGCGAGCCCCAACAACCGCCATGATCAAAGCAGAGACTTTATCCCAGTGATGTCGGTCCCGCCGTCGCCTACTCGCAGAACCACGAGCCAATTCAGCATTTGCGTTTTCTTCGATTCGTTTATCGTTTTTATAGCTAAGAAGTTGTTCCACAGTATTCGCATCGTGGAGCACAAGGTCATCGAGAAGCGAATCCGTCAACCAACCCATTGTCTGATCAATAGATTTTGACGTTGTAGTAAAGCCTGGACGTTTTAGTTTTTCATAGAAAAGGTTTGAGTAGCCCCAATCGCGGAGAAGAGCGAGAATAGACTGCCCAACGCCATTAGACTCAACTACGATAAGCGCATTGTTATACTTCTTCGCCGCTTTTGAGATTGCTTTGGTGAATAGAAGCGGATCAGAATGATCAGCGTATGTCGCTACTTGAGTCCATTCCCCGTCATAGACTTTTAGGATCTGAAACGATGCGTGATCTCGCGCAGCATGGCCACAAGGGTCAACACCCATGACGTATCGAGCATCAGCCTCGGGCTGTTCATACTCCATATATGGCCCACGCCATGCCACGGTAGCTTTCTTTTGGTGTTTCTCAAGAACGTGTGCGGGAATCGCAGACTGCGCTGAAGCAATCCAACAACTGATGTCATCAAAGGGGTAGAACACTTTGAAGAATTCTGGATTACGGCGAATCTTTACGTCAGTGGATAGCATCAGACGACGAAATGCTAGATTCTCTTTTGTCAGACCTTCAGATCCGTAACGATGGAGCAAATCGATTTCTTCATTGTCTAGTTGCCAATCGTCTTTCCAGGGACGGGCGTTAAGGTTTCCATCCCAAAACGGTTTGAACAAATAATGGTGACGACCCACACCATTTTTCGCTTCAAGGCAGTGTTGATGCCAGTCATCCCGAGCCTCCCACGGAGTACACTCAAAGATTGCTAGGGCATGGTCCCGGTTCATGATCGATGGATAGATAAGGAACATAGATCCAGCGAAGTCAGCCCAAAACGCGCACTCAGAAGCGTGGAACGTATCAGGGCTTTGACCGATACCGACTGCTCCAGTCTCAGCCGAAAGGACACGCATCTTTCCACCTTCGAGCGGGCGAAAGGTCAACTGCCTCGCTTCTCGATTTGGGATTGTACGGCTACGAACCTTCTTCGGCCAACGTTCATGAAGATGGTGAACACGTTTATGTAGGTATTCTGCGCGATCTTTCGTATCCGCGATGCACACATGGTCATGGGCTGGAGTAAAAGCCGCTTTCGGATAACAGGCATACTCAGAAGTAAGAGACTTGCCCATCTGTCTAGCGGTTAGCACCGTCAAAAACTTCGTCTGACCGGCATCAGTCAGAGGGGGGTTCGACATATAGTTAAGAATTTCCGCTTGCAGAGTTTTTGTCAATCGGTAAGGATCGTAAGACACGAACCGCCCGGTTTGCTGGTCATGCACTTGACCAAACGCCGGAAGCGATTTGGCTGGAGACTGGAGAAATTGGAGCACCTGAGCGGCATTTCCGCCTAAAGGCGATGTATTTTGCGTCTTCTGACTGCTTGACGGTTTCCCCCCTACCCCCGATGGCCTAGAAGACTGGCTTGGCTGATTACCCTTAGCCGATGTGCCTTTGTTACTCATTTACTGCCTTCGGTTTTGCGGGTACTGAGTCGATAACCTTCGCCGCATCCTTGAGCGTAGGCGCCTCTGGATTGCCTGCGATCTGAATCAACTGCCCAATAAAGTTTACGTCCCCATCCCCATTAGTGATGTTCTGAGTTTGGACACATGAGTACATTAACTCGCCCCACAGCCTGAGTTCTTTGCTTAGTTTAGTGGGAACGTTTCCGTTAGCGACAGCCATCGCACACATCGAGGCGTAATCCAGTACGTCTTCGACGCTACGCACGCCCTTATCCTTTAGAATCGAGTTTAGATCGGGCACAGCAGGGAGGTTTTCATCAACCGCTGCTGGCAGATCGGGCTCGTTGTCGTCGTTTTCTAGCACGTCGTCGAAGTTCATTCTTCACCTCGGGGTCATCTCTATCATACACCGGTACGCGCAAAGGTAACTTAGCCCAGGGAAGTTTTTCATCTGGATTCAACTCCATAAACCTATACCTAAAGCGCATTAACCAGCGTGTCGGTAGGGAATCGGTAGACTCCCACTCTCTCTTAGCCTGAATAGACGGAAAGACTAGCCCAGGTGTGTAGATTGGGCGAGGGATCGGGGCAAATGCAGCCTTAGCCTTTAATTGGGCCTGCATATAGGGTGTTTTTACGATCTCATCGTAAATCCGAAACGAATTCCTAGCGTCACCTAGCCATCTACTCAAGCCGTCCCCCCGATACAGAGCAGCGAGAGCCCTTGCCCTACGCTGATTCGTAACGATGGGCATGAGATCAGTGCTAACGGCCCATATGACAAACTTAGACGCGTTCCCTGCCCAGGAGATGAGGCGAGAGAACCGATTGTAGAGTGTCTGCACAGAACACTGGAGAGCCTCTGCAATCGCTGGAGGCGGTGCCCCAGCTAGGTACCACATAAAGCCGCTAACCAAGTGCCTGTCTTCATATGAACTCAAGAAGCCCCAATGCCTAGGTGCAGGCGCCTTTAGGAAAGCACATGCCATTTCATATGGGCTAGGAGGCTCATTTACTGGAAATGATTCCTCGATCACCTTCGGCCATGCTTTCGGGGCCACCCCAAAGGACTCAGACAGTAATACCTGCTTAAACACGGGGTTAATATCCGCATATCGCCGGATATACCGCGTGATCTGCTGCTTTTTGGGGGTAAGTTCTAAATTCCGTTGGGACTCCTGCTCCATAAACGGTGAGCCTAGCGGATATGCCCGAAAGAAATCTATCATACCCAACGTATCCACCCACGTTGCCTTTGATCCACTACACCACAACCGAAACATCGGCGCTATCAGCGACTTTTCTTTCATATTCATTTATACCACGGGGTTTTCCGCCATACTGGTATCGCGTTTGGTGGGACTCCCCCCCGGAACAACCCCCCCCCG
>CETC01006853.1_pt1 | contig 29155 bp, 52 predicted proteins | sample 326911 | NCBI WGS metagenome assembly CETC01 (sample SAMEA2622694, study PRJEB7988) | marine metagenome | isolation source: saline water (ENVO:00002010), including | reverse complement strand
GATTGAATTCAAGAGTAACTACTGTTGTTTTAGGTAATGGAACTTATGCTCCTACACTAACAGACTCGGGAATAGTCGTTGTATTCACTCATGCTAACTCTACTCTCACTTTACCTAGTATCGCTTCGGGTGTAGCCGATAGAGATAAGATAGGAGTGCAATTTACTGTATTTAATGAAACTGGAAGTGACATAGATGACCAAGTTAATGTAAGTGGTTCAGCAACTTATAACGGAACAGCAGAAGGGTCTACTACTCTTGACAATATAGCCTCTTATAAAGCCAAAACTTTTGTTTGCACAGGCACAGATAAGTGGATAGTAATTGGGTGATTAATTGGGATTCCACTGGCGATTCGGAGTTGTGCAAAGTGGTGTTGCTTCTGTTACTGCGGGATTAGGTATAGACGACACATCCCCTACTAGTTATGAAACAAGTAACCTTCCCGGTACAGGAGATACAGTAACAGTTACTAATTCATCTAGTGGTGCTACTACTGTAACTTATGCTTTTAGTAATAGTGATGATGATAATGATGTTTTAACAAGAAGTAATGCACTTGGGGGCGCAACCCCTGCATTTATAGCATGGAAGGGTAATTCTAATATTATGAGTGGTTCAGACGTATCAGTAAGTTCAGGAGTTGTTACTGAATCAGGAACTTGGTATTTTAAAGCGGAAGTAAATCAAACAGGTACAGATACAATAACTTTAACTCAAACTTGTGATGGTTCAGCAACTGCTAGTGTTACATTCGATGTACAAGAACCCTGATTACCTAGTGTTTCTTAAACCATTACTAAAATCTTGAAGTAGAAGTTCAGCATCTTCCTCTTCAAAAATTGTTAAATCATTCATACTTCTAAAAGTAACATACCAACCATATGAAAGAATACATATGAACCCAATTAAACTCGCCATAAATAAAGTAGACATAAGCGGCGCAATAAGGTGCGAAAAATAAACTTATCTCTTAAGTTGCATCGTTATACCCACAAATGTTCACATAATCGGCATTGCCAAATGTGTATTTTGCCACCATTCCCAATATATTTACCCACTAATCGTAAGGCTATAGTTTCCTTACTACAAGCAGGGCAAACTCTTTTTAATGGCATTAATAGTTACCTTCTCTTCCTTTCTTTTGGTCTTTCATTAATTTTTGCATATAATCTTCTATATTTTGCTCGTCAACTTCTGAACTTCCAAAAGCCGCAAAGAATAATAGAGTTATGATTACCAAAAATGTTAACCAAGCAAATACTTCTCCTGTATCCATTACCAGTCCACCTCCATTTCGACTATTTCTTCTTTATCTATGCTAAATCCTTTTATGATACCCTCTTGACCATGTTTCCATAAATCATAAACTAGTTTAGAATCTTTTAAACAATAATCAATTACTGTATCATATTCCCCTTGCTTCCATAATACGGGAGCCATTTCACTATCTAAAGATTTCTTCTCTCCTAATGTATTATCAACAAGGTTTTGCAATCTAAATCTTTCACCAAACTGCTTTTGTAATATTCTACTAGTGTCTATATATCTTTTCTGCTGTAAATATTTACGGATGCAATATATATCCATTGAGTTTTTCAAAACGGGTAGGTCAAATCCGGCAATATTATGCCCTAGTAAAATTCCGCCTTTTTCAAAAAAATTATCTAAATCATATTTTAACTCAGATAAGGGTAAAATCTCTTTACCACTTTTAGTTACTTGGTCGGTTAAATCTTCATCAATGTAAATTTTAGCAATATCTCCATCCCAAGTAGTTACAGTAGATACTTGGAACATGTGAGTATTATTCCACCCACCAATTTCATGCGATAGATTTTTTGTTTCTATATCAATCGCCATAACATTATTTGACATTACCTTCACTCCAAAGATTTAGCAATTCATTTTGTGCCTCTTCTTCTTTTTCAGGGTTTTGGACAACTGTTCCTTTCTTAAGGAAGCAACATAGTTGCTTACCCATAATGCTGATTACAGAACATAGTTCCCATCCTTCTAAACCAAGGTTGTTCAAATTCTCTTTTATGGCTTTAGGGCCATCACTTACATCAAATAACACGAAATCGTGTTCCCACTTTACATTACTCATTTTTTCTCCTCCTTTAATTTTAACGCTAGATTTTTACCAGTACCTTCCATTTCAAAGATTCTTTCTCTTTCTTTTTGCATTACTCTATAAGCCATTGCCCTTTTTAATTCACTAACTCTTATAAATTCCTTCACTATTAATGCATTATGTATGAATCCTCGCTCATCACTATGTTTCTCCTTTAGATTATTATATGCGGTAGTCATATGTGCTAGATTTTGAGTCTGCTTGTCAGCCTCCACGTTAGGACTTGTCTTAAGTGCTTCGTCAATCCAGTCAGTGATGCTTTCATAAGACTTTTCCATTAAAGACCTTGCTTGATGCATATTGTGCCTAGTTACAATCCACTTATGTTCTTCCTTTCTATGTGGGGTTTCAATAGCCGCTATCATATATGCTAAAATTAATTCATATTGTATAGTATTAATCATAAATGAATATACTACTTCCCTAATAATAGGGGGATGGTTTTCAATATATTTCTCCATTTTCTGTCTAGATAACTTCCAAACATCCTTAATACCTTGACCTAATGTAAACACTTTATTTGGGTTACGACCTACTTTTTTCCATCTATTCATTACAGTTCTGTATAGTGTCAACAAATTAGTAACATGTTTATCTATAGGCACTTGTATATTTTCTTCTATACCTAACCCATCTTGGAATTCATCATACATTTCCCTTCTCTTATATTCAGGAACTTCTCTAACAAAAACAACTGCTCTTTGCAATGCCCCCGTATTAACTATAATTTTCATAAACCCTTTAGGCACATAAGAAGTAGCATATAGAGTTCTTTGGCAATCACATTCAAATGTTTTTTCTGAATCTGATAATTTTCTCCTTATTTTGTAAGAGTCACTATCTAAACCATTCATAAATCTTTGAAGAATCATCATCATTTCTTCTTTATGTTTACTTTGAGTAAAGATACCACTTTGTTCAAATTCATCCCAATGGGCAATACCACTACCTTGTAAACCACCTCTAATAACTCGATATGCTTCTTCCGGTGGGTGATTATTAGGGTCAAATAGTGGATTCGGTCTAATAGTACCCATTAATGCAGAATCTGTAGTACTTTCAATGGAAAATGTATCAAAATTCCAAGTATCATCTAGTATTCTACGATGAGAATAAGAAACATCAAAAGTAGAGTTAGCATCTATGTCAGATAAAGACTCTTCACCATTTTTATCAATCAATTTCATCTTCTGAACAGTTTGGTTATCTTCAAGAACTTCAAAAGTTTGACAAAAATCAGCATCTAACAGGTTTAAATCGTTTATTCCCGAATAAACCTTCTCCATTATACTGTTTAAGTATTTCCAAACCGCAGTTTTACCTGTTCTTGCTGTTTGTAACCATATAAAATGAAATCTTGGGTCTAATCTAATACCTCTAATGGGTATTCTTATAAAATTTTTCAGAATTTGACCTAAAAGTACAAAATAAGTGAAACTCAATGCTAAATCATTACCAATACTAAATAAATTACCATCTTTAACATATTCTTGTACTTCTTTGGGTAAATCATAACTTTCTTCTAATGTATTTTCAAATTCTTCATATTTTTCTTCTCTCAATTTATCTTCTAAATTAAATTCCTCTTTTTCTTCCTTTATACTGTTAAACATATCGCTTAGCATTCTTTCTCGCTCTTCTTCTATCATTCTCATCTCGTCTTCATTCATTGTTTCACCTCTTGTTCTGCATTTAATGCAGTTATTAGTCTATTTGCAACTACACTACCAAAACCTTCCATTTTAGATATTGAATTTATATCGTGTTCCCCTATTTCCATAATTGAACCAAATTCTTTGAGTAACTGTTTAGCCTTTTTAGCACTAACCCCTTTTACTAAAGATAACATATCTACTCTTAAATCACCAGTAGCGATTCTTCTAGGTATGCTTGGGGTAATTACACTTCTTTCTACTGGGGCCATTTTTGCTAATGTTACTAATTGATTAGCGGCATCTCTACATTTAGGAGCCCAAATAATTTCCACATCATAATCTAATCTTATACGCCCTATAGCCCCATGAAATTTATTTGTTAAAATTTGAATCTTTGCTTTTCTAGGTGTCCTATCATTTACATAATCCATATAATCCATAGCCTCATCTACAGTACCATGTATTACCAAAAAATTCTTTTCAAAACACCTATCCATATTATCTAATTGTGTCCAAATTCTTTTGTTAATTACTGAGGCTAAAAAGTCAGTTGAACTTTTAACTTCAAAACAAACTTTACCAATAACATAATCACCAACTTCGATACGTTGATTTTTTATTGGGACATTAAATTTAGCGGCTCTATCAACTACACATTTGTAAAAATTTGACCTTTCTCTATCATCTATTATTAACTCCATAACGCACCAACTCTATTAAATTCCATATTCCTAATAATACTACAACTCCGCAAAAAATTCCTAAACAACAAATAAGTCCTGTATCAATATACGATAGACTCAATTCCTCCTTCATGTGCGCTCGGATAACGCCAACACTTACCGACACAATATCCTTGTGGGATAAGTTTGCTCAAACAGCCCGGCGCAGAGTATTGTCCATCAACAATCCCTCTAACATACCTTCTAGTTTTACGCTCATCCCAATCTAACCAAACATCCTCATGAGAAACAATTTCTTTCAATGCACCCATTATAGTTTCTACTGCTGTTGGTTTATCTTTTTCTTGTATGTGTTTTTTCTCACCGATACCTTCTCCGGCCAATAAACTTCTCCACCATTGTATTAAATATACTCTTGATTCATGAGTTGGATTTTCTACCATAATTGCATTATATAAACAAGGTAACATTGGTAATTTACAAATATTTTCAACTTTAGCAACCTCAACGGGTGCAAGGGATATAGGTAAAACACTAGGCCATTCAACTAAGGTTTCACCATAAGTATACCTTTCTTTAATTCTAGGTTTTTGAGCCTCTTGTAAAATATGATTTAACCCTTCATTTAAATCATCAAGGGATAATGGAATAACATAATAATAATTTTCACTACTTAGATTTACAGTATTTGCAATTCTCCTTAAACCATTTGTCTTTATTCCTGCTCTATCTAATGTAGTTCCATTCTTAGTAGGTAATGGTTTTTCTCTAGCATTCTTACAAACATCCACCATTTGATAATAGAAAGTTTGTATCTGTCTAATATCTCTAGCAGGTAATCCATATACATGAATATGAAAACCTTTACCACTAAACAACATATCAAATTTATAATTATTGGACATTAAATATTTTGAAACATTACACATATCTTCAAAGGACCATGACATCGGATTACCATGCGAATCGAAATCTAGAAACGCTCTGTCTAAAATAACAGAAGTTTCATCAGGAATATTTGCTTCCCCATCTTTATATCTATATCTTTCAAAATCATATATTGTAGTGTAGCAGTTCATTTTGTTGTTATATTTCTTAATCAAATTAATATATTCCCTTTGATTGTTAACAATCTTTCTAGGGAAACCAATTTGGTTATCGAAATGAGAACCAACCCAAACTGCTCTAGGGAAATTCATCCTCTTGTCACCCTAACATTACCGTACCTAGTAGGGACAGAAGTGTTTCCTTTTAATTTAGATAAATCGTCAAGTGTTTTATTTTCAACAACTTCTTCTACTTCTTCTACTTCTTCTACTTGTTCCTCTACTACTTCTTCTTCTTTAGCCATAGGTGGAGGTGGTAATTCTACCTCCTCTTTTATTTCTAATTCAGTAGATGCAAACTTAACTTTAGCATCTTCAAATTTTATTTTAAAGGCATCCATTACTTTCACACATAATTCTTTTTTAACTAGTTTTTCAAAAACACTCCCAAAGAATTCACCATCTGCTGTTATCTTTTCTTCCCATACCAAAGATAATTTTTCAGCATAAGTTAATCCTTCATATACTTCTTGTGCTACATTTTCAGATACTTGTTTTAATTGTAAAAGTTCTGAAAACTTCCAGTCTGTTTCTTCTATTCTTTTCTCTATCTTTTCATTTACCATATTACCAGTCCTCCTGTAGTTGGAAATTAATCGCTGCATCACATATACCCATAAAACTACAATACACGCATTTACGATAATAATAATCCGCAGGGAATAAATTTTCCTCATACGAATGTATCATTTGTGCGAATTTTTTAGGTAATGTTGATTGCGAAGCCCTCTTACATTCTTCAACATAAGTGTAATTACTTTCAGGATAAAACCAACCCCAATGAGTTATTGGGATGTCAGGGTCTAACCCAACTTCTCTAATTACTTCAGGTTCGCAAGATTCATATAGTAATTTATAATAGGCCATTTCTTTACGCATACTAGATAACTTACGTTCTTTCCACAAACCTGTTTTTAATTCCATTAATACATAGCCACCATTTTCTAAAAATATCCTATCTATAATACCTTGAAGATGCACTTTGTAATTATTTCTTAATGGGTATTTAGCATTGGCCGCCGCAGGTATTGTAATCTTAGCATCTAATTTTATTTCATTACCCGCAGGTACAAATTTATCTAAAGTACCTGAGTTTCTATCATCCATAAATCTTTGAGTTTCAAACGAGATAATAGAATCATACACTTGGAAATAATCATCAATTGGGAACAGGGTAGTAAAATAATCTATCAACTCACTTTCACTCATATTTTCAGCAACATCTACTTCCACTATATCATAGAATTTTTCATAACCATCGTGAACAGCACTACCTTTCAATAAGGCATCTGTCATATCAGTTGGTCGCCTATCAATATATTGAAATTCATATTGTTTCTTACACCATTCATAACAATTCATACTAGATTTAGTAATCTTCAAAAGTGGTTGTTCAGGGTCATTTACCCAATCAGCATTCCACTGGTAGGTGAATTCATCATCCGGTTTTGGCGTAGGTCTAACCCAATTATCCATCTTCTTTCCCCCATGTATCTATATTCAATAGTACCTGTTTTTGTAAAAAGGCTTCTATTCTCGCTAATCTTTTTTCTAACTTAGAGACTCTTATTCTTAAAGTCTGTATTTCTGTATCTTTTTTCTTAAACATTAAAACCACTCCTCTAAACTTCTTTGATTTTTATCAACTTTGGCTTTAGATATATCCCAACGCATTGCATCAAAAATAGGCTCTGCTTTCTGTAAAACTAGGTTAGCATAGTAATCCCAGTCAGGAATAAAGGCATCTGAAATTTCGCCTAATTCCTTAAAAGAAACATATGTTGCCTTCTTAGATTCACCATTAGGATACCTAATATATTGCTCTCCTGTAATTGACTTACATTTAAAATATAAATAAGAATCTGATATTGGGTCATGTGGATTAATGTGTTGATTATAATATAATGCTCCTGCTACTCCCCCTGCAAAAGTTTTGTATTTGAAAATATCTTGTCTCAATCTAGACCTACTGATAATATCACCAACTGAAACATTACCGTATTTTATATCATTATATTTTTCTTTAAGATAAGATATTATTTCAGAATGTGTTTTTTGTTCTACCCACATTTTGATAACTTTTTCTTGCACCTCTCTTGCTATTGGCACTAGGCCGATTCTTTTCATCTCAAAACCTGTTACTACAAATTCAGGCTCAGATAAGAAATACCCATCTTTCCATGAAATGTATCCGGCGTTTCTATTCTTAACATTACCAATACCCAAACTTGAATAAAATTTCTCAAATTCTAAAGTTACTGGATGTTTATCTAGAAGTAGGTTAGGGAAGATAGAACGTATATGTTCATTTAATTCCTCACATAAATCTTCTGCGCTCTCTATTGATTTAACAGGGACATAGATAGAATCAGTGTGTGCGTAAACTACTTTCATGTTTTCACTCTCCATCTTTTTTCTTGCCATTCTGATTCCCACATTACTACCAAGTTATAACCCGCATCTCGTAATATATTTTCTCTTTGGATTGTATCTTCGTATAATTCCCCCATAGTTTTATTATTTGTTTTATTTATTTCATCTGGTGAATATATGTTAGGATTACCATGCCAGTAATCCCCATGAAATTCGTAAATAGTATTAGTTTCTTTACAATAACCATCTGCATAAAAATCACCATGTTGGGTTTTTATTTGTAATTGGCCTGTGTTTCTATCATGGTGAATGAATATATTTTCTTTTTTCATTATACTTTCTAACCAAGATATTTCTACATTGGAACTTTTTCCTTTTTCTTTACCTATATGATAAGATTTGGCTTCCCCTTTATACCCATTTATCCAAGATTCTTTTCTCCATAAAACTACAGCATACTTATCATCTATTTTGAGAGGATTATACTCAGCATATTTTTGTAAATCTTTAATATAATAAGTAGACATGGTTCCTCTACGATAATGCGCCGACATTTTTGAATTACTAAAATTAGGATAAATATACATTATTCTATCTGTACCCCATGTATAACTAGTTGATTGTATTTTTGATTTTTTAATTCTACCTTTCTCGATTTTTTTTATTGTTTTAGGAACCTTTCTTTTTTTTAATGTTCCTCTTAATTCAGGATTAGAATATGCTCCTATCAATTTAAAAGCCATTGACCAAATATGTTTTAAATTGGTTTCATCATTTAACACCCAGTTATATTGTTCAAAAGTATTTTCTTCATCATAATCTATACCACCTCCAAGAAGGGCAGTTTCTAAGATACGGGAAATTGCAAAGGCTGAATCAGAAACTTTAACATTCATCCCCCATCCTAATATTTGATTAGCCCTTAATACATTTTTTTCTTCTTGGTATTTGGTTACTTCAAAATCTTTAAAAATGGAATTTATAGTTTCATCACTAATATTATCCGGTATTTTTTCCTTTTCTAACATATAAGTAAATGTAGGGTTATCAATATTATCCTTAGCAGATAATATTATTCCCCTTTCAGTGGTATAAATAAATACATCTAAATTATCATTTTCATCAAAACTTCTAGAAGTTCCATTACTATAATTTAAAAGTTTAATTGCTTTTTTACTAAAAGAGAAAACTACACCTTTACTTAATAATGGGTTTTTCAAAAAGAAATCTTTAGATAATTTATACTTAATGTTTTCTAATCTAGGTATTTCAGATTGTTTCACATTAATAGTAATACAACCTTTTTCTTCTAAAACCTTTTTAACATGACATATTTGAGCGTCAAGACTAAAATCCATCAACCTTAATATATCCGCATCACTTTCACTCCATAAATAACAAATTTTAAATTTATCATCTATTAATAAATTAGTTTTAAATTCATTAACAAACATTTCCATTTTAGGTGGAATAGATATCACACTAATTTCAAATTCATCTCCCCACATTTCAACATCTAATCCATCTATTTCCTCTGATTTTACAGTATAGAATTCAGAAGTAGGTTTTAATTGAAGGTAGTCTATTGGTTGGACTGTTAATTGGTTATGTTTTTTTATAAAATAATTTTTCATAGTAGGTGTAATTTTTATTAGAAGATTCTCTTTTACAAATATATATTTTAAATTAGATAGCGGGGTGAATTTTTTATTTCCTGTTAAACTTTCAAAACTATTTAAACTAAAATTTTCCCAATTATCCGTGTGGTAAGGATTGAAATCTTTAGGTGGGGGAGATAATATTTTCCTTTTACCATTTATCTTAAATTGTTCTGTAAATAAATCATTAATCATTTTATCCTCTCCCACAACTTCTTCCCATCCAACATACCAACTTCTTCAAACTTACCGGAGAATTTGAAATAATGAGAGATAGCACTTTGTTTTGGTAAATATAAGGTAGTTTGATTTTTACTTTCACAGTAAGCAACTAATTGATTTAGTAATCCACTACTATGGATTTGTTCACCTACCTCAATAACTTCACCAACCCAACGATGCCATATTTTATCTTTAAGCATAATATTCTCTCCAACATTGTTTATGATATTCTCTACTAGGCCAATCTGAATGCCAAGCCCCATTTTCTCTAGCATCACCAATAGGCACTAATTTACCTGCACATTCTTGGCAATAACCCGGAGGTATCATCTCATGGTCACAATCTTGACATACTGCAAGACCATACCTATTAAATGCAGAACAATAAACATCAGTACCTGAACATCTTTCACATTTCATTTTAATATTTAATTTTCCCATATCTATCACTCCAATGGATTTTCTTTAGAACCAAGAACCCAATGTAGGGTTTTAACTACACCACGTAATGCTGTAAAATTACGCAATGCTTCTGCATTTTGCTTAGTTGTCAGTTTACCACTATGGAAATATTCTTTCCATTCATCACGAAGAATTATGGCTTCTTCTAACATATATTGAATTTCATCATCAGTTCTCATTGCTATTCACACCCCCATTTAAAAGTTCATTACTTATAAAAGGGCCGCTAGTCCATCCCAAAGAATGCGGTTCTCTTACCTCTCTTATTTTTATTCTTAACATAGAAGGCCGCTTCTCTGATTGCTTCTCTAGCACTAGCAGTAATACTTGCTGCTAAATCTAAATCATACCATGCGAATTTAGGAAAGGCCATAGCCCCATAAAAAGAAGCCATTAATCTCTTAACCGCCATTTGCATATTATTCCATTTAGTTTCCTCTTGTTTATTACCTTCTTCTCTAGCCTTTTTCATTCTACCTTTGTATTCATCTCTCAATACTTTTAATTCTAAAACAGAAGTAGGTAATAGTCCTAACTTATCAGTTTTGTAATATACCATATCTTTTTCTACAACAGGGCTAAAATCTCTAGGTGTTTTTAGATTGACAGCAAATTCACTTTCACTTTTACTCTTAGTCTCCCATGATATATTTCTTGCTAAAATCATAGATGGGTATAGACCGGCAAAATCCAATGCTGCTACGTTAAGATGTAGGCCCTGTGTGTTTTCACTGCTTGGGTCATAAATCATAGCCCCATCATACTTTTCACTTTCTTGGTCATAGTTAGGAGTAGGTGCTTTCCAATCTGAATTACGCATAAAGTAAATACCCGCCATATGAGTAACAAAGAAACAAGCATCAAAGGGTGCAATTAGTAATTTTTGCAAAGCCAATACTCCTTCTGATACTCCCATCTCTTCATCAATCCTACGAATCAAATCTACATCTTGTACATTATACTCTAAATAATTTTGAGTATCTTCTTGCCAAGCCCTTCTAAAGAATTCATTCTTATCTGTGAATTTACTATCTTTCTTTTTACCTTCACCAAACAATCTATTAGAAACATATTCTAAAGTTAAAGATGGAAGAGTACCCTTTTGGGCATCATTCCATAATCTTTCAAAAGCAAAATCTAAATTCAAACATAATCTACCATGTATAGGTTGTTCAATATTACTATAATTAGTATAAATTTTTTTATTTAATTTATCAGTATATCCTTTCACTTTCTTAATAGGAGATAACCTAGCCACATCTATACCATTGTAGAATAATCTTTCTAGTAATTTAGGGATATCCGCTTTCAATCCCCACCAAGCCATTAGTAAATCAGGGTCTTGTTCTTCAATAGATTTTACAAAGGCTTCAAGCATATCCTTCTCATTATCATAACATAAAGAGTTAGTTTTTTCATCTGCTATGTAAGGTGCGTTTTCTTGAGGTAGCCAATAATATAAGAAGAACTTCTCAAGATAATTATCATATACTGCAATAGTTGTTATTGCTCCCGCATATTCACCAGTAGTCATCCACTCCATATCCCAATACCATTTTCGCAAATTGTATTCAGGTATCTCTGTTAATTCATCTATGCAATACCTATGATTAAATTTAATATTAGCCTCATAAGTATTTGACCATAGTTTCCTAGCACTAGGTATATCTGAGGCTTTTTTAACATAGACTTTAGTTAACGGTTCTTTATTTTTATTTATCCAAGGCCCATCCTCATATTCAAAAGGTATATCTAAACTAACTTTTTTACCATGTAGGTAAGTATTAATTTCATAATATTTTGGCCTAGATGATATATGTTTAATAAAAAAATAAGGTCTAAAATCAGTTACTTTCTTTTGAACCCTAGTCCCATTTTCATCTCGCCACCTTAGATGTACGGTATTGTCTTTTCCTGTATTACATATTATCATGCACTCACCTATGTTATTATTGGAGCCCTGAGCAATCTTGCAGTTTCACTAATAATAGTTATAGGTTTATCATCACTAAGATAAATATTAATTTCTTCCTTATCAAAAAGTTTGTGTATTGGTCCTGTAAATTCTACAGTAGCCCCTTCCTTAAAATCACAATTTAAGTCAGTAACTTCTTCAACCCAATTTTCATTATTATTCCTACTTTGCATTTTCAAAGAACTGGTTTCATCCAACCAATCCATTCTGTACTGTCCCGACCCCACTGTTTCACATGCTGAAATCAAACTACTAAAACTTTCATTACTAAGATGCACACATGCATGGTAAGGACTATCATTCTTACCAAAAGTTATACCCTCCAAACTAGCCTCATTATGATATGGCATATTATTCAATTTTTCACCGAATCTAAAAATAGCCTGTTCATGAGGATGAGTTGTTAATATATTGACATTGGCTTTTTTATTACCATTAGATAATTCTAATACATTATTGTTAACAACAAATTCACATTCATCTCCTAGATGTTTCAAATATTTTGTTAAGGAAGGTATTTCAATTACTATATTCAAATCTTCCGGTACTTCCATTTCTATTACTTTAGAAACATAAGTCATATTATCTCCATTCTCTAATAGTAAACCATTAGAATGGGATTTCATTGATACATTATCTCCCAATTGTCCATTTTTAATACCACTCATAGACCGCCACTTACCTTTAAGTTGGATAAGATTTAATGCCTCAGTTAATTCTTTAGTATTAATTATCATATCTTCCCCTCTTTAATAAAGTCTAAATCTGTATGTGTTACTTTACCGTTAGAAACTGTAAGGACTTTGTGAGTATGGCCAATCTTATCGGGATAGGCTTTTGAAGATTCTATTCTAATAATAAAATCTACACCATCTTTACTTTCTAATCTTTCAGTCTCAATTGTGGAAGTAAATCTAGCAGGAGTAGTCTCATGCCAGTAAGCAGTTTTCTTAGAAGGTGCAGTTGTATTAATACCATCATATACATTTTTCATATGGGTAATATAAAACACATCACACTCTAATGAATCTATCCTATCTAATAATAAATTGTATCTCCTATTCCTTTTACCATACATTATTGGCATAAATTTGAAATCAGTATCCTTTTTACCTTTAGTTAAAATATCATAACATCTAACTAACCACTTATCAACACCATCTATTGCGAATGCTTTAACGTCACCGGCCTTAGCCCAATCACCAACCATTCTAACAAATGTTTCAGCCATTTCTTCACTCAATTTAAAATTAGGTGAACCATCAGCATTAGTAACATTTGGATTATAGATAATAATATTAGGGTCAGCATTATAATTGGCTCGCCAAGTAACCTCGGCTCCATTATCCCAATCTAAAATACATACCTTCTTACCTGCTTTAATTTCTTCTTCGGTTCTAGAATTTAAAACAATAGAAGTTTTGTAAGTTTTAGGTTCACCCTTAATACCACATCTGATATAAGTCCTCTCTCTTTCATTTCTATCTGCTATCTGTTGTAAGATAGCCTCCTTATTTTTCTCATAAGCATTTTCACTCTCATTTCCATTCATAAACATAATATCATCTCCTTTTTGGGGGAAGTGGGTTCATGGAGAAATATATACCAAAGAAAACCACTATCCCTATGTCGAATAACTTTTCCCACTATTACTTGGTCAACCCCCATTTAGGTTTCTAATTAATTAACAGGCACAAACTAAGGTAGAGCCACCACCATAAAAAACCCCGTTAATTAAAAGAATCTGATTACCACCAATCCTCTTGGCCGAAAGCATCATCTTCAACTTCTACTGGATTACCTCTTTTATCAAGAACTATTAATCCAAACACATTCAATGATACATTCCTTAGTTCACCTTCGGGGGTAGTACCTTGACTTGTTTTACCAATCACTAAAACATTACTTCCAATACCGAAATCTATGTCAATATGAGAAGGAGTCCAACAAGGAACAGAGTTGTTCCCAGTACCTTCAAAGTCATATTCAGCATTTAAATCAGTTAAGAATAGTGTTCTATTACCATTAGAAGACTCATTTAGATTCATATTAGTTACAACACCATCAGTTACTACAATCCTATCTTTGAAAGGTGCATTTGAATTAACTAAATTTTGATGGTATCTTTCCAAATTAACCAAAGGTGTTTGGTATTTAGCCATTGCAACACCAATCATATTTTGGATAGAGAAAGAACTAGTGTCTCTTTTTCTATCATCATCCATAGGTAAATCATCATTGTACACCACAGTTTCAGTAGTATTCCATTTAGAATATGCAATACCATCTTCGCCCCATTTAGCAGCAATGTGTATAAATTTACCAACTTTTATTTCAAAATTTTCAGCCTGAGCATCATTGAAACTTATCTGATAATAACTAGCATTACCATCAACTTCACCTAAGAAATGTACTCTTCTATTCCATTTTGTTGCAGGTAAAGGTTTAGTATATCCAAAGTTAGGTTTACCACTATTCCATGTTTTCCTTATATCAACAGGGGCAACATATTTACCCTCAATTTCAAAACATCTATCTTTCATGTTTTTATTAAACCATGCTTCATCTAGAGGTTTACCACCTTTAGTAGCATTTCTAGTTTCAGGTATGCCTTCTATAACTTGTTGTAATTCATAACCAGTTTCTGTTTTGGAAAGTACGCATACTTGCCCTTTTTCAAAAACTGCTTCTAAATCACGGTGGCATTCTGCTTCAATTTCTAGTCTTTGTTTAGCAAGGAAATCAAACGCATCCTCAACCGCAACAATTACTCCGAAACCAATAGAATCACCACTGGTAGGGTTAGTAGTTTGAGGCAATGTTAATGCCCTTCTTCTATTACCGTGCCATTGCTTAAGCAATCCTTCTGCTAATTTAGCATCGTTTTCTAATTCAGTATTCAGCCCATGTTCATTACAGATTTGAGAAAACTTTTCTTGCACTTCTTCTAAAGATACATTCAAAGTTTCCGCCATCTTATTCATCATATTTTCTTTTTCATTTTCCATATTAATCTCCTCGGAATATTATTTAATTTGTGATACCATCCATGATAATAACACTCTAGGTGTTACACCACTACTTCGCCATTCACTTTCACCTATCACTCTAAGTAAGCGATATTTAGTAACTGAATCAAAATCTCCATTAATAACAGCATCATGTAAACCTACACAAATATCTTTCAATGTTTTACCTTGTCTATTCATTTCAAATAGTCTCTCCAAGGCATTAGTGTAATTCTTATCTACCAACATTGACAAAACCTCATAATAATCTTCTAGTTTTTTATTTATCTGTACTGTTAAAGGTCTACCTGCTGCTAAGGAACTCTGCAATCCGGTAATCACTCCACGCATATCACCATGATGAGAGTATATAAATGGTCCCAAATCTGCTTCATCCGGCATATCTATACCTTCTTTCCACAGTATTTTTTCTATTACATTATACATTACATCATCATTAACAGAGCCAAAGAAATAGGCTTTTGACCTAGATTGTATTGCCTCATGTATTTTACTTCTATCATTACAAGTAATAATAAATCTAATATTATCAGAATATCTTTCCATCACCCTTCTTAATGCATTTTGGGCATCTGCTGTCATTCCATCCATTTCATCTAAATGGCATATTTTAAAGGGAACATCCCCAATTTTCATATGTGTTGCAAAATCTTTGATACTAGTTCTTACAGTTTCTAATCTTCTATCATCACTAGCATTCAATTCTAGATAATTACCATTCTTATTCTCTTGTAAGAAATCATTGGCCAACGCCATAGATGCGGCTGTCTTACCAGTGCCCGGCCCACCATACAAAATAATGTGTGGCATCACCTTATATTCTAGCCAACCTTCTGCATCTAATACAAAATTAGGTTGTCCAACTATTTCTTTAATCGTTTTCGGTCTGTATTTCTCTGTCCATAGCATTTTCATTCTCTCCTCTTAATCCCCATATAATGATTTCATAGTGTGAACCATTATGTTTTCTAAGTTGTTTACCAACTTTACTAAATCTTTTATCCTTAGATAAAATATTACCTAATGCGCTCATAGTGGGGCTATGAACCCATTTTTCGGCTAAATAATCATATATTTGATGGGCATTAGCCTCTCCCATTTCTTCCAACAGTTTTACTATTCTCTCAGCATATCTTTTTGTTTTAGCCATTAAAAATCACCTAACTCGCTATTTTTTACAAAAGACCGCCTTCTAACAGTCTTGGGCTTTTCGCCTAACCCCAACATCCTATAATTCTTATTATCTAATTTACCCCTAACGAATTCTAAAAAGTCAGGGTCTTTCACTAAATCTCTAAGATAATGTTCTTCATTTGGCTTCAAACCAACCCTCCTACAAATTCGCCTAATTTCTTTATTTTCTGCAAATTTAGGAATTGATAACTTAGATACTGTACCACCATGATGAGCATAGCCTAACATCTCATAGAAATATTTTTGACTCCATCTTCTCTTAACTTTACCATCAACAAATAATAATCTATTAGGATGCAAGCAACTACTTAATGCATTCATAAATAATACATCAGGTGGTTTATTTTCCTTCAAGAAGTTGACAACTAAATCTCTATTTTTATTTCTTAAAAATTCTTTAATTAATGTAAATACATCTTGTTGCATAATTAACAAAGGTTCACTTCTAGGTGCAATACTATCAAACTCATTATACCTTGTACTACCCGCCATTTTCACTTTACACTTATTGACTAATGAACGGGGAGAATCCTTTTTATTAATCCCTGTTAATACCAACTTTCCTTTGTGATATTTTATAAAATGTTCAATTTCATCTGTATTTGCTTTATGGTGTATTTCCTCAATTAGTACATCTGCATCTAACGGAACCTTACTAGAATCAAATTCATCAGCCCAAACAATAATTGGCTCATCTAACATATCTTTTGCTAATGTTGTTTTACCAGTACCGTACTTACCAATAATTAATATTGGTCTTTCTTTACTAGCAACATTAATCAGAGACATTATATTAACTCCTTTATTTCTAATATAGCATCAAAGCCTTCTTGATATTTATGTTCACCATTAATAATAATTTCAAAGGCTTCTCTAAACATTCCCAATTCCCCTTTAGAATCAGGAAGGTCAGGAATACAATCTAACAATGCTTCAATGTGTTTTAATTTCTGTGTACTAATTACTGGGGATTTCCTAGTCTTGTTTTCTTGTTCTTTAACAGGTAATGAAATACCCCAATGTAATAAAATGGATTGACTAACCATTTCTAAAAAATCATAATCTCCTCTAAGTTTAATTCCTAATTTAACTCCATATCCTAATTTATTATTCTTATTTTCAAAGGCTAAAATTTCTAATTTCATCTTACCTAATAAGATACCTTCCAATTGTTCTCTACTGTACATCTGTTTTCCCCCAACAACCAATATATTCGTACCTTAACCCAACCCAACTTAATCCATCTTCTATAACATCAGTTACTTCACTTTCATATATTTTAATTGCAGCCCCCGGAAAAATCCATGAATACATTATACCTTCCTTAACATCTGAGATAGAAACAATATCACTATTAATTTCATCAATTGATTGAATATATCTACCATGTTCTGAATCACCTAACAATTCCATAACTTCCATAGTTAATCTGTGATTAATAATTGCACTATCTCTCAAACCCATAGGTTCTCTACTATCATCATGAATAATAATATAATTGAAAGAAGTAACTAGGCCATATTCTTTAATCCATTTTTTTAAGCGTAGATTTTGTGTTACCATTACTGACCACCCATAGAACTTACAATTAAATCTTGAGAATTAATAAATTCATGATATGCTTGGTGGCCCGCAATAAATCCACCTGCTGCCCTTTTAGTTCCGATGAACTCTTCTCCACAAACAGGGCAAGTAACCTTCACTATTTCCGCTTCAAGAGTTAAACCTTCTAAACTTTCAATTTCAATAATATCTCCAACTAACCATTTCATTCATCCAACCCCATAATACTAGCAAGTATCCACCAACACATCCTAAGTGCTAATGTAAATTCAGTCATCATTTTGAGACACCTCTAGTTCAATTAGTTTCTCAAGATATACTGCTAAATCCATAGCCTCTTCTTGTGCATGTATTAACCATTCGAGTTTGGTTAAGGGTGCAGTTTCCATAGTAACGCCATATTTTTTCTTACCAACTTCTGACCTACCTTGAATCTTCTTACAAACTCTATCTTCAACAATACTCATGCTTCCACCTCTCTAAGTTTGTAGTTTTTCCTACCTCTTCTTATACCGTAAGCCTCATACAATTTAGAACCTCTAAGATATTGTGCAATTGCAGTTGCCAATGGTAATCTTTTAGTTCCGTATTTATTAATAATAAATTGCTCAACTTCTCTAGAATCTAATATGTCACCATTTGACATTGCTTCATCTACCCAAATATGCCAATAGACTCTTCTTTGTCTTTCTAATTTTGAAGGTTTCTTTGACATTATTTCTTACCCCCTTTTTTCTTTATTGGTTTCGCCGATTCTTTAAGTGCTTCTATACTCACTTCCAATTCTTTTTTTACTTCATCTAATTCCTTCCTAGTAGAAAGAACCTCATTATGTAATTTATCAACATATTCTTCTAACAATGCTATATACAATTCTAATTTCAAAATACCACCAACCATAAAACAAAGGATGTAAAACAAGCACTCAACAAAATTATTCTATTTCTTTTATATATCCAATCATTAATAGGGTTACATTTTTCGTTATCACAATATGTTCCTTCTATCAATTTACCCCTACTAATATATTTCTCCAAAACCATAGTAGTACCGGCAGGAAAAGTTTCCTTACAAGTACCACATGTCCATTCTTCTTCTGTATTTTCTATTTTCTTTTCTTCTAAAAACCTCATAAATATTCCTCCGGTAATTTTACTTCTTTAGGTTCCATCCTTTTCAAAATACTATTCTGTATTTGTGCAATAGAACCAACGTCTTCAACCACTGGTACAACATCATTTATTTCTAATTGTTGTAATTTTAATCTAACTTGGTTAACTGCTTTATCAAACTTATTTTGTTGTGCAGTATTCCAATTATCGTATGCGAATTCATCTTTAACAAAAGAACTTAAAAATTGATTAATACATGCTAAAATATTTTGTTCCGCTTCCAATATTGTTTTTGGTGCTTTCTCATCATCATACATTATTCCACCTTCTCACTATAATCAGGGTGGCTCTTAGGTAATCGGTGTACTCTTCTTATCATTAAGTTCTCAATAAAACCTAATGCTGTTTTAGTACCATTGACAAATCTCTCTTGTGACTTCTCATGATTAGGGTCTGTCAAATGTTTTCTCAATTCTTCTAATACTATACCTAACTCTCTAGATTTTAGTATGGCTCTTAATACTTCATACTCTACGTGTATTTCACTTCTTGCTCTCATTCTATCTTCTCCATTATATCTTCTATTGTGCTAATATCGGAAACTGGTTTATCATCACGCATCCTAATATATCTAGGTGATTTTAAACTAATTCCTCCACTCGCATTTTTATTGACTTTATCAGCCTGTACTTCTATTACTATTCTTGGGAGTATATTAAAGGTCCGACCCTCAAACTTAGAAATTATTGGTTTCAACCTTTGTGTTAACAATAACATTTCTTTTTCAGAGAAACCGCTACCTACCGAGCCTACTGGTATAAAATTAAATACATCCTTTACTGCTATATCATAGGAAGCAAACATGTGACTTCTTTTACCTTCACCATATCTAGCCCCAGTTATTACAACATCTAATTCTATCTTAGGTGGTTTATATTTAATCCAACTTCTTTTACCCGGCTCATAACTTTGATTCAAATCTTTAACCATTATTCCTTCATACCCTTCTGCTATTGCCCTATTGTAGAATGCCTCTGAATCAGAGTTTGCCCTACATACTTGTTTAGGGAAACGCATAATGAAAGGCATTCTCTCTTTCAAAGTTCGCCTATACAATATTTCATCACCATACATTAAACAATCAAAAACTACAATCTCAACAGGACATTCTTCTCTCGCCGCCTCTACGTTAACACTATGGATTCTTACAGATAAATTTTGAAGCGGCAACGGTTTACCCCCCTTGGAAGGATAGACTTCTGTATCAATAATGAATGAGCCTTCCCACCCTTCAACCATCTCCACTATCTCAGGAAATTTACTAGTGACAAGTTTGCCCCTCCTATTAAAAATACTAACACCATTATCCTTATGGATTTGATACCTCCCACCATTATACTTGTATTCTAATGTTCTTTCTAATGGCCATTCTTCGGGAGAAATTACCTTAGATAACATCGGCCTAATAAAAGAATGAGGCTTAAGTTTACCATCAGGAATTTCGCCTCTCTCATAAAATTTAATCAACCTCGCAGGAGAGTTAAGTTCTAAACCTGATTCTACCTGCTCTATAGTTTTATCGTATTTAACAGAAATGAATTTATTAATATTTGCTAAGCCAACCCCATTCCGAGGGTTCCTTAACCAATAGCGAATAAACCACTTTTTTTCAAGTGGAGACATGTCCAAAAAATTTCGCCTAATTTCTAAAAAATTTGAACTATCTATCTTACTACAATCTGCTGATATTAAATCATAAAATTGTTTGAGTGTGATTTTACTATCTTCTTGTTCTTCTACAAAATGGTATATTGCTGTTCCTAAATCATCGTGTATATATTTAGCCTGTTCAATTTCTTCATCAAAAACTTCTAATGCTTTGGCAATCCATTTCATTGCTTTTTTTTCAGCAATATTTGAAACAGGATAATCTAAAGTTAAAAGTTGCATTAAAATTTCTTTATCAGAAAAACCATGCCAATCATAAACTAATCTCTCAATATTTTTATTTGGAGTTTGTCTCTCCATGACTTGATTAAGTCTAGCAAATTTTGCCAGTGACAAATTACCACCTCAAGTTATACTACCATTTTGGATAATGTGATTTACAATTAATTGATTCATACAAGGATGACAAATAGCGTGTTTACCATAAAACATACCAGTACCTATTGCTTCTGTTTTTCCACATATAATACATGGCCTCATTTTTCCACCTTTAATATGTCTCTTGCAACTTGACAGCACAATCTAATTTTTTGAGTTGATTCTAAATACCAAAATGAATCCTTTTCCCAACCGAATTTATTTTCAACATGGTTACACAATTGCCGTCTACCCATATTTTGTAAATCATCATCTATCTTGGTGTTTAATATATCACCTTGTTCATGTTTCAAAAATTTATCTAGAAATACATATATGTTACCCATTATATTTATTGTACCTCTGATTAACCATTGAATCATTCTTCCTCATCCCCGTACCACAATCCTCTAACAACTTCCAACATACCAATAACATGGCCGCATAAAAATTCAGTACTTTCCATATCTACCTCATCAAAAATATCATCACCGAAAGTGGCCTTAATGTGTTCTTCTGCCATTTTTACAGCCATAGAATAGAAAGTTCTTTTCCTATCTAAATCCATTTCATCTAAACCTGCCATGAATGACATAGGTGGAATTTCATCCCCTACTTCTTCACTCATTGTCTTCCCCTCCTTCTGTTGCATACTCTATTTTGTGAGTATTGATTATCGTCTTACCATCATCTAATTCTAAAAACATACTACCTGCCCAAACCATATCTGTTACTTTACCTTCAAATATTTTTGAACTGGCTTTGATGTACATATATCTTCCAACATATCTTTCCCATTTTTCACCATTAGTACTTTTAGCACTGGTGGTTTTACTAGATTTCTTTTTCTTAGATTTACTCATTTATCTTCACCCCAATCCATTTCTTTCAAAACTTGCATAAGAAGATTAAACTCATCTATATTCATCCGTACACCTTTTTTAGTAGGTGTCATATTATCTCCTATTTGTTTAAACCATCTAATATCAATAACTTGTTTCTTCCAACTTACTCCGGTTCTAATTCTCAATTCGTCTTCCGTTCCTCTCGGAACTCTTCCTTTTATTTTTAATCCATCATCACTCATTAAAACATCCCCATTGGATTTTCTACTGGTCTTTTCAACACTAATACCTCAGTAGTTAGTACTAGTCCGGCAATACTAGCAGCCGCTCTTAAAGCAGACTTAGTTACTTTCACTGGGTCAATAACTCCTGCCTCCATTAAATCTTCATACCTGTTAGTCAAAGCATTATATCCTTGAGATGCTGTTAAGTCTTGAATGTTTAGTGACTCACCTGTATTGCGGCAAATCTGATGTATAGGCATCTGTATTGCGTCTTTAACAATTTTATAACCAAGTGACTCTTTTCCACCTAACTGTTCAGCAGCATTGTAAAGAGCCAATCCACCACCTACTACTATCCCTTCTTGCAAGGCTGCTCTAGTAGCATTAAGTGCATCATCTAATCTTTCCTTTTTCTCTTTCATTTCTACTTCGGTTGCTGCACCTACTCTAATAACTGCAACTCCACCTGCTAATTTTCCTATCCTAGATTGTATCTTATCTCTTTCCCAATCATTCTCTGCTTGGGCTAGACGACCTTCTAAAACTTCTATCCTATTTTTAACATCATTACTACCACCCATAATTACAGTATTAAATTTATGAGCAACAACTCTTGTAGCCTGACCTAAATCATTTAATGTTACTTTAGAAATATCCTGTCCAACATCATTATTGAAAACTCTACCACCAATAACAGCAGCAATATCTTCCAACTCTTCTATTTGTTCATCCCCAAAGTTAGGGGCTCTAACGACACAACAATCTACATTTCTCTGTGCTACATTAAATAATATATTACCTAAAGCCTGTCCTTCTAATTCTTGACATAGAATAAGTAAAGGCTTTTTATTTGCTATTGCTATTTCTAATGCAGGAATTATATCATTCATTCTTTTAATTTCATGATTACACATTAATACCAAAGGATTAGGCATTTCTGCTGTACCTTCTTCATTGTTAGTAACCATAACATGACTAACATACCCTCTATTAATCTCAATACCTTCTACAACTTCAAATGAAGTCTCCATATTACTAGAGGATTCAACACTAATTACTCCTGATTTACCTACTTCATCTACAACATCTGCTATTAGACCACCTAATTCTTCATCATTATTAGCAGCAATAGAAGCAACTTGTTTAATAGATTCTTTATCCTCAACAGGTTTTGCCCATTCAGTAAGTTTCTCTGTTACTTCTAATATCGCCTCTTCAAATTCCTTCTTTAAACTAATAGGGCATAGGCCTTCTTTTACTAAGGCCATTCCTTCTGTACACATTCTATGTGCTAGAATAGATGCTGTTGTTGTTCCATCCCCTGCTGTATCTTGTGCTTGGGATGCAACTTCTTGCAACAATTCTATTCCTAATTGAATAAAGGCATCATCATCATACATGCTCTTTGCAATAGTTACACCATCATTAATAATTAAAGGCGCACCATTTTGTTCAATTACTACTGTCCTAGCCTTCGGCCCTAATGTGACCTTAACTGCTTCAGCGACTTTCTCAATTCCGGCTAACAATTTTTCTCTTGCTTCTTCTCCATACAATATCATTTTTTTCACTCTCCTAATTCTTCTGCTAATTGTTGCATTTCTAAATCATGCTTCAATTTATCAAAATACTCATCTATACTCATTACGCTTTTCATTCTATCACCGCATAAATATCTACATCTTTTACAAGTAAGTAGTCATCTATCTCGATAGCATTCCTTTTACAGAACCAAACTTTATCTCCGGCATTATAGTCATCAGTGCAAACACTTCCTCGACTAATTATTTCTCCTCTGTTCATGTCTATCAAAACTAGACCACTCTTTGTCTCTTCTTCTTTTTTCAGTAAAACCCAAAACCCACATGCTTTCATTATATCTCCTCCAACATTTTTTCCAAGGTAAGAATCGGTACGATTCCTTCCGGCGCATCCCCGTCGGCCTCCATATCGGTATAAAGTTTTGTAGCAACTAGCAATGCATCTGCTAAATTTTTACACCACCAAGTCGAGCGGTCAGACTGTTCGTTATGCCAATCAACATGTTCATCACCAAGACCAACACCGACTTTCCATTTCAACCCTACTTTCTTTACAAAAATTTTCATATGAAACTACCATCCCATTCTGTTAACATTCTTTGATTTTCATCTATAACATCAGTTGCAGAAGTATATAATGCATCCATGTCATCTATTTTAGATTCATATCTTACAAATTTAGTATCAGGTTTAGTCTTATACCAATACATTCTTTCATCTCCACCTAATACAACAGCATGTTCCATTAACAATTTCCATGTATTAATAGTAGTCCAATCCGTTCCTGAAAAATATGCCTTACCAAATGGGTGGGTATGAATCCAACACCACACTGGCATTTTCATACCCGCAGGTACTTGTCCCTGAAAGTCTACAAAACTTGGTGTACCATAAGTAATGAAGCATTTACCATCTCTATCAATAACTACTTGCACTTCTCTAGGTACATCAAATGCCGACATTGATGCTTCCCATATTACATCATAAAAGGCTTTCACATTCTCATTTTCTTCGCTCAAATATTCTAACTTGCCTAATGTATCTTCTTTACATTTAAGCCAAGCACTTCTTATTTTTTCTCTCCAATCATCCATATAAAATCACCCCTAACAACACCATAATTGTCATAATATTGACAACATTTACCATCATTAGAATCTTATTACTTCTTTTAACATTGCGTAGTAAATCTTCTAGCAACCCATTAGTTCTCTCTTGAACCTCTATCGCTTTATCCATCATACTCATGCATACACCACCTTATGATTATCTACATCTTTACCACTAAAATGATTCTGAACCCATTGGGCCCCTAATCCCGCAGCAACTACTTGCATGAAATTAACTTCTTCCGGTGTACCATCCCAACCTTGCCCTTGACAAGAGTAAGAACCATCCGGCCCTGCTAGTACTGTTTCCATAATTTCGGGACTTACATCTCCTGAAATCAATGCACAATTTCTTGCTTGCGCTCTTAGGTCTAACCATTTAACATTGGCCCTGTATAGCATTTTCCTAACTGCTAGATTATCAGCACAGCAAATAACTAAATCATATCCTTGAACTTGACTTTTAGTTAATACTAGATAAGGCTCTATTTTATTTACAGTTTCATATTTATTCATAACATCTACTTTTCTTAAATTAATATCACTATTTTCAAAATTCTGATAAAGTAAATTCTTATTTTCAACAATATCAGGGTCATATACAGTAATATCATACAGCCCTACTTTATTTAAAAGTGGTATTAGGAAACTCCCAATTCCACCACATCCTATTATCATTATCTTTTTCATCTTACCACATCCCGTTAACAAAATCATCAACGCTTAGGTCTTCAAATTGTTCCTTTTTCATTCCCACTAAATTCAGTATTCTTTCTTTCATATTTCTCATCTTCCTTGTACTACATCCAACCTGCTTACTTATTGCAGATTGGGTAAGTGTCTCATCTCTTAATTTATTAACAATCCATAGTACAGTACCAATAAAAGTACTAGTAGTTTGGATATTATCTCTTTCACATAATTCCCTAATTGATAAAAATACATTTACACAATCCCTTTCAAAATTCTTAGGTAAATCTAATCTCTGCACATGTCTCTCAAACTCATTAACTGGATTCAAAGAAGAAAACACATATGACCTTTTATAATGTGCAGCAATTTTCCTAGCCAACTTAGATATTCTCTTAGTACTAGTTCCTGATTTTCTAGCAACTTCTTTTAGACTTACACTTCTACCATTATCTCTTAATGTAAAATATACAAGTCCACCTGCTCTCTCATCCATATTGAAACCTCTAAACATATGTTTCTTTACAAGTGACAAATAATTCTGCTCTACTTGTTTAACTATGTTAGGAGTAGGATAAAACTCTGCTAACACTACTTTCGATTCTACTATTCCTCTTCTCCAATCCGCACTAATTTTAACACTTCCTAAATTACTATTATCTTTTTCAAGAACTCTATCTTTGAAACTAAACTCTGAACTATCAAATTCAATACCTTCAATTAACCCACAAGTATTACATTCCCACCAACTATGTTGACTATCAAAATGTAACCATCCGGTTTTACATCCACTACAATTCATCATTATCACCTAAATTTTCCCAAATAAATCTCACTTCTTCACCATCCCAAGTTAATGTACCAATCCTTTGCAACATAATTGAATCATTCATTAGAGCAATAGCCCTACTTGCAAATTGGTCGCCTAACGAAGAATAATGATTTAAATTATCAATACATATATTATGTCCCAATTTTATATTATTTTCTTTAAATATAGCATGTATTTTTTCATCATGTCTTCCGAAACCATCTTCCCTATATCCATATTTAACAGCACAAGTTGTAACCTTTTGCATACCGGCAGTTCCACTTGATTCATACAATAACCAATCAGTAACTTTACCCCTAACAAAAACTAGAATGCCATATTTTTCACTCGTTTTAATTTTAATTCTATCAGGGTGTTCTTCACCCAAAGACATCAATAATTCCTTAGCCTTATCTTCTACCATTTTAGCAGTTCTATTTTGGTCTAAGAATTCTATCATTAACATAAGTTCACTTTCACTAGGTTCTTCACCCATAAGTTCTGTCCAAAGTTTCACTGGACTACATCTATACCACTTACTTCTTTTATGGTGGTGCAAATATACATTCAAGAAAGTGTTCAAATCTTTTTGATTTATTTCACCCCAAATACCATCAGAAATTTCAATAGCATATTTCTTATCTGATATTTTTTCTAAAGGTAATCTAACCTCAACTCTTCTAGCCTCTTTCCAAAAATAATAAGGGGCCCTATTCTCCAAAGCATGTGTAATATTTTCAGGAGTTTCTAAACAATCCATAATGTAATTATACATTTTAACTTTAGAACAAGGGTAAAGAGATTTATTTAATGCTCTACTTAACGCAGTAACAATTACCTTTTTAGAATACTTTACCCCATTTATGAAATAAAGATTATTCCTTCTTTCCATTACTAAGTAAACATAGTTTATCAAATATTTACCAACTGCATCAACATAATATTCTCTAAAACCATCCCTAGACCTAACAAAAGTATTGTCTACTGGTTTATCACAAACACCAATTTCTATACTAATAGTTGCATCTACTCTTTCAGGTAATACATCATACATTTCCCAATAAGACCTACGCCTTCTTCTAGGGAATAATTTCCCATCTAACACTTTGTTAATTGCAGTTAAAATTGGTTCCCTAGTTTCCCTATGTTCTAGAATAGTACCTTTTGTTAAAGTTCTATGAACATGTTCCCCATTAATTTTAAAACTTGTAATATAATAACCAACGTCAACTCCATCTAATTTATCTGCTACCCTTAGCATTATCGCACCCCATATATTTTCTTTTTGTAATTCTTAACGCACTCTTCGTGTACCCCCTTTTTTGCTTCGGGGGGAAAAGTGAGTTGTCCACCACAAATCCTACATCGAGTGGCTATTCTCTTGTTTAAAGACCGAGTACTTTTCACGTATTCGGGATTCTTGTCTTCTACATTCCTTGTCATAATCTTCACCTAAATATTCTCTTCCTTCATTTATTTCCTTTATTCTTTTTTCTTTCCATATTTTGAAAGGGGCTCTATTATTACTATTATAGCAATATAATAGAGTCTTACCCATTTTGTATATTTTTTCACTATCCTCCATTTCATATTTTCCAACAGAATCAATTTCTTTAATTAGCAATATACGATGTTCTTCTTTGAAGTCATCTATATAATTAAAAATTAATATCTTCATTTCATTCCAATCAAAAAGCATGTGACCACCGTGAGAGTTGATGATGGGGCCTATTGCCCACCAACAATCTCAGGAATTAAATCTACAGAAGTAACAGTTTCCCAATTAACCGTTGTAATTGCTTTGCGGCTAATAATTTCTCCATTAATTGACACCCAATGATGTGGGTGGTCTTGGATTTGGTCTTGCACCTGCTCCTCAGTCAAACTCAGTGTCGTATGTCCTCTTTCATTCAATATTCTCATTTCTATCATGTTTCTCATCTCCTTTATTTTTTTCTCACTATTTAAATGGTCCTCTCACGTTTGGTCCTCTAAATCCATTTTCTCAATGGCTCGCTGTTCCCTCAAATGACCATCCAGTAAATTAATGATTTCCTCGGCAGCCCCTCCTACACAACTAGGAATTAAATTCCTATGTTGACATAACCAAATGGTATAATGTCTATTTAATACCACTTTAGGCATATCTGTATTATCATCAACTATTATTGATATCGGTGCGGCCCCTTCTTCATTTACTATTACATAATCTATTGTTTCTTCTCTCATTTTTTCACTCTCCATATTTTACTTAATAACCAAGTTGGCAATAATACTACTACTATTAGCATTATCCACCATTTTATCTCAGTTAGAAATTTCATTATTCTTCCTCTCTTAAATCCCACCATTGTTTCCAAAGAATAGTTGCTGTTACTCTAGCATCATCTTGATTATCACCTATCTCAATTAAATAATCTAATAGGTCACTGTAAGTTCCTTCTTCACATATTACTGCTATCTCTTTCATTCTTCCCATTCACTCACTTCCACAATTTTTGCCTCTCTTGAAAGGCTTCTCATCATATCCATCAATTCACCTATCTCTTTTAGAGACAAGTCAAAAGTTTCTTCATCTGTACATTTTACTACTAATACTAATTTTTTCGTTATCATTCCTTTACCTCCTTTAAAATTTCAGAATGGGTCCAATTCCAATTTTCTGACCCTAGCCCTTTTTT
>CETC01017821.1_pt1 | contig 29175 bp, 12 predicted proteins | sample 326911 | NCBI WGS metagenome assembly CETC01 (sample SAMEA2622694, study PRJEB7988) | marine metagenome | isolation source: saline water (ENVO:00002010), including | reverse complement strand
ACTACCATCATTATAATGTAAAGGCATTACACTAGCCCAAACATGTAACCATCTTGCTTTTGTGTATTTATAATAATCAAAACCTATTACTAATGATTGTTGCATCACTCTAGCTAAAGCGTCTTTTTCTTTTTCAACATAATCAGATATTACTTGTGGTATAACTACAGCCTCCCAAACTTCTGGACTCGTAGCAACAACTTCTCCAGCTGGATTTGTATAAACAGAATTGTAAACATCGACATTGTAACCCTCTTCTAAAGCTAAGTATGTGTAATGTATATTACCATTATCTAACATCCATTTAGCTAAAGGATCATAACCATAAGGGTCAGCAAGCCGTTGTGTTAAACCTATACCAAACGCTAACTCTCTATTATACTTAAACCTATATCTTTCCGATGCCTCAAAATATTCAACGTCAGCAAAACCATCTTGTAGATATTCTACTTTCAAAGAAAAATGATTTACGCAAAAAGGTCCGTCACAATCATCATCCGAGCTATATCTAATAAAATGGTGTTGATCTAAATAATCTACACCTTCTTGTCTCTTAATATCTACTTCAAATAAATACTCTAAGCCTTTTACTTTACCAACTGTAGCAGCGTCACTATAATTAGCCTCTGTACCATCATAAAATGTGTTAGCTCTATTCTCATAACCAAATCTAGCTATCTTACGTATACCTAATGTTAAGTTGTAATCATAAGGAGTTTCTATAGTCTTTGTAGATAAACCATTATCTACCGAAAACACGTCAACATTAGACAACGACGTACCACCGTTGACAGCGGCGTATAACGTTGAGAACTTAGTAGTCTTTTTAAACCACTTTTCAAAATCCCATTCTTCTTGGGCACAGCATTTTTTCGGCGCTGCACAAGCCGCAATAACTATTAATAATAGTAGTATTAGTTTTTTCATATTAATTTTTAATCGTGATAGTAACAATAACCTGATTTATTACTTGTTTGCATTTTACATCTTTTACCGCCTTTTTTAACCTTCTTACATTGAACTTTTTTACCATCAGCTCTTTGTGGTTTTTCTTCGTGCACTGTACATAAGTCTCCTGCTTTAGCTACAGAGATATTACATCTCTCTCCTTTTGAACTGACGTGTCTACATTTAGGATCTACTAATACTCCTTTCTCTTGCAGTTCCTTTTCTTTCTCAATTTGTTTATTTACTTTACCTTGAGCTTCAGCTTGTTCTTTTTGTTTTTTCTCTTGTGCTTTCTTTTTTCTTTCAAAAGTTTTTATTGCTTTTATTTCTTTCTTAATCTCTTCTATTTCTTTATCTTTAAGACCAAGACTCCATTTATTATAACCTAACATAAAAGCAACTCTTTGCCAAAGCTCGTATTCGTTATTCAACGCATTTCTAACATTTTTATATTTACTTTCCATTCTAGATAACGGAGCGTTAGTTGTCATTTCAACAACATTAAACACTGCGTTCCACATTGGATTGTCAATATCAAATGTTTCCATTTCTTTTATGACATCTCTATTGTACCTCATTGTTTTATCAGCGCTAAGTATTTGTCTAGCCTTGATACTCAATGGTGGTGATAGTTTTAGCGCTTCCATTAATATAGCACTTTCGTCATACATCTTACTATCTTTATTAGCAATGTATTTTAGTATTATATTTTTAATTGTAGATACGACAGCACCACCAACACCTAACCCTCTTAAAACACCATCAGCCATGTTGTTTGCAACCATCTCTCTTTTTTTATTGAAAAACTCTTCATCATCTTCATCATCATCAAACATTGCCGCGAACAACGCAGTTTGCATAGTGTAGAATATTAAATTCTGAACAGCTGTATAATATAGTATTTTACCTACTTTTGAAGCAACAGAATTTTCTCCAGTCATACCAACATATCTTCCATTAACAAGATCTAAAACTTCTTTCTTGGACATACGCATATACTGCATAGGTGTATTTTGAAATGCTAGTATTATTCTACCTAGCGTAGACGCTTGTTGCATAGATATTCTATCTGGTCTTGATGACTGCTGTGCTTCCTCTGCTGTCTCTTGAAAATCTAACCAAGCTTTTGCTTCTGCCTCTGCTGTACTGTAACCTTGTTTTTCATAAGTTTTTATTCTGTTTCTATAGAAAGAAGACCCGCCCATAGCAATTGCAAAACTATCCGCAATTTTTGTAGGTGTAAAACCTACTCTTAATAAATATCTTATAGCAGCTCTAACTGGATTCACTGCTCCTTCAACCTCTGACATTAACTCGTTAGATTCAATTGTTGTTTTTAAACCAGCTCGACGTTGGCGTAACATATCTGAATTAAATATGTAAACGAAATCTGTCCAAAACTGTTTTTGATTAGCAAAAGCTTTAGCTGCGGCTAGCATATTATTATCACCCCAATTTATAAAGTTAACAGTTGATAACGTTTGTAGTAACGCTGATCTAGTATTCCAATTCATAACAACACTAATACCACCGTTTAACCAATTAAGAAAATTATTTACAATTCTATTAGAACCAGTAGGTCTATTACTACCGTTTTCCATACGGTATAATATATCTTCTAAAGCCTCTCTAAAATTACTACCATATAAAAACTCTATTTTATTTAAGTTTTCTGGAGTAAATATAAGGTCTTTATTTTCTATCCATTCAGCTAAATGTTCTTTTCTACCATCACCTATAATACCATCTTCGGTTATATCAGCTACAATATCTTTAGTCATCCAATACTCATCAGGAGCTATATAACCGTCTTCTTTTCTAGATAAAACACCTAAAACATCTGCAAAGGCTTGTAACTCAGGATCGCCCTTAACTAGTTCAACCATAGCCGCTTGATCAGTTTTACTAAGACCAGGTATCTCAATACCATTTTTATCCCAAAGATAAACCCTGATAGCATCACCAAAAGTGTAATCTCCAGTTGGTATAACTTTCCTTAGTTTCTTAGAAACTTTAGGGAACTTTTTTCTTAGAGCTTTAAACTCTTCAGCTGTTCTTTGTCTAGCGCCATTTAAACTTCTATCACCTCTAGCAAATGGGTCTAATAAATGTTCTTTCAACCAAGCGGCATCTTTCATACCCTGCTCACCCTTACCTTGAAACATTTGTAATAATCCAGCAAAATCATCTGCAGATGGCGGTATCCAAAGTCTAAATCTACCTATCTTTTTACCACGTTGTCTAGCTTTAGCTTGAGATATTTTATATTCCGACGGCAAACCTTTTGTGCCCTCTAACATCTTGTTAAACTCTTTACTAGTATTTGCGCTTCTTTTAGCTTGTTGTACTTTTCTTTTAATGTCGAACTGCTCCAGCATATTATCTACTGCTTGAACATTTTGTAATGCATCGTCAGCAAAGTATATATCATTATAACCTTCACTAGCTTTTTCAGCTAACCACAAAGCTTTAGCTTCTGGTGTAGAGTTTTCTAAAGTAATAATATTGTCTAAAGGTATTTCTAAACCTTGGGATTTTAAGAATTCGTAAATAGGTTTCTTAGCCGCGTGTGGTCTAGCTGTTAATATATAATTATCTTTCAAACCATATTTTTTAGCTCTATCCATAGCTTTACCAAACAAAGGTCCTTTTTCACCCTCAGTAACAACATCAAATTCTCTAAAATCAAACTCACCACCTTGCTCTAAAATATCAGCACCCTCTACAGCAAACTCTTCAGCCGTTAATCTACGAACCTCAAAGTCTGTTGCAAAACTATTTATCTTATTAACCAACCTTTGCGGCATTGGATCACCTATCTTAAGGTTGTCCGTTTTAACTTCTGCAAAATTATTACCAAATAGCTTCCTAAAACCTTCTTTATTACTCTGTACTTTTTCATGATTTTTTCTTACTATTGATTCTCTTAATGTTCTTTCTTTTCTAGCCGCGTTTCTTTTAATTGCTGTTTCTAACGATGTTTCAACAAATAGCATCTGTACTTCGTAACCAGCATCTTTAAACTCTTGAACTTGCTTATTCATTACATTCATAGACGCACCTGTACCATCAACTATAATACCATCACCTCTACCCTTAAACTTCATTTGTTTACGAGCCGCTATTTTCCTAGCCTCCCATTGTAATTTACCAAGTTTAGATAGTTGTTCTGGCGTAAGATCTTTCATATCAGCTGGTAATCCAGAATTCTTCTTTAACCACTCTAACGATATATCTTGATTAACGATATTAAATCCTTGCTTTTCTAAACCTAATTGTTTTACAACATTTGACTTACCACTACCAGCCCCACCAGCTAGGAATATAACCTTTCTTCCAGGCATTGGTTTTCCAGATGTATTTGGTATTCTAGCTATAACACCAGATTTAGTTCTAGCAACCGTATCATCAAAATCCCAAGCGCTCATACCTTTTGTAGGGTTAGTAGATCTTCTAGCTACAGACTTAGCTTTATCTAGTGTGTTTATATTTTTAATAACATTAGGAGATGTTGCTGTTAATTCTCTTATTTTTCTATTTATATTTTGTAATTCACCGTGTTTTGCGGCTTGCTCAACAGCTATATTAGTTGCTGTTTTACCGTCAAATGTTTTAAAAGAATCTATCTTAGTAAAAGGTACTTGGGCTAATGACATTATTCTAATACCACCAAGTTTACTAGTTGAACCTAATATAACATCTTGAGCAAAAGATAAAGACTCTGCTCCTAAAGATTGTTCAAACGTACTTATAGTATTTTCCACAGACGTTTTAGCGTTATTAATATCTCCAGAATCCAACGCTTTTAACATAGTGATACTTACGTCAGCCATAATATTAGCACTAGCTGTTATATGTTCTCCTTTACCTCTTAGTAAACCTGTACCCCAATTTTTAACAGAACCTTTTGTCTTATCAGCAATAGCATTTCCTTCTCCTCCATATAACATGTAAAATATTTCTTCTTCTATAGCTGCTGAGTTATCTTCTAATTTACCTTCTGCTACTAATTTTCTAGCTTTATCTTCGGCTATGATTCTAGACTCGGCATAATTAGGGTGTTTTTCATTAGGAACAACTGAATTTGAATCTATAGTTTTTCTTTTCATCGCCGCACTAGCGGTTCTAAAATATTCTATTTTACCAGTCTTAGTATTTTTACCCATCCACAATCCTTGCGAACCGTTTTCCCATTGCGTTAAATACCACGTCGACAGTGATCTTTGTCCGCTAGTATTGTTAGTGGCCATCTCGTTATAATATAACATGCCTATAGCAGAGTTGTTATCTTTACTTGCTAATTCTAAAAATGTATTTTGTATTAACGATAATAATTTTGGATTAGCTTTATTCGCGGCTTCAATTTCGTTTCCGTATTTCTCATTTGCTAATCTTTGCTTCTCTTCCTGTGGTAAATCTAAATATTGAAATTCAGTTTCAACTTTACCCATTAATCCTTGCCCAGCGTTAAACAATCTACTGGCCTCCATCTCAGTAACAAGCGTTGGATTCTTTTTGTAAAGTTCATTTCGCTTTTTTTTCGCTTCTTGTCTTTTAGCTTTTATTTTATCTTCAAGCTTTTTCATTTCTGCTTTTGCCTTGTTACTAGCTTTATTATCTTTAGCATCTGGATTACCCCAAAATCCCCTATTACTACTACTAAACCCAAAAAAAGCAGGTGTTATAACTGGTGATAAAAACGCTTCTAATGGAAGGGCGTCTACTAAATTTCCAATTTCTTTTGCTGCAAATATTCTAGCTTCATTAGCTTTTTTCTGATCTTTTTGAGAAAAAGAACCCATGTTGGCGTAAGTGTTAACTATACCTTTAACACGATCACTAGCGTCTTTTGTTGTTCCATATAGCTTAACAGGGTCTTTATAGCCATTTATACCTTGGTCACTTATTAGATCGCGAAGTTTATCTAAATCAAAACTATAAGCTAATTCTAGTGGAATACCTCTTTGTATAAGTTCTTTTTCAAATGCCATTTGGTTTGTTTCACCTGGAAATCTTAAAAGAGCATCTAATACTTCCAATGCTAGATTCCTTTCAACCATTGGATTAACATTACCACTACGCTTTACAACACCTCTTTCCGACTGTCTAACAAATTCTTCTACAAAATTATCTGCTAAAACTCTATCAAACAACTCTTGTCTACCAACAAATAAATCCTTAAGTTCACCGTCATTAATCATATCAGCTTTAAAAGCTTCAATACCTATTTCTTGAGCAATAACTAAAGATAACTTTTCTAAACCCGCTCTTTTTATATTAGTCATTGTTTTACCTTTAGCAAATAAACTTAATAGCATTGCATTTGTAACGTCTTTCATGGCGTTAGGATTTCTTCTAATTTTCTGTTTACCATCTGTCATGCCCTTATATGGACCTTCCTCAGATGATCTCCAGAAATTAATTTGCCCAGATTTAGTTCCTTTGGTTCTACCTTTATGATCTGTTGTCCAACCAATACCATTAACTTCTTTTTGAACAGCCATTGGTAAATGTTTAGCTAACCAAGTTGTAGTTAAAGAATCTAATATCGCTTTTTTATTCTTAGGGTTTTTCAAAAATTCTTCTACGGCAAATTTACTATCGCCCATTAATTCATATACTATCTTATGAATATCTCCGTGTTTAACACCAAATTCTTTTTTAAGTGCGGCTATCAATGGTGTTATAGATTTATTTTTAGATATAACAGCATCTAACGCTGGTAATTTTCTACCAACAACTTTATAAATAGTATCTCTTAATAATTTAACTTGATCTTTGTTTAACTGTAAGTTAGATAATAGCGGTGTGTTTAGTTGATCTTGAACTTCAGGTGTTAATATATCGTTAATAGCTTGATCACTTTCTGTTGTTACAATATTTTCAGCTTTAGAAATATCTACTTTAAACCCACCAAAATCTATAGTAGTATTTTTAGTAAACTCAGGAAGTCTTTGTGGGAATACACCGTTTAAATATCTTGACAGCGTATTAGCTTCTTGCACTATTTCGCCTGTTATAGGATCAACAACATCTACCATTTCATTAGGATTAAACTTACCTATAAGATCGATAATACCTCTTTCACTATACATAGCGTTCATTTTAAAATCAGCTATATTTTTTAATCTTTCGTCTTGGCTAACTATACCTTCTACTTGTTTTCCTAATATAGCGCCTTCATTTTCTATACGTGTTAAGTATTTACCTATCATATTATCGTATAAATTAGCTATATCAAAAGCGTAGTTAGGATTTGAATCTTTTGCAGCGTATAAATTATTTACTTTCTTACCTACTTCATTTGCTTGTTCATGTAGTATAGGTGATTTAATGTTTTCAGATTTTCTAACCTCTGCTAAACCTTCTTTCTTTTTAGCTTCAGATTTTCTTACATCAATCCTTCTTTTTTGTAATTCACCTAATTTACCTTGTTTAAAGTTATTAAGGTAATTAGCCATATATACTGCTGCGTCTCTACTCGTATTTATTTTATAATCACCATTAACTATTCCTCTAAAAACATTACTAAAACTTTGCCCTAGTTTTGACATTGCTGCAAGTTCCGACCTATTAGTTGTATTTTGTATTGAGTCTTGAATAGACTTCGTATACTCATCCCAAAATAACTGTTCATCTACTAATATCTCACCACCTTCCACACCTTGAAAATACTCCATATTTATATGGCCTAAATTAAACGCTCTAAACATAGCGTCACTATGAGATTGTGGGGTGTTTTCTTGAGTCCACTCAAAAAGTAATTTAGCATATTTCACAAGTCCTGGACGATTACCTTGCTCATCTACTTCAAACGCTAACGCATCGACAGCATGACTTATTTCATGTGACAACACTGTGCCAGCTAGTAAATTTCCATTATCTAACTCTGCTTTTGCAGCTTTTCTATCTCTAACTATATACTTATCACCAACAATAGCACCATTGGTTTCACCCATTCTCAATTCATCTATTATGCTTTCAGCTTCATTATAATATTTAGCAGAAACAGCGTCTTTATGATTAGCTTTATCTTCAGTCGACATTTTACTATAATCAAGGAAATTATTGTTTTCGTCTTTAAATATTTTAGACTTACCTCCCTTATCTACTAAATCTATCTCTCGTTGAATTATTTCATCGTAAGCATTTAAAACTTCTTCTTGCATCTGCTCATCTGTTTTACCATCTTTTAATTCAATATTAGATAATCTTTTATCTCCAAGTACAGACGCTGCGTTTATAGCCTCTGACTTGTTATTCATAACAGTATTAGTTTTATTAAGACTTACCTGTTTACCAAACTTTAGATAAAGTTCATTTTCTAAATCACTTCTATTTTCATAACCTCTTTTTAAAGCCTCTTCTTTTGACAATCCATATACTCGGTTTTCAACTCCAGCTTTAACACTTGGATCCGCTTTAGCCGCTGCAATTGCTCGTCCATCCATTTGCTTTTTAAACTCTTTGTGAACTTCGATAGCTAATTTTTTAGGATCTTTTTTTAACGATGGATCTTTCTTTGTAAGTTTCTCAACAATCTTTTTACCTTCTGGACCATATAATCTTTCAGCCGCGTTAGTAAAATCTAACTTATCCATTATCTTGTTCTTACTACCTAAAGCAAGTTCATAAGATTTTTTCCATTGTTTAGCTTCAGCTCTATCTAAAGTACTTAAATATACGTCTCTTTGTTTTTGTTGAGCTTCTTCACTTAACGTTGGATCAACCCCAGCTTGTTGATCCATTGCGTTTAATTGATTTCCCGCAGTTACTAGTTTACCCATGTTGTCAGCACCTAATAACATAACTCCGACCTCCATTTCTTCAGTTATATTAGACACTCTATCTAATTGAAATCTTCTAAGATCTTGCAACGCCTTACGTTTAGCGTCATAGTTTGGATCATTTTTATCTAAATCTCCAAAATCATTTTTTATACGTTTTAACTCGCCTTCAACGTTTTTAAATGTTTCGTAATAAGGCCTAGTACGCATGTGTGACATCAACGTACTATAGCTTACGCCTGGTCCATTCATAGAACCACCTAGTATTATAGCGCTTAAAGCTACTTCAGTTAATTGTGAATAGTCCGCTTCTTTACCTAAAAATAACGCTTCGGTACCCATTGTGCCTAGAGCTATTAATTCTTCTTCAACCAACTCTCCTCCAGTCCTTAGTGAAATTGTTTTTAAAGCGTTAGCAGTATTTTGCCAACCGTTTCTAGCTCCAGCCGCCATCATATCATCAAGTGGGTTTGTAAAATTTCTTAACATTTTACTAGCATTGGGTATTGTTCCAAACCACTTGGTAACTGTACCCTCTATAATACCGCTACCAATAATTGTAGCCCACTTATTTGCAGAATCCATTGTTCCATCGGCTATAGTCTCTTCCAACTGTGATTTTATTTCTTTAAAATCTTTTGGGTCATACTTATCTTCGTTAGCTAATAATTTATCTAAAGAAGCCTGAGCTTTAATAGCCGCGTCTTCTAAATTTTCTAACTCTTGACGTTTAGCACCTGCAGATGTTAGACCGTAAAATCCAGCGGTAGCGCTAGAAGCAATGTTAGCGCCTCTCAATCCTCCAATTATAGCGCCACCACCACCCATACCAACTATAGCAGTAGCCACAGGGGCTGATTGTTGGCCGATTGTTCTAAATATATATCTACCTGTATTACTAGTATCCCAAGCGTCTCCACCGCGTTGCATAGATTCAAATCTAATAGCGGCGCTCTCTTGCATTTCGTTTTTTCTTTGCTTAGCGGACTCACTACCGAAAAAAATAGGTACGTCTAGTAACATGCCCTCAAAACTATCATTAACATCGTTAGCAAGTATATCTGCGAGATTATAGTTTTTATCTGAGGCAGATATTATAGCTGATAATTTAGGATCATTAACGCTTGCGTGATAAGCGTTCCATTTGTCATTTAAATTTTCAAGGGTTTTTTCTTGATCTTCTTTAATATCTTTTGAATCTTTAGCTATCTTATTTAATCTTTTTTGATAACGCTGCTGTATTGCAGGTGTTTTTGCTTCAACAGTATAAAATCCACCAGTTTCATCATATTCAATACTTGTTACCCCATCTTTAGCCGCTGTATTAGATATAGAATTTATTTCAACCTGTATATTATTTATAGATTCACTATGAAGATCGCTAAATTTTTTTGTTTCTAATTCTAAATTTTCTTTTCTTTTCTCTAACTGAAATTGCGTATGATAAGCACTGGCTCTAGAAAAACTAGGTATACCAGAATCCCTCATTCGAAGTTCAGTTGATGTTTCTCTAATAATTCGTTGTTTTTCAGCTGTATATTTAGCAACGTTATTTTTTAAACCACTATTTTCATCACCAACATTTTCTCCTGATTTATAAACACCTCCCCAAGCGCTGTTTATAATGGGTAAATATTCATCTACAAATTCTTGCTCTGTAATAAACTTCTCGCCTTCTATTTTTGAATCCATTCCTCCTCTTATGCGGTAAAAACGAGTAGAATTATAAAGATCCCTTATTTTTGCCTCAACGTTATTTGAAAAATTTTCTACTTTATTTCGTCTCCAGTTTTCGCCTTCTCCATCTTCTTCAAGATAATCAAGTGTTTGGCCCCGAACCCATAACATGGCAGTCTGTTTTGCTTTTTCTTCATTGCTCAAATAACCCCATTGAACACCGGTTTTTTGTATTTTATTATATTCTTCATTTTCACTCAGTGATTTGATAAAATCATCTTTTATATTATCATCAAAATACTCATCGTAATCGCTACCATAGTTAGAATCAAGGATTCTTTCATTTATAATATTTTCCCTAATTTTTGCTTCTCTAGCTTCTGTAGCAAGAATACCAGTACCATCATTAGCTTTTTTTGTAATGGGATCATCTGGTGTTCCTAGAATTAAAGCAGATTCTTCATCTGACAGAGGATATCTAGAAAAAAAATCAATCAAACTAACACCATAGGTATTAGAATTGTTAAAAATTTCTTTACCATCTTTTGTTACGCTATACTTAGCAAAAGAATGAACTGTATCATCTACTCCAGCTCTTCCAGGATTTGTAAAACCGGGTTTTAGCATTTTAACTTCAAATCCGGCTTCACCCCAAGTACTATTAATCTCTTTTATTTGTTCCTCTGATAAAGTCTCGTGTTGGTTATCAGCTTCAAGCGTTTCTAAATATGCTAGATTTTTATCTTTTGTAGATTTACTATAATCTAATATTTCTTGAATTTTATCTTTGTCTTCCTGTTTATCAGACTTTAAATCAATATACATCTCACCTTTTCCAGGTATTCTAACCGTAACAGCATTACCAAAAACTTTTCCAGCATCATATATTCTAACGCCAGGAAGTATAAAATCTTTACCATAGAAAAAGTTAGTAAAATCGTTTGCGTTCATATTAATCGCTTTATCTACATCTTTTTTATCTTTTTCTTTTTCTATTCGCGCGGTTTTTTTCTGTTGTTTCTTTTCTTCTCGTTCTTTTTTAGCTTCTTCAGTTAATAATAAATCACCTGGTTTTTCTTTCTCTTCAGCAGTGAATTTAAATTCATAAGGTTTTACTTCTTCAGTTTCAACTTCGGCCTCAGCGGTTTTAGTTTGGGCGTCGGCTTTAGCTTGGGTTTCAGCTTCAGCTTTAGCCTTCTCTAACTCGTATTTGCGCTTATCTAAAAGTGCAAAAACCTGCTCTTGAGTAAACCCTTGAGATCTACCGTAGTCAATTATACTTTTAGCTTCTTGTTCGGGAATCATTTATTCTTTATTTGATTTTAACCATTCTTGATAAGCTTTATCTGTTTCAAATTGTGGTTTATTCCATGTTTTTGTTTCGTTGTTCCATGTTATACCTAATTCCTTTGCACAAGATACACAACCACCTCTACTTTCAAATGTGGTTAAAGATTCACCTGCTTTAGGTGTTGTTGCCTTTGATTTTATTTCTGCTTGTTCCGCTAGGGTTGTTGGTTCACCATTAGACTTTACGTAGTAGTTAGGACCGTATATAACTTTGTTATACTCTTTTTCTTCATTCATAGCCATATACCCAGCAGCAACATCTCTACTTATTTTAAAATCAAAATTAGGATGTTTAGGATCTGATAAAGCACCTATCAAATTATTCATTTCATCTTTACCTATAACACCATTACCATCAACATCTAAACGTTTTTTATCTTCACCAGCTATACCTAGGCTATCGTATGTTGCGTAAGTGTCCGTGTTAGCATTATATAACATTGGATGGGTCCATAAAGCATCTTTAAGCGGTTCACTTGAACCCGCTACTTTTCCATCGTGGTAAACAGAGGCTATATTATCTTCGTTAATTAACTCTTCGTAATTACCTTTTGAAACAGCCATATTAAAAGATGCTCCATCTTTCGCACCTGTTTTATAAGCTTCCCAAGATCCAGATTTTAATTCTCTTATACGCCCGTCTCTAGTATTATCAAGTTCATCAGCTCTAAATGTGTATAAATTTGATAATCTTTCATCTTTAGAATCTACAAAACCTATATCAGGTATATCCCAACCAACTACACGTTGATTAGACTTTTCTAAGGCCTCGATCTCTTGTTGTAATCTCATTTGATCTTCTGGTTTAGCTATTGATAATTGTTCAGTTAACTCAGCAATTTCATCATCGTTCTTCATTTTAGATGTTATATTATCTTTACTTAAACCACTTAATATTTGTTTGCTTTCTTTATCATTATATGCTGAACCTGAGATATATCCATTTTTTATCAAACCTGCTGTTTCTACTGCTCCATCCAAAACTTCTTTAGCGTCAGTCCATTGCGCGGCCATATCTCTTAATTTAATAGTTGCTGTTTTTCTACACCTACTCCCTTCTTTACCGGGTTCACAAGCGTCGTGTTCTAATTTTATTTCTTCAGCTAAATCAGTTGCTTGATTCCAGGCTTCCATAGGTAAACCACCATCATCAATGTATTGTTTTAGATTAGCTTCCCATGCTTTATCATAGCCTTTAAGCAAATTTTCTTCTTCCTGTTTTGCTTTTTCTTCTTCAGCTAATTTAGCTTGTTGTACTTCACCCATTTTAGTGGCCACTGTTTTCACGGCGTCAGTTACACCTTTTACAGCCTTATCCATACCAGCACCTATTATATCTTGATGTGATTGTGCTGCTTGACCAGCCCCATATATTAATTGTCTTTCTAAACCTGTTGCCATATTATTTATTTTTATTTTTAACCGTCAGTGCCACCACCAGTGCCAGGCATTTTATCTGTCATTCCCATACTTATACCAGACGCGATACCACCAGCAATATCTCCCCAAGCAGCTGTTTGTTGAGCACGTGCTTGCGCTGCCGCTTGATTATGCATCGCTGTCTCTTGTTGTGACATACCTAATAATGTTTGTGTTCTTTCTTTCTCCCATTGACGAGACATGATATCACCCTCAACTCTTTTTTGCTGTGCTGCTTGTTCACCTTGTTGAACTATTAATTCTCCTTGTGCTTGTAATTTTTGATTAGCAGCTTCTTGTTGACCAATAGACGCAGCGGCTCTTCTAGCGTCTATACTACCTTGATTAGCCATTTGTTGAGCTAACGCGGCAATACCACTACCACCAGCTGCACCAGATAATCTATCCATTATATTTGCTCTTTGCTGCTCTTGTTGTGCACGTTCAAACTCAGCTTGTTGTTGGTTAACTGTTAAATCTTCATAGACATTTTCCGCCATTTGATTTTGAAAGTCAGCATAAGGATTACTCATATCTAACTGTTCGTACTCTGCTTTACGTGCATCCATTTCAGCTTTAGCTGCTTTAGCTTTTTTCTCAGCAGCTTTTCTAGCTTTTTTAGCACCAATCATTTTTGCCACACCACCACCTGCGCTAGCAACACCAACAGCTATACCCGCTACTATAAAACTCATATCTTATTTATTTTTATTAATATATTCTTCATATTCTTCAAAGGTAAAAGAAACAATTTCTTTTTCTAATTTATCTATATCTTTAATGTTATTGGGATTCTTATGTATATTTACAAATATAGAATCTTCCATAGCATAAATAACTCTTTTACTACCTGGCTTTGCTAACACATAACACGGGGATATAAATTCTTCTACGTCATCTTCTGTTGCAACAGCTAAATGACCAGTTAATAAAAACCAAACATGTAAATGATTATGTATTGCTCCTACAACCGCTGATCCAGCTTTCATATCCATTTGCCTTACATATATCCCGTCAGCAAAAGTATGTTTTAACGGAAATTCATTACTGTGAACAATAGTTTTACCATCTCCAAAAATATTTTCCCCATCAGCTTTAGATATTAAAGCGTCTTGTAACACTTGAATTTCCTCTCTTTTACTAAGAGTTATTTCTTTTTTCATTTGATTATATTTAATTGTATTAATATAATCACATTTTTTAGCAATTATTTACTACTTTCAAATACATCCGCACCAACGCTGAACAATTCAGCTTCTTCAGATGAATTATTTACAAATTTTATATTTGCATAATAACCCAATAAACTACTTAAGTTAACCCTGTTATCTTTACTAAACATAATAAAATCATTTGCTGATGGAAACGCCGCTGAAGACGGGTTAGGTGACCAATCACATGTTATAGTATTGCTAACTCTATTTATAATTAATACTTCACCTATCTGTATTATATCACCGTAATTAGAATGAGTATGTGTGCCCAACATACTTGTATTACTAGTGTAATATGCGATGTCTCCTACTTGGACAGAAACGTTTATAGAATGCGGAAATGATATTGTAATATTTGCCATTATTTATGTACTGTTATATAAATTGTTTTTACTTCGCTATCTGTCGTACCATCATTAACTTTAAAATCAAAAGAGTCGTTTCCAACAAACCCAACATTAGGCGTATATGTTATAATACCATCACCCGCCCCATAGGACCCTGTAATTTTACCATGAACAGGCTCTCTAACTGTTGAAGGTGTTTTTCCAGATTTATTGTCATCGGTATCTTTAAGTAATACGTTAATATCTGTTGCGGTTTGTTTAACAACTTCTACATGCTGATCGTGTGCGTTTGGTACTAATGTAAATATATCATCAGTTGGTAAAGTAAACGTAACATCTTTAGAACCAAAACTTATTATTTTTATATTGTTCGTTAATGTAACTGAAGCAGAACCATTATTAGAAACACTTGCTGTAGAATAAAATTTTGTTTCGTTATTTTTTAATTTTATTAAATCCCCTTTTTCTAAATTAATAGAATCATCAAGAATAATAGTTTTTAAATCAGTATTTACTGAAGTTAAAGTAAAATTATTTTGTGATCTACGGAAAACTATCGACTCTTTATTATTTATATTTAAAACTGACGATGATAATGTTATATCACTATCGTTATCTATAGATGTTATCTGAACATTTCTACCAACTTCCGCGGTAACAAGCGTCATGCCCACTAACAAACTACTAGTACTAGACACCCTTAATCTTCTACTACTGATATTATTATTTTTCGTAACAGTAATATCATCAAAGCTCAGCTCCATTCCAATGTATAAATTTGATACGTCATTCAAGTATATAGTATTACTATTATTAACTTTTTGTGTTACAATTCTATTTACGACAGTGCTATTTGTAAAATTAAAATCTGTTTTTTTCACATATACTTTTGCCCCGCCTTTTGCCGCTGTTACGGTATAAGCAAAATCTCCGTATAAATTTACATTGTTAGTACTATTAGCCAAAGTACTAGAATGCCTACCATTAGTTGGTTGATTCATTTTTGCGTACGGCGCGTTTTTAAAAGCAATATCTCCACCGCTATATGTTACACCTGTGGCTGTACCAGTTGCTTTTGTAAATGTGGCAGTTGGATTTACACGCTGGTGTATAGTGTACATTGGATCTGTTCTTGGTAGACTAGGATTAATTCTAGTTCCATCCCCAACTCTTAAATTTATTTTATATTTATTAGTGGTAGATGATTTAGGAAAATTTATAAGATAAATATATTTACCAGACTCCCCTATTTGTACATTTTGTAAATTAACTATTGTATCATCGTCTATATCAACTATATTCAACCAAAACCTAGCTCCAGGACTACCAGTGATAATTGCTTTAGATCTGTCTCCATTAGAATGTATATTACCTTCAGAAATTTTATTCAAAAGTTCTTCACCGATACTAGACTTTATTTCAAGTCCACGTAAAATTTTATTACCAGCTATTTTAGAAACATCAATAAATTGTTTTTTTACTGGAGCTCTTAAATTAGGTTTATCTTCATCTTCGCCATAACTTAATTCTACATTAACTTCCACATCAACCTCTACATCGCCACCTGTTGGGGTATCAGTTCCGCCAGACGGAGCATCTTCACCAGGTGGAGCGTCTTCCCCTGCTTCATCCTCTCCAGTGTAATCAGCTTCAGCTTGAGCATCAGCGTCATCATCACTAACACCATCACTATCATCAGTAGCCATGTCGTAAAATTTCCAATACCAAGGGTAAAATTGTTCTATCATAATTTATCTATTTAATAAGTACAACATTCAGTTGTCGTGTTATAATTTTGACCAGTATTTGGGTTTATTATACTCCTACAATCCATATTATTAAGAGGAGAATAATTTGAAGCGGTGATATCTTGACAACCACCATACACGCAAGTCCCATTATTTACATGAGCTCCCGAATAAGTATTTAGCGCCAGATCATCAGTGCATCCGAAAATTATAGGGATACATTGGACGTTCCCAGTATTAACGTACGGGTCAAACGTAACCTGTGAAATATCATTACAACCAATACGTTGACAACATTCTGGATAGGTTTGAATTCCTTTATAGTAGTAACTTTCAGCTGGAACCCATATAGCTCCATTTCCTAAAAACATGTGAAACGCTGGATCACCGGGTATGGTGGAATTATAGAACTGTGGCGGGATGTTGAAAGGTGTGTAACCTTGGTGCTGAAAATACATAGGAGGACTTTTAACATTTCCTTGTGGAAAAACACCGGGCTCTATACCCGGGTCTATTGATCCGAAAGATGAGCCAAACCCAATATTAAGCCCAACATATATCACTCCACTATGTTTAACTAGTAATGAAGGTTTTGTATTGCCCCATTGATCCAAGGTGTATCCTCCTTGGTATGCCGTATTAGCATCCCAAACTATACTTCCACCATCTATCCACTCTTGGTTATAATCACCCTGAGTTATATCATCGCATCGACAGCCCATACCCGATACATTAGGATCACCACAGTCGCTATTATAATTCATTGGCGCGTAAAGACCAGTGGTGGCGTTGCCTGGTAAACTAGCAGGAGCTTGATATGTATTTGCGGTGTCTGGATTGTCACAACAAACCCAATCACACGAACCATCATCAACTGTCGCGCTTGAATTGTAATTGCTACTACAAGGTGCCGTGCAACCAGGAGTACTATAGATACAAGTTCCATTATCTATATTAACAGCCGCGTAGTAATTTAACGCTGAGTTTGGTGGGTTTACATTTGGATCTACATAGTTTGCTGGTCTACCGGGATAATTCGGATCAGTACCATCGTCCATGCAACCATAAACAATAGGTACGCATGTATTATCATCACAAGTTGCTTGCGGGTTATAACCAAACGCAGTGATATCCGTACAACCATAAATACAAGCTAAACAACTCCCATCATCACATGTAGCATTTGGATCATAGTTGGAATTATTACTATTTGTAGTGCAACCGTAAACACAAGGATTACAAGAACCATCATCACACGTAGCTTGAGGATCATAATTAGAATTAACCTGACCGCCAAGGTTAGTAGTTCCCGTTGTGCAACCAAACACACAATAAGTACAACTCCCATCGTCTTGTGTAGCTGTAGAATTATAATTAAGAGCACCATTACAACCAACACCACACCCATCTACAGTCGTATTATCCGTACATCCAAGTATAGGTGTGCTAGGTGTACTCACCGCGCTAGCGTTACCAATACCTTGAACTGAAAACTCTCTAGTATCTAAATTAGATAAATTTGTTGATTGACCTTTCATAGTACTAAACCATTTACCTTCTTTACCTTTAAATTCTAATTCGCCAGCTTCTTGTAAATCTGTTTTTATATTATCTACATACCAACCAAATTTAGCTTCATTGTTGTAGTATTCTAAATCTCGTAAGTTTTGTGTTATCTTTGCTTGACTACCCTCGTAATTTAACGTGCTAATACTTTTTACGGAACCTGGCATATCGTTAAATAAAACATTTATAGTTGATTCACTATTTCTACCACCAGCTGCATTGTAAAAACTATTTCTATCCACAGTGTCATCGTGATGTCTCCATATATCACCAGCTTTAAATGTATAGTAATTGTTATTTAAACTTTCTCCAATCTCAGGTATAAAGCTTTTGAAACTAGTCCAACCTTTAGCTTTTTCGCTAAAGCTAATAGTTTTAGAATTCATGATTCCAAAAGATGTTGGTAACATCACAGATGAAGGTTGTATAGGTGTAAGATTTGTAAGAGTTGGCGTAGTACTACCTTGTTGATTAGGTGGTGTTTGCGGCGGCTTGGTTATTTCGTTTATTAATGTTAGATTATATGTTGATTTTTTATCATCATAACTACCTATTAATTCTTTTGTGCCTCTTAAATTATCTGCAAACCAATCTTTCATGCCAATTTCAGATATAGGTGTTAATCCATCTCTTGATAATCTTAACACGGCTCCTCTTTGTTTATCTGTAAAATACGCTCTAAATGATTCTGAAGTAAATGATTCTGGATTTTTAGATATTCCATATTCCCCAGCAAAAGGTGTTGTTTGTCCCAACACATTTTCAGTAGCTGTTAAATTAGCGTTGCCATCAGCGTTGAATAAAGCGTCTTTATTTGCTAGTACTTTTAAAATCTTATCTTCGCATAGTGTTACTAAATCAGTGTCTCTAGCGTGCAGTTTCTGAATACTACCATAAGATGGGTTTAAATCTTTTGTTATTTTCTCCGCTTGTATAAATTGATTAAGATTGTTTATACCACTTGTAGAATTATATATTCCTGACCATATAAATCCACTACCTCTCCTTTCTTCTAAATAAGTTTCATCTAATGTTGTGGAGGCTTTAGGACCGTTATCTATTGTAACTTGATTAAAATCATCTCTAACTCTATCTGACTCTACACCGTTACCAAATGAATAGCAATTATGCCAAGGCAATGTCACGGTACGATTATGAACATCTCTTTCCACAGTGTATTCAGCCCCATTAATATTTGTTGCATCACCTATTAAAGCCGAAGTTTTACTACCATCAGGTCTTCTAAATATTAAGTGATCTTCTGGCATGATATGATCGTTAGGCCAATTAGAGTCGTTAGTAAATAAATTACCACTACTATCTTCTAATGTAACAACATTGTCATCCCACGATTTAACTCTTATAGGATTATCCCAAAAACTGCTTACACCAAGTATAATTTCACCAGAAGGTGTTGCATATATGCTCGAGTTGTTGGGATCACAAATCTGACCAGTACCGCCATTAGCAGTATCCCAACAAGGATTGTTACCATACCAACTTGTATTAGTGGATCTCCAACATTCCACCACAGAGCCCACTGGTGCAAACAGTTCGTTTGTCTTATTGTTTATTTCTACAGGATATATTTGTCCAACTTCGTGATATATATCCATTCCAATATCTTCTTTCGGTTCTGTTTCCCACACAGCAGGGTTTGTGCTAGAGTTTTCTATATCCCCAGGTCTTACTAAAGGTTCTAGTATTTCTAACGTTACAGCACCCGGTTGTGAAGTGGCATCACCAGTTCCTGGGTTAGGTGTTGCGTTTGTCTTTGTTCCAATTCCACCGTGCCCATCTTGTCTTATACCAGGCGCGGCGTATGGTATTGATCTATCTGGAGCTGTAGTTTTCCAGGTTCCAATAGCTACGTTATTAGAACTTGCGTAAGTTGCGTCTGCATAAAAAGCATCAGAAGCCCATGTCCAAGTTCCACTAACATCTAAACAACCTTGTTGATCGTTATCATAAGTAGAATCTGTACACGTGCCCTTTTCCGCTAAGTTAACACCATTACTATCAAACCAACCAACATTACCAGGATCGTTAACTGGTGTGTATTGAGCATTGTGCTTGCCACCAGGTTCACCCATACCTGCACCATCAGATAATCTTCTAAATCTAATATTAAATCTATTTCTACCGGCAGACTCTTGCATGAAATGGAAAATCCTTGGGTTTAAAGGGCTCCCCTGCCATCTAAAGTAATTCCACACATGCATTCCATAATCCAAACCACCACTACCGTTTGGATTTTGATGTTGCCAAGTTACTTCAGTAACATATATATGCTGATCTGGATCTTCTCTCCATCTAAATAAAGTTCCAGCGGACGTTAGTTTATTTAAAAATGCTACTTCAGTAACTAACTGTGGATTAATAAGCATGTTTCTAGTTCTTTTTTGAGTTGTAGAACTCGCATTATTCCAAGTGTTACAAGTCCACAAATTGGTTCCAATACCAGGTTTAGAAAAAGATAAATGCATACTTCTACCATTGTTATATATACCTTTACCATCCCATATATGTGTTTGTTTACCAGTACTAGTACTTCTATACTTTACCATAATCTTGCCACAACCACCCCCGCTTTCATGTCTCTTATATCGGAATCCTTGTGCTTTATCTATAAACCAACCAGCACCTTGACCACGCCAGAATTTTTGACCTCCAGGAAGAGTATCATCACCATTTTCCATAGACATCGAAACTGCTGTTGCGCCAACATTGTTAGGATCAGAATTATTCCAACCAGTTGCACTAGCCCAATTTGTAATACCTAAACTTTGATAAGAAGTACCTGGTACTTCATCTCCAGACGTTTCATTAGAGTTATGTATATATTCTAATTGTCTAGCATCTTGAACTATATACTCTACGTTTTCTAGCATAGGTTTTATTAGTTTCTCTACAATTATATCATCTTTGTATATTTTGGCAAAAAATCTACCTTGAAACTCTGGTTTGTTTTCTATAACATTTTGTTTTATCTCTAGCGCTAGTCCCGCAGCTATAGTCGCAGTAGTTATACTGGATGGAGTGCTACACGTAATATTCATATCTGCTCCAAACGTACCCTTTTCTATATCTATTCTATACACATCTGGTGATCCAACAGAACTCAAGCCTGGTTCTAATGATATTGATTTTATTTTATACCAATTACTAGTGAGTGCTGGTGTCCTCATTCTCATGTATAAATTTGGTCTGCCTTCTTCTATTATACTTTTATGCCAACCCATACCAAAACTTCCAGCTACATTTCCACTTGCACCTTGCCCAAACGCTTCTGCGTTAACATACATAAAAGCCGCATTTTCTACAGGGAAACCAGTACTAGTACCTGTCCTAAAAGTTTGCTTAGTACCAACACTATCACTACATTTTCCAAGATTATGTTCCACTGTTTTTATATGAAGTGGAGCTTCGTTTTCAATTGCTAGTATTTTATACCTAGCTGGTTCTGGTACAAAATCATTATTATCTTTTTCCTTTTTTAATATTAGAAAAGTATCTAAGTCAACTTTGTTTCTTTCGGATGAAGGAAAAGATAACCATATATTATCATCAGCAGCATCATACCATCTATCCATTGCCAAGTTATAATACTCATTAGAGGTTTCTTTTATAAAGAATTTATATGTTTCCGCCCAAGATGGAGCATTGCTCTTTATTTTAGCTCTTAATTTATTTTGTTGATCAGCAAGTTTCTTTTCTAAACGTAAAGAAGCCTTGCTAGTATCTCCACCATCTCTTTTTATATCTGTTGAGAATACAGGGGTTTCTCTACCATATTTATCTCTATAAACAACACCAAGTTGATATGTTCTTAATGTTTTTATCGATTTAGATGGTGAGTACCTATATGCGTTTTTTGCGTCTAATTGTTCTGGTGTGTAATTAAAACTACCAGTACTATCTGATCCAACGGTTTTTGATGATGAAGATAATTCTAAATTTATATTTATATTAGCACTACTACTATCTCGCATGTTATAATTCTGCAAATAGTTACCATACACTAATCTATTACCTACTATTTCTTGACCTAAAGCTTTTCTAGGTACATTATCCCAAGGTCTTAATAATTGATTTGATGGTAATATAGCGTGTATTAATTCTGAAGTTATATTAACATATCCTCTAACTCCAGATACTGATGATTCATTTTCGGATATAGCATTCCACTCAAAATCATTTTTAGTAATTGTTTTTGCAGTGTATATATTAGGCGAATTAGATTCTTTATATAGTATATCTATAGAAATAACATCTTTAGGTAGTAATTTACTATCTACAAAATCTTTAAGAGCTAGTTTTCTAATATTATTAGTCATTCCTAAGTTGTAACCTTTTTTAGGTAGATATTCAAAATCATTAGGCAAAAAAGCTACTTCTGAGAAAGGTGCAAATGTTGAATATTCACCATCTTCATATTTATATCTATAAGAAAATCTCGGGAATTTAAATTCGAATAACGGGGAAGGTTGCTCTAACACAGCGTCATAAATTCTATCGTTGTCGCCTAGCGTATCAGAAGACGACAAAATAAATAATTCGTAACTACCATGTTTCATATCTCTTCTACCAACTTTAGCTCTTACAAACTCTTCTGGAGAAGTAAGTGTTGTGAACACCACAATATCTCCTTCTTCCCATATTGGCACACTACTTGCCCACCAGGGATTACCTCCTTGTGATGACAAAGGCATTTGATTAATACGAGAATCAGGACCCCCAAAGTCTATCCAACAACTTTCTTTTACTTGACCATTAGTGTAATCCCAAAAAGGATTGAAAGCGCTTGGAGCGGATGTTCCAGGTTTAGTTTGATTTGGATATGGTCCGTTTGGATCTATTGGATCTCGCCCTGATGGATTAGCGTAATTTAAAGTACCAGATACGCTTTGGCTTCTAGTACTAGTACGCATAATTAAATTTAACGCTGCTAGTGGCGATTTTCGAATAACAGTAACATGCTTTTCTTCTAGTGGTACTAAAGCCGTGTTTGACCAAGGAGCATTACCCCTAGCAACAGTTTTCTCTCCACCTGGGGTAACAGTGTCAGATACAACTAATACTGATTGAGTTTGAAAATCATTTCTTAAATCTAACCCAGTTTGATTTCCCACGTAAGGATTTATCTCTCTTTCTCTTCTGCTAGTGTCAATATTAACTTTTTTTGGCTCGGAATTATTGTCTGTCCAAAATAAAAGATTATCTATAATATTTATACCTGTTATAACTGTTGATCCGTTAACTAAATTGTTTTGAAAATTTAATGCTCTATTAAAGTTTTCAAATTTAATTCTATACTGAGAAAACTTTGATTGCATGTCAGCCGGGTCAATCGGAGGATTTGATACCTTAACTTGAAATTGAGAAAGGTTTATATCTACAACAACTGTTCCTTCTGGAAACGCTTGATTACCATTACTATCTACACAATCAACTTCCATTCCTGGATATACTACATATTGCATATTACCTGACCAACTATTAGAATCTAAACTAATCCAACGTCCATCGCCTTGATTTGGATCATGACCAGTTAGATCCATAGTTGAATAAAACGTATCTACAACTATAGGGCGAATCTCATCACTTGTTACGTCAATTTCTAATATTAAATCAGAAACTGTAAAATCACCATATTTAGGGGGAATTTGAGACGGCGCGGTAGCAGGTCTATTACCGATTTCAGAAACGAACCAGTATAATTTATTGTTTTTTTCGTCTAATATTTTACCAACACACTTGGTAGTGTTCATAGGAAGAGGGAATCTGAAATGCAAGTCAGATAGTTTTTTATTACCCATCACTGTTTGAACAGCACCCTCATTAGATCCTTCAGATGTTGAAACTTCAATGTTTACGGCATCTCTATATTCACCATTAGGTACTAGTCTCTCATCAAGGTCTTTGTTCATTCGACCTTTGAGAAAGTTGTGTTTTAACTCTGGCATTTAATTAGTGTTTTATATGTTTAGACTTACCTCTCATAATTTGAGATAACTCTTCTATTTTTAAGTTTGATAATCGTATCTTTGCTTTTCTAGTCTCTGCAAATCTTTCTTTTTTATATCTTTGAATAATATGTTCAGCCATATTCTTCTTTGTAGATAAAATCGCGTAGGCAATCCATTTATAAATAGCTTCTTCAGCTAATTTAGGAACTACCATTTCTTCGTCTTTACCAAGTCCATCGCTAATATATTTTAATATAATTGTTTTACCAGATAAATTAGAACTAAAATGCACTACGCCTCTAGCGCAATCAATAAAGTAAGAACCATTTACTTGTGCATGTTCAGGATCTAAACCGTATCTTTGACCGATATTTGGCCAGTAGGTATCGTCTTCATAATCATAATTATTATTTTCAGCTGGAACCGTAGATTTATAATTGTCCCATGTATTTGACGATGGTGTTGTCAACGCAACCGCGGTTGTCGGTTCCCACCAAGTGCCATTTGTAGCGTTTGCCATATTTACGTTAGTAAAAGTATTGTGTCTTAGATTTGACCATCCGCTTTTATCTCTCATCTCTACTGTAACGTTTGTTCTTTGGCTTTTTACTAAATCAAATCCACTCCAATCAAGTTGCTCTCCACAATTTTCTTCAGCGCCACTACTTTTTAAGCATGCACAATAAGAATCTACTAAACCAAACCACATAGACCAATAATTCTTTTTTTGATTAGCACTCCACCAGTTAGCCGAGGAATTAAAAGTAAGATATTGATAAACTTGATTAGCACCAAGATGAGTCACATTGTCAAGTCCTGTTGTACTAAAAGCACAAGTTACATCAGTAGTGCCGCACTCTATTTCTTGAGGAGTTAATACAGAACCGGAAAAATAATTTTCTCGCTGACTTTTTGTAAAATTATATGTATCAGAAGTATCCCCACAATCATCACACTCGCCTTGAGTTTGTTCTATAGCGTATGGATTACTAGTTTTCCTATTTGGATATATTATATGTTCTATACCTGAAGAGTCTGCCCACGTCAACTTAACATAATTAACGTAATCTTGTGGTAAAGGAACTTTTAAATTACCACATACTTCAACCTCTATAGATTTACAAGATCGTAATGTATCGTAATTTAATTCTTGTAGCGAACGCTGAGCGTGATAAGCAACATCAGTCCTATCAACTTTATTAATGACTTTACCCTCACCAACGTAAGACACCATAAAGTTATTAATAACATCGTCAATGTGTATGTATTGATAAGCGCCATAGTTATTACTATTAGCGTAGTATCCTTGCGGAGTTTGATTAAGTAATCCCATTTATTTAAGCTTTTTGTTGTTGAATTGTACTAGCCTCTTTTTGAGAAGCGATTGAAACTAGTCCTGGTTTATTAATAACTATTCCAGCTAATTCTAATATTTTAATAACTAATTTTGTTTCTTCTGAATTATGCAACTCAAAATTAATTGATGTAGCTGGTTGATATAACGCTTTACCTGCAACCACATTATAACCCCACTCAACTGGAGCTGGTTGTCTAACATAATTACAACTTACGAGCGCCGTCAGAATATTACCCCCATCGCCTACTACAGTTATATTGTTACCATTTCTAGTGTATATAGGCCTGTTATCAGATGGTCTAGATAACGGCGAGTTCATTATATATAAAAACTTTTTTTGATCTACAAATTCTACTTCTTTAGAATTGTCAAAAATAACAGTGCCTAATCTATATAAATCTAGTGGTAAAATAGAACCGTTGCTTACTATAGCGTTAGTTTCAAATATAGAAATCTTTTCATCAAGAGTATCTACGGCGTCAGAATACTCAGTACCAATATCATCAGTTAACGCAAGTTGGTTTATATCGTAAAAATATTGTTCAAATATATCTAATTGAGCTTGATTAGCTAGTAAATTAAATTCTAAAGGTGTTACATAACCACGCTGTTCTTTGTTTGTTAACGCTAAAACTCTTTGATATACAGTATCTACATTTATCATATTTTATTTTTTATGTATTTCCATTTGGGTGATAAGGAAATAACTTATTAAGTGTTTCTTTTCGTTTATTACAACCACAATCTTTTCCAGTAGCTTTACTAACCTTATCAACTACTTTCTTTATTCCAGTTGCTTTTGTGATTTTTTCTATCGTATCGCCTAATCCTTTAGATTTCATATAACTTGTTTTATGTAGTATAACAATCGCCCCGTAGGGCGATCGCTACTACAGATTGATTACGAATTTAATCGTTTTTCTATATTGGAGTAAATCTCCATTCCTTCGTCAGTTTTAAACCAAGCGGCTAAAGCTGAATAAGGGTGTTCATCAAAAGGAACGTTCATTAGTTTTCTATCGTTAGAACCCCACATAAACACTCTTTGATCTTGAGATAGTTTAATTATACCAAGTTCCGTTGCTTTAATACCAAAGTTTCTAAGCATAACATTTTCATCCGTAACTAATTCTAAGAATAGTTTAGGATTTTTCTTAGCATATATAAGTAAATCTCGTTTAAGTTCCTTAGAACTCATCTCTGTTACTTTAGAACCAAGTTCTACTCTCATAACAGCTTCTGCCAAATCAATTTCTAGATTTTTAGCTGCGTTTAAAGCATCTATCTCTAGTTCGATCATATCAATTTGATCAGCTGCAATTTGTTTAGGTTTGTGTTCTTTATACACTCTATCTTTATGTGGGTGATATAAAGATAATAACTTTTGAAGAATTGTTTTGTTTTTTGGAACCATTAGCGATCCGTTTCTAAAGATAATATGTTCCAATCTTTGCTCACCTTTCATCTCATCAACAAAACAAGTTCTTTGATTAGACGTGTATTTTAACTCTCTTTCATAACCCTTTTCTTCATCAAAATAATAAATATTACTACCTCTCATTAAGTAAGTTAAAGGAGCTCTATTACCCGTTAAAAAATACATTCTATCTTTTATTTCCCAATCAACTTCTGAATTTGAAGATTCTTGTTTAACTTCTTTAGTTTGTTCTACAACCGAGGCGGTTTCAACAACCACTTTTTCCACATGCTCATCACCAGGATCTCCCTGGTAAGAGTCTTTTTTTGTTTTCTTTGCCATAATATAATATATAATAAAATTAGTAAAAATAAAAAAGAGAGAGCGGAGAACGTTTGCTTGTATGCCGCTCTCCCTCTTTTAAAAATTGATTTAGTTCATTAACATAAAGTTGTTAGCACCTTGAGTAACTAAACATCTTTCTGATAGATAATGTACTTGCATTGCATCCACACCAGAAGTAGTAGCACCTACAGAACCCGTAATCCAAGTTTTGTATTTTCTACTTTCTGTTTGAGAAGCTCTATAACGAACATGTAAGAAAGGACGTTTAAGGTTCTTTCCTAAAGACTCATCATAAACAGAAGATACACCAGCAGGAATAACAACACCTCTAATCGCGTTAATTGTGTCGTTCAAACCTCCTCTAGTACCTTGATCGTTTAAGTATTTCCAGTCAGACTTGTAGAAATCGTAAGATCCACGTCTGAAACCAGAGAAACCTAAATTAAGCGCCATATCTTCTGAGTTGTTAAATACTCCGTAAGAAGTACCACCAGCACCATAAGAATTCATTGAAGCTAACATGTCATCAATTGCCAAAGATGTAGATCTATCAACAAACATCATGTTTTCCTCAATAGCACCATTTTGATCGAATACAGCTAAAATAGCATCGAACTCAGCTAAATCAGTAGCAGCGTTAACACCAGTAATACCTGTAGTTGAATGACCTCTAGTAGTAATAGCTTGGAATAAACCTTGCATACCATCTTGAAGAGCACCACCATCAGTACCACCAATTGCACCAGCATCAGCATGAGCAGTTTCTGCTTCTAGCATAGTCATTTCTAAATAATCACCGAAACGAGCTCTAGTGTCACCTTCAGCTTTTAAATACCATAGGTAACCATTTTGCCCTTCTTCTCCAGTAACTTCAACCCAACCAATTGCAGAAGCATCAGATCCTGAGATTTCGTAGTAATCTCTCAAGATCAAATGTTTTTGTTGGTAAGATTTGAACTGTGGAGTGTTAGCAGAACTTCTAGGATCTGATCCTTTTTCGAATTCAGAACCAATAACTAACATTCTGTGAGCTTGAGCTGTTGTAGCAGTAGAGTTCAAAGCGTCAGCGTCAACCATATTAGCATCAGCATAAGCTAAAACTGTAACATCAGCACCAGATACAGCAGATACATAACCTCTAGCAGTAGCAGAAGCGTTAGACATAAGAACGATATCACCAACTCTTACACCATGAGTAGTAGTAACAGCGTTACCGTCCATGTCGTGAGAAATTGTATATACGTTATTAGAGTCTTTGTAGTTACATTTATATCCAAGGTGTAATCTACCTTGTTCAGACCAAACTACTCTATCAGACGCAGAAGCTTCCTCAGCTCCTACTTGGGATAAAAATCCCGAAATTGTTCTCTTACCATAAACCTCAGATTCTTTTTCCATAAGATCTGGTAAGTATTGTTGAGCCCATCCTTCTGTAGCACTTGATAAAAAGTCTACATAATTAGAGGCCAACGTTTGTTTCCGTGGAGCAGCATCTGGTCCACTTGCACTTGTAATTGCCATAATTTTTAAATTTTAAATTTGTTATTTGTTTTTAATTTTAAACTTAAAATCAGAAGAATTTTCACCTAATACTTTATACTTAAAACCATCTGCTTGAATTTCACCATGACTTTGTCGTGGTTCCATATTTACATTTTTAGCTTTAGCAACGCTATTTTTCATAGCGTCTGCTTTACCTTGTTCGTAAAAGTGATTAGCAATAGCATCGGCATTCATAGCTGTAAACAAACCTTTGTGATAACCTTTAGCATCTGACATTTCGTTTTTTTCATTCAAGAACTTCTTGACAAAATTATTAATATCCGCTTGGGTCTCTTTAGTTTTGTTAGCATCTTTCACGTTAAATCTAAATTTCTTCTCTCCGATATTATATTCAAAACCTTTGAACTTATCATTAAAAACATTATCTGTTTTCTTTAAAAAAGTAGATTTAGCTTGCTCCGCTGCTTTCTGAGTTTCTTCAGATTCTTTGTTGTATCTATTAAAGAAATCAATAGCTTTTTGTTGTTC